>LXNI01000421.1_pt1 | contig 49779 bp, 42 predicted proteins | sample 809091 | NCBI WGS metagenome assembly LXNI01 (sample SAMN04870527, study PRJNA318959) | sponge metagenome | biome: 01000161; feature: marine sponge reef; material: water | host: Sarcotragus foetidus | place: Greece: Milos, Mediterranean Sea | collected 2013-05-29 | depth 5-7 m
GGGTTCAAGACGACAATCGCAAATATAGGGGCATACCCTTCGATCCAACGCTATATCTGGTGTGTCAGCCGGGAGAATCTGGCCAAATCGGCGCCGGGCAAACGCGAAAAGTGCCAACTTGGGACATGGCACGATGATCGCGCGAACGCCCGGCGCGGTGCACCGCACCATGGTCCGGGGAGCCGCGAGGGGATCTTAGCGTCCGTCAGGAGGGGAAAGCGGCGATCGCGACGGCCGGCGGGCGCCTTACGCCGCGCCCTCCATCGCGCGGGCGAAGTAGTCGACGTCGATCTCGACCACCTCCAGCGTCTCGGGGTGCTGGCGCCTGATCAGCACGTCCTCTCCCGGCTCGCCGAGCAGCACCACGAACGCCTTGAAGCCCCGCGCGCCGCTCTGGGGGAAGTGCGTGGAGCCCCGATCCTCGAAGATGGCCGTGCCCTTCTTCAGCGCGCTCCGCCTGTCGTACCACCACTCGCCTTCCAGCGTGTAGGCGAGCACGCGGCAGCGATGCTCGTGCATGGGGAACGCCGTTTCCGGCGCCATGTCGTAGAGGAAGGCGACCGTGTTGGTCTCCCGGTCGACGTGGAGCACCTTGATGAACGAGCCTTCGTAGCCCAGGTCCTTCATTTCCACCCACGGCCGGTCCTCGTCGTGAATCACCTCGTCGGTATCCATGTGGATGATCGGCCAGGGCTGGCCTGCAACCAGTCGTGCATCGGTCATGACCTGCCGATTCCTCCCCCTGTGTACTGCGGGCGCTCGGGACCCGGCCGGGCCGCCGCCCGCAGAACCGCCGCGACGAACCATGCTCCCGTCCCGGACAGCCGACGTTACTCCAACGCTACCGCGATTTCATCCGCAGGCGCCCCTACGCCTGCAACCACCCCGACGCCGTCATGCCCGGACTCGTTCCGGGCATCTCCCCGAGCCAGGCGAGGCCGAGCCGGCCGCTCACATGGATGGCCGCAACAAGTGCGGCCATGACGGGGTGGTTTGTCGGGAGCCTCTTCCGCTCAGGAGCCAGGGTCGATGCTGTACTTGATCGACAGCGACTGGGGCTGCTCGATATTGGTCGCGATGGCGGTTAGCGCGTGTCCTTCGATTACTCCTTCCGCCACGCCGAGAAACTGTTGCTCAGCCCCGCTTGCTTCGTAGACGCGAATACGAGCGAAGCCTGAATCGCAGGTTACGCTCCCTTCGACAGTCAAGTAATGGCCCGTGGTGTACCAGCGCCAGTCCTCGATCTCGCACGTCCCGACGTGATCGTCGCAGGCAAGGGCCGAGCCCAGGCAGAGCGGCAGAATGGCAAGCGCCAATAAAGCCGATCTCATAACTCTCTCCTGTTGTCAGTGGTTGTCGCCCCCAAATTCCCCCCGGATCGCCGCGCTCTGCTCGCCCAGGGCCGGGACGGGACGGAGGGGGCGGGAGGCGGCCGCGCCCGCGCCGCCTGCGCCATCCGCGTGGCGGGCGGGGGGTGCGACGATCTCCACCGGGCCCGCTGGCGTCTCCACGGCTGCCCGGCGGAGCTGCGGGTGCGTCGACAGCCCCGCGACCTCGTTGAGCCGGCCGAAGGCGATCCCCGCGGCGCTGAGCGCCTCCGCCAGCGACTCCATGTCGTGCGCAGCAAAGGCTGCCACGATCAGCGCGTCCATCGCGGGGCGGTTCGCGAGCCGCGCCGGGTGGCCCGCGAAGCGCGCATCGAGGCCAAGCGCCGCGTCCCCCAGGATGTGTTCGCAGAAGCGCGCCCACTCGCGCTCGTTCTGGATCGCGATCACCATCTGCCCGCCGTCCCCCACGGGGTAGGCGCCGTAGGGCGCGATCATGGCGTGGCTTAGCCCTTTGCGCGCGGGCGCCCGGCCTGCGTGCTCCAGGTGAAGCAGCGGCACGGTCATCCAGTCCGCCATGCCGTCGAAGAGCGAGACCCGAATGCCCGAGCCGCGCCCTGTCCGCTCGCGGCCCAGCACCGCCTCCAGGATCGCGCCGTAGGCATTCAGCCCCGCCCCGATATCGCAGACCGAGACGCCGACGCGGCTCGCGGACTCAGGGCTCCCGGTCACCGACGCGATGCCCGATTCGCACTGGATGAGGAAGTCGTAGGCCTTCATCGCCGCGTACGGCCCGCTCTCGCCGTAGCCGCTGATGTCGCAGGTGACGAGGCGGGGATGCCGCGCCCGGAGCGCGTCCGAATCGAGGCCCGCCCGTGCCGCCGCCCCCGGCGCGAGGTTCTGCACGAAGACGTCCGCGCGCGCGATCATGCGCCGCAGCAGGGCGTTGTCGTCCCCGTTCTTGATGTCGAGGACGACGGATTCCTTGCCCCGGTTGAGCCAGACGAACCAGGCGCACTCGCCCTTCACGTGGCGGTCGTAGAGCCGCGCGAAGTCGCCCTCCGGCCGCTCCACCTTGATGACGCGCGCGCCAGCGTCCGCCAGCCGGCTGGTGGCGAACGGCGCGGCCACGGCCTGCTCCACCGAGACCACCAGGAGCCCGGCGAGCGGCCCTTCCGTTTGCGCGCTCATGACCCGGTCACATCCCTACATCGTCATGCCCGGACATGCCCGGACTCGTTCCGGGTATCCGGGCATCCACGTTCTTTGTCTCTGCTGCGCGAACAACCCGTGGATGGCCGGGACAAGCCCGGCCATGACGAGTTGGGGGACAACCCGCGAAGGCATGCGAAGGTCTCTGATGCGCGCTCAATACGAGCGCGGCATGCCGAGCACATGCTGGCCGAGGTAGGCGAGGATGAGGTTGGTCGAGATCGGCGCCACGCGGTAGAGCCGGGTCTCGCGGAACTTGCGCTCCACGTCGTATTCCTCGGCGAAGCCGAAGCCGCCGTGGGTCTGCAGGCAGGTATCGCCCGCCTTCCACGAGGCTTCGGAGGCCAGCAGCTTCGCCATGTTGGCTTCCGGCCCGCAGGCGCGCCCTGCGTCGAAGAGCGCTGCGGCCTTGCTCACCATGAGCTTTGCTGCCTCCATCTGCGCGTACGCCTCGGCGATGGGGAACTGCACGCCCTGGTTGGCCCCGATGGGCCGGCCGAACACCTTGCGCTCGCTGGCGTAGGCACCGGCCTTCTCGATGAACCAGCGGCAGTCGCCGATGCACTCGGCGGCGATCAGGATGCGCTCGGCGTTCATGCCGTCCAGGATGTAGCGAAAGCCCTTCCCCTCCTCGCCGATCAGGCTCGCGCCGGGGATCACCAGATCGTCGAAGAAAAGCTCCGTGGTCGCGTGGTTGATCATGGTGCGGATGGGTCGGATCTCCAGGCCGTTGCCCACCGCCTGCTCCAGCTCGACGAGGAAGACGGAGAGGCCCTCCGTCCGCTTCTTCGTCTCCTCCTTCGGCGTGGTGCGCGCGAGCAGCAGCAGCAGGTCCGAGTGCTCGGCCCGCGAGATCCAGACCTTCTGGCCGTTCACGGTGTAGTCGCCGTCCGCACGCCGCTCGGCGGTGGTGCGGAGCTGGGTCGTGTCCGAGCCCGTGGTGGGCTCGGTGACGCCGAAGGCCTGCAGCCTGCGCGCGCCGCTCGCGATCTGCGGCAGATACGCCTCCTTCTGCGCGTCCGAGCCGTGCCGCAGCAGCGTGCCCATGGTGTACATCTGCGCGTGGCAGGCGCCGCCGTTGCAGCCCGTCGCGTGGATTTCTTCGAGGATCGCTGCGGCCGCCCCGATACCCAAACCGCTGCCGCCGTAGCGCTCCGGGATCAGCGCCGCCAGGAAGCCCGCATCGGTAAGCGCCTGGACGAACTCCTCGGGGTAGGCCCTGGCGCGATCCTTTTCCCGCCAGTACTCGCCGGGGTAGCGCGCGCACAGCGCGCGGACCGGCTCCCGCAGCTCGCGGTGGTCCTCGTCGAGGTCGATAAGGGCGGGGCGTTCGCTCATTCCACGGTGACCGATTTGGCGAGGTTGCGGGGTTGGTCCACGTCGGTCCCCTTCAGCACCGCCACGTGGTAGGCGATGAGCTGCACCGGGATCGCGTAGAGGATCGGCGCCACGAACGGGTCGAGCGAGGGCAGCGTGATGGTGTCCTCCGCCATCGGCGCCAGCGCCTCGCAGCCCGCCTCGTCGCTGATGACGACGATGTGCGCGCCCCGCGCCGCCGCCTCGCGCAGGTTGGAGGCCGTCTTGTCGAAGAGCGGGCCGGGGGGTGCGACCACGATCACCGGCACGCCCCGGTCGATGAGCGCGATGGGCCCGTGCTTCAGCTCGCCGGCGGCAAAGCCCTCGGCATGGATGTAGGAAAGCTCCTTCAGCTTGAGCGCTCCTTCCATCGCGATGGGATAGCCGGTGCCGCGCCCGATGTAGAGCACCGTCTCCGCCTGCCGCAGCGTCTCGGCAAGCGCCAGGATGCGCTCGTCGTGGTCCAGCACGTCGGCGGCATGGGCCGGGACGTGGGCGAGCGCGTCCGCGAGCCGGGCCTCCTCCGCCTCGTCGATCGCGCCCCGCGCCCGCGCCAGCGCGATGGCGAAGCAGGCGAGCGTCACGAGCTGGGTGGTGAACGCCTTGGTCGACGCCACGCCGATCTCGACACCCGCGTAGGTGGGCAGCACCGCATCCGCCTCGCGCGCCATGGTGCTCTCGCGCACGTTGACCACGGCGGCGGTCGGCACTTGCGCCTCCCTGGCGAAGCGGAGCGCCGCCAGCGTGTCCGCCGTCTCGCCGGACTGCGAGATGAAGAGCGTCACGCCGTCCTTCGTCAGCGGCGGCGCGCGGTAGCGGAACTCGGACGCGATGTCGATCTCCACCGGCACCCGCGCGGTCTGCTCGATCCAGTAGCGGGCGGCGAGCCCGGCGTAGTAAGAGGTGCCGCAGGCGACGATCGTCGCCCGCTCCACGCCCTCCAGCGCGAAGGGCAGCGCAGGGAGCGCCACCCGTTCCGCCCCCGGGCTGTAGTAGGCGCCGACGGTATCGCCGATCGCGCTCGGCTGCTCGTAGATCTCCTTCAGCATGTAGTGGCGGTAGTTGCCCTTGCCGATCATCGCGCCGTCGTGCGCGGTGACGCTCTGCGCCCGCTCGACGGCCCGCCCGTCCGCATCGCGGATCGAGACCGCGTCCGCGCTCAGCACCGCCCAGTCGCCCTCGTCGAGGTAGCTGATCCGCCGCGCGAAGGGGGCGAGCGCCAGCGCGTCCGAGGCGAGGTAGGTGGCGTCGTCGGCGTGCCCGATGGCGAGAGGCGAGCCCCGCCGGGCGCCGATCAGCAGCCCCGCGTGGCCGGCGAAGATGATGGCGAGCGCGAACGCGCCTTCGAGCTCGGCCAGCGTCGCGGCCGTGGCGGCCTCCGCATCGAGGCCCCGCGCCATGTGGCAATCGATCAGGTGGGGGACCACCTCGGTGTCGGTGTCGGAGGCAAGCTCCCGCCCGTCCGCCTCCAGCCTTGCGCGGAGCTCCCGGTAGTTCTCGATGATGCCGTTGTGGACCACCGCGACGCGGCCGGCGGCGTGCGGGTGGGCGTTGGTCTCGCTGGGCTCGCCGTGGGTGGCCCAGCGCGTGTGCCCGATGCCGACGGTGCCGCTCACCGGGCTCCGGGCGACGAGGCGCTCCAGCTCCACGAGCTTGCCCTCGGCCCGGCGCAGCTCGATCGAGCCGTTGGCGAGCGTCGCCAGCCCCGCCGAATCGTAGCCGCGGTACTCGAGCCGCCTCAGCCCGTCGAGGATGTGCGGCGCCGCCTGGTCGCTGCCGGTGACGCCGATGATTCCGCACACGCTGCCCGCCCTCCCTTCAAGCTTCGCCTAGTCTTTCGTCCCGCCGTCTCGCCGCCGCTCGCGCCGCCGCGCCGCCGCGCCCTCGCGCTGGCGCTGCTCGCCCCTGGCGACGGCGATGGCGTCCGCCTCCACGTCCTCGGTGATCACGCTGCCCGCGCCGACGACCGCGCCGGGGCCGACGGTGACCGGCGCTACCAGCGCCGTGTTGGAGCCGATGAAGGCGCCCGCGCCGATCTCGGTCCGCGACTTGCGGTAGCCGTCGTAGTTGCAGGTGATGGTGCCGGCGCCGAGGTTGGCGCCCGCGCCGACGCCGGCATCGCCCACGTAGCTCAGGTGGTTGATCTTCGCGCCCCGGTCCACGGCGCTGTTCTTCACCTCGACGAAGTTGCCGACCCGTGCGCCTTCGCCGATATCGCTGCCGGGCCGGAGCCGCGCGAACGGGCCGATGATGGCATTCCGGCGCACGCGGACGCCCTCCAGGTGGCTGAAGGGCCTGATCTCGGCGCCGTCTTCGACGACGACGCCGGGGCCGATGGCGACGTTGGGCCCGATGGTCACGTCGCACCCTAAGCGCGTGTCGGCGCTGAGCCAGACCGTGGCCGGGTCGATCAGCGTCGTGCCGCCTTCCATGGCGGCCCGGCGCAGCCGGTTCTGAACGACGCGTTCGGCAGCCGCGAGCTGGGCGCGGTCGTTGATGCCCATGACCTCCTCCGCCGGCGCCTCGGCGACCGCGCAGGCGCCACCTTCCGCCGCGACGATGGCCGGCAGATCGGTCAGGTAGTACTCGCCCTTGGCGTTGCCGTTGCCGATGGCATCCAGCAGCGGGAAGAGCCTCCGCCCGTCGATCGCCATCATGCCGGCGTTGCAGAGCGTCACCGCGCGCTGGTCCGCGCTGGCCTCCGCGTGCTCGACGATGCGCGCGAGCGTCCCGTCGGGGCTGAGGATCAGGCGGCCGTACTCGGCCGGATCCTCCGGCCGAAAACCCAGCACTGCGGCCGCCGCCTCGCCCTCGCGTCGGGCCCGGACGAGCCGTCCCAGGGTCTCCGCGCGCACCAGCGGCGTATCGGCGTAGACCACGATCACGTCGCCGCCGTAATCCTCCAGCAGCGGGCGGGTCTGCGCCACCGCGTGGGCGGTGCCGAGCGGCTCGCGCTGCATCGCGCAGGCGACCCCGCCGTCGCCGCCTTCCAGTCCGCTCGCCGCGGCCTCTAGCTCGGGCCCGATCACCAGCACCGTGCGCTCGGGCGCGAGCGCACGGACATTCGCCAGCACGTGCTCCACCATCGGCCGCCCGGCGAGCGGGTGCAGGACCTTGGGCTGGGCCGAGCGCATGCGCGTGCCCTTGCCCGCCGCGAGCACGACGCAGGCAAGCCCGCTCACCCGCCCCTCCGCAGCAAGATGCGCGCCCGCCGGCGACGCGTGCGATGCGCGATGCGCGCCCGCCGGGGACGCGCGCGATGGGAGACCGCTTGCCTCACGCCCGATGTCTCATTCGATCAGGGATATCCGCCGCCGGATGGATGGGGCACCATGCGAAGGATGCCATAGTAGCATGTCCGCGTTCCCCGCGGCCCCGCGCCGCCTTGTCCCGCGGCCCCGCGCCGCCTTGTCAATGCGCGGGCCTTCCCGCACCATCGGCGCGATGCGTGAGCATGTGGACGCGGTCCTCCTCGACTTCGACGGGACGCTCTTCGACACCGCGCCCGATCTCATCGCGGCGCTCAACCGGACTCTGTCGGAACTCGGCCACGCGCCGGTCCCCTTCGACGACTTCCGCCAGCGCGCCGGCGCGGGCGCGAAGCGCCTCCTGCTCGCGGCGCTGGCGGCGCAGGGGGCGGAGCGGCCCGACGACGCAACGCTCCGGCCCCTGATCCAGCAGCTCATCGCCCACTACTTCGAGATCGAGACCGAGCGGATCCGGCCCTTCCCCGCGGTCGTCGCCACCATCGAGCGCCTGCGCGAGGCCGGCGTCTCGCTCGCCGTCTGCACCAACAGGGGGGAGCGCTCCACCCGCCGCCTGCTCGCCCACTTCGCGATCGACCGTCACATCGAGGCCGTGCTGGCCGGCGACACGGTCGAAAGGATGAAGCCCGATCCCGGTCACGTTCGCGAGGCGCTGGCCGCCCTCGGCGCGGAGCCGGAGCGCGCGGTGATGGTCGGCGACAGCGCGGCGGACGTGGACTCCGCGCAGGGCGCAGGCGTCGCCGCCATCGTGACCGCCTACGGCTACAGCCCGACCCCGCCGCATGACCTGGGCGCCGACGCGGTGATCGACGATTTCGCCGAGCTGCCGGCGTCGATCGAACGGCTCTTCCCGCGTTAGGCTCCGCGTCGGCCGCTCACAGCGTCCAGCGCCGGAGTCCGCCCGGCAGCGCGACCTCCCGCCACAAGTTCTTGATGTCGGCGACAAGGCCGCCCCGCGCGAGCAGGCCGGCGAAGTCCGCCGCGCCGAGCGCCCGGTAGGGCGCGTGGGCCACGGCCCCCAGCACGCAGGCGTAGGGCCCCGCGCCCTCGATGCTCGGCAGCAGGCGGATGCCGAAGCGCCGCTCGACCTCTCCCGCGTCGGCCAGGGGATCGTGCACGTCCGTCTCGATGCCGCGCGCTTCGAGCGCCCTGACCATGCCCGGCACTTGCGAGTTGCGAACGTCCGATATGTTTTCCTTGAACGTGATCCCGAGCACGAGCACCGGCCCGTTCGGGGCCTCCAGGCGGCGGGCGATCTCTTCGACGATGAAGGCCCCCATCGCGTCGTTGGTGCGCCGCCCGGCGAGGATGATCTGCGGGTCGTGGCCGATCTCGGCCGCGCGGTGGGCCAGGTAGTAGGGGTCGACGCCGATGCAGTGCCCGCCCACCAGCCCCGGCTGGAAGTCCAGAAAGTTCCACTTGGTGCGGGCGGCGTCGAGCACGTCGTGGGTCGAAAGCCCCAGCGAGCAAAAAATCTGCGAGACCTCGTTGATAAAGGCGATGTTGATGTCGCGCTGCGCGTTCTCGATCACCTTGGCGGCTTCGGCGGTGCGGATGTCGCGGGCGACGAAGACGTTGCCGCCGTTGATCCTGCCGTAGAGGGCGGCGAGCCGGGCGGCGATCTCCGGCGTCTGGCCGGCGACGACCTTGGTGATGCGGTCGAGTCCGTGCTCCGGATCGCCGGGGTTCATGCGCTCCGGCGCATAGCCGACGTGGAAGTCCGCACCGGCGGCGAGCCCCGATTCGCGCTCCAGCACCGGCACGCAGATGTCTTCCGTGACCCCCGGCCATACGGTGCTCTCGTAGACCACGACGGCGCCCCTGGCGAGGCGGGCGCCCACTGTGTGCGACGCGGCCTTGACGGCGCCGAGATCGGGCCGCTTCTCCTCGTCGATCGGCGTCGGCACCGCCACGATGAAGATGTCCGAGCCCGCGATGTCGTCGGCGTTCGCGGAGAGGCCAAGGCTCGCGGCGGCCAGGCGCTCGGGCGAGAGCTCGCCGGTCCGGTCGCGGCCCCGCCTCAGCTCGTCGATCCGGGCGCTGCTGACGTCGTAGCCGAGCGTCTCCTCATGGTCGCTGAGCGCCACCGCGAGAGGCAGGCCGACGTAGCCGAGACCGATGACAGCAACGCGCATGGAATGGCGCCCGAGCGATAAACGAAAGGCCCCCGCGCTTGCCCGCGCCGCCGATCCGCCGACAATGGCGCGCAAGCGGGGCCGCCGGCAGGCTATGCGCGCGCGACCGGCGCTTTGTCAAACGGTATCCCCGGCCGCACGACGCAACGATCGGGAGGAGCCTGCCGGATGACGATCCTCGTGACCGGGGCCGCCGGCTTCATCGGCTTCCACGTCTGCAGGGCGCTGCTGGCGCAGGGCGAGCGCGTCCTCGGCATCGACAATCTGAACGACTACTACGACGTCCGCCTCAAGGAGGCGCGGCTCGCCCTGTTGCAGCCGCACGGCAGCTTCGAATTCGCCCGCGCCGACATTTCCGACCGCGAAGCCGTAACCGCTGCGACCCGGCCGGCGCGCGAGTCCATAACCCGCATCGTCCATCTCGCCGCCCAGGCCGGTGTCCGCCATTCCCTGGTGGACCCCTACGCTTACGTGCAGGCCAACGTGATGGGCCAGGTCGTGATGCTGGAGCTGTGCCGCTCGCTCCCCGCGCTCGAGCACATCGTCTACGCCAGCTCCAGCTCGGTTTACGGCGGCGTGGCCGAGGTGCCGTTCTCGACCGACGCCCGCGTCGACAGCCCGATCTCCCTCTACGCGGCGAGCAAGAAGGCGGGCGAGCTGATCGGCCACGTCTACGGACATCTCTTTGCGGTGCCGGCGACCGGGCTCCGCTTCTTCACGGTCTACGGCCCCTGGGGGCGCCCGGACATGGCCGCCTTCATCTTCACCCGGAACATCCTGGAGGGCCGGCCGATCACGCTGTTCAACCACGGCCGCATGAAGCGCGACTTCACCTATGTCGACGACGTGGTGCCGGCGGTGCTCGGCGTGCTCGACGCGCCGCCGGCGGGCGAGGGCGCCGTTCCCCACCGCGTCTACAACGTGGGCAACAACCGGCCCGAGGCGCTGACCGACTACGTCGCCGTCCTGGAGCGCGCGATCGGCCGCGAGGCGGTGATCGAGTTTGCTCCGATGCAGCCCGGCGACATTGCGGAGACCTGGGCCGACATCAGCGCGATCGAGCGCGATCACGGCTTCGCGCCCTGCACCACCATCGCCGAGGGGCTCCCCCGCTTCGTCGCCTGGTACCGCGAGCACTACGGCGTCTGACCGGCCTCAGCCACTCCCCGCCGCCTTCTCCCACCCCAGCTCGGCGAGGACCCGCGCCCGGTCGCCGTACTCGTGCGCGTTGGGCGCGCTGGCATTGCCCTGGAGGCCGCGCGCGTAGACGCCCTGGCAGATCGCCGCCATGCGGAAGAAGGCGAAGGCCATGTAGAAGCGCCACTCGGCGATCTCGCCGCGGCCCGCGCGCTCGCAGTAGGCGTCCCGGTGCGCCTCCTCCCCCGGCAGCCCGAGCGCCTCGAAGTCCGCGCCGCCCAGCCCCGGCAGGGCCGACGCGCCACGGGGGATCGAGAAGGCCAGGCAGTTGTGGGCGAGGTCGCTCAGCGGATGGCCGAGCGTGCTGAGCTCCCAGTCGAGCACGGCGGCGATGCGCGGCTCGTGCGGGTGCACGATCAGGTTCCCCGGCCGGTAGTCGCCGTGGACGATGGTGGTCTCGTCGTCGTCCGGGATGTGGTCGGGCAGCCACGCCAGCAGGCGGTCCATCTCCGCAATCTCGTCGGTGCGCGAGGCTTCGTACTGGCCGCTCCAGCGGCGGATCTGGCGCGCGATGTAGTTGCCCTCCCGCCCGAAGTCGGCGAGCCCCCGCGTCTGCCAGTCGACCCGGTGCAGCCGCGCCAGCACGTCCGCCATCGAGCGGTAGACCGCGCCCCGCTCGCTCGGCCCGAGCGCGGGCCACGCCGGGTCCTGGTCCACCGCGCCCTCCGCGTGGTCCATGACGTAGAAGGCCGTGCCGATGATGGCGGTGTCCTCGCAGAGGTGATGCACCTGCGGCACGGGCACGTCGGTCCCGGCGAGCGCGGCCAGGATGCGGTACTCGCGCTCGACCATGTGGGCGGACGGCAGCAGCGTCCCCGGCGGCTTCTTGCGCAGCACGAAGCGTTTTTCGGGTCCCTCGATCAGGTAGGTCGGGTTGGACTGCCCCGCCGCGAACTGGCTCACCGCCTGGATCGGCGCCGCGCCCGGCACGTGCGCGCCGAGATAGCGCTCCAGCGCCGCCTGGTCGAAGCGGTGCGGCGCGCGCACGGGCGTGGTCGGCGGTTTTGGGGACATCTGGCAGCCTGGCCCTTGCCCAGCCGTCGTCGGGAGCCGCCATTCTAGGGAGCGGCCCGGCCAGCGGCCAGCCCGCCCAAGCACCACAGAACACACGAATTACCGTAAGCGTCTCTCGCCGGAGGCCGAACGGCCATCGTTCGCATTCTCATAGCGGATATATGGAGCCCGCCCAAGCACCACACGCGGGCCGACAGTCGCGAAGTCCGTGGCTGCCGGCGACCGCCCAGTGCATGCCTGCAACGGATGAATTTTCGCCCAACCCCCATCATTCGATGGGCTGCGCAGTGGGTACACATCATTAATATGATTGGGTGCAGAAAGTGCGTAGCTTGGGCTGGAGCCTTCAGTCATGCGCGGTGCAGAGTTGTTCGAGGGTGCGGTGAAGCGCCAATACGCGTCGGTGGTCGTCGACGCACGGGTGGTCCGAACAGCGCAAGGCGCCGCGCCGGGTGCGGCGGCTGGCACCGCCCCGGCCGCATAAAGAGCACAGTGAGGCCGATAAGGTCCGGCTGTCGGGTTATTCCTTGGGGCACAATACCGGGAAACCGCACAAGCGAAGCATTCTAACTTGGAAAACTATAAGAACGAGAGGCCCGTAAGCGCATCATGGGTCAACAGGACGACCTGAATCGAATCGTGGCATCATTTGGCGAGGCCGCTCTCGACGACACCCGCTGGCCGGCAACCTCCGCACTGATCGGCGACGCCTGCGGGATCAGGAGCAATGCTCTCTTCTACGGCTTCGAGCATTCCAATGGAGGCGGCCAACTCGTTCTCACAAGGCTCTGCTACGGCGGCCAACGAAATAGAGAATTAGAGCGTGTCTTCCTGGACGATTACTACCCTTGGGACGAGGCCATCCCGCGCGTCAGGCGTCTGCCCGATAGCCAGCTGGTCCACATTACGGATCTGTATTCCGAACAGGATCGAAAAAGCTCTCTTGCCTACAACGAGATGCTGCCCCGCTTCGGCTACGAGAACAGCCTTGACGTTCGCCTGGACGGGCCACGTGGCACGCGTATCGTCTGGTCGGTCGCCGACCCATTCGACGGGGGCGACTGGTCATCCAGCCAGATCGACCTGATCAAGCATCTCTTGCCCCACCTCAGGCAATACGTGCGGGTCCGCCAAGCACTGGTCGATGCCCACGCTCTGGGCACATCGCTCGCCGGGCTGTTCGACAATGGCAGGTGCGGCGTCATCCAGTTGGACCGGTGGGGGCAGATCGTGGAAGCGAACGACTTAGCCCGCGACCTCCTGCAAACAAGCGATGGTCTGCTCGACCGGGGCGGCATTTTGCGGGCTTGGTCGCCGTCAGACGACGCCAATCTTCAGGGTTTGTTGAAACACGCACTCCCACGGTTCGGCGGCCAGGGCGTCAGCGGCTCGATGACCGTGAGGCGCCCGTCGGTCTCTCCGCGGCTTGCTCTACACATCAGCCCGCTAGGTGACGGTCAAATGGACTTCCGCCCCTCGCGCGTTGCCGCGCTGGCCCTCGTTGTCGACCCGGCGAGGCGGGTACGGATCGATCCGGTGCTGGTGTCGGAGTCACTCGGCCTCACGCCAACGGAGGGCCAGGTGGCGGCGCTGCTGACCGAAGGAAACACAATCCGCGAGATCGCCGAGGCGACGGGCCGCAAAGAAAGCACCATCCGCTGGCACCTGCATCACATCTGCGGCAAGCTCGGAATATCCAGACAGGTGGAGCTGGTGCAACTGGTCTTGTCGCTCACCGGCATTCCTCAGTCGCAAAACTGAGCCCGTCGACAATCGTCGAATCTCCCAAGCCCCGCCTTTTATTTCGCAAGATTTCGGAGCCGCACGCTATTCGACAATTTTGCCGTCCCCCATCATTCGTTAGGCGGCAAGAAGTTTGAGACTCCCTACAGTCCTTTTGACTCAGCAGAAACAGCCTCAGCCGCTCAACTTCTGCGGACAAGAGAGGGGTGTCGGCGCCATTGATTCCAGCGTGTACGCGCTGGGAAAAATCTCGCGACAGGGGGAGTACTTAAATGATCGCATCCGCCAAGAAAAATATGACGGCACTCGTGTCAGTTTCTTTGGTTGCAGTGGCAGTATCGGCCTGCAGTGAGAACGGTAGTCGGACCACAGACCCGCCATCGGAAACAGTAGACCCGCCCCCGGAAACCGTGTCCGACCTGATTCACATGGCAACCGGTGCCGACGGGATCGGGAGCGGCCGGCCGGCCATTCACTACGCCAGCGCTTCAGCGGTCGCTCACTTTGCCAGCGTCATGCAAACAGTCTCCGGTCCCCGGTACCTAGCCGCTCTTCCGTGGCACGACGAACAGGGGGATAACAACTTCACTGTCTCAATGGCCCTCGGCGGCACTACGGGGCGCTTCGTCGATACATCGTCGAGCGCAGGCACCACCTTCGATGAAGACACGCATCATGGCCTCGGAGGCGACTGGCGGGCGTTCGAGATAAGACGGGACTACACCGGGGCAGGTACGTGGACCATCAACGTCGCTACCGATGCAGCCGCTGCCCACGCGCTTGAGCGGCCCTGGGTCGATTACGCCCCCTTCCAGCGTCTGATCGAGCTGCGCGACGTTCCCGCGCTTCCCGCAGGGCAAGATTGGCAATACGCGCTAGTCGAGAATCCGTTTACCGGCACCACGCAATTGGCGGGCTCGCTCGACGGTGTGCCGGGAAACTTCTCGTGCCGCACCGGCGGTTGCTATCTCGAATTCGATCGCCGAACGGAAGCCGCGGGATATCATCCGGGCGGCACCGATGTGCTCTTTACGCCCGACGATCCCGGTCTTTCCGCAACCACGCTGCCGGCCGTGACGGCCGTCGATCGTATGCCGGCCGCCAATTACCTCGTCTTCGGGACCTGGTTGTACGTCCCGGAAGACATCGAGTCGTCCGGCGAGTACGACCTCGGCGCCATGGCGGGCGGCGGAGAGCCATACTCGTCGCCCGTTGGCGACCTCGTGGGAACCGCTACGTATGCGGGAAGCGCCAGTGGGATGTACTTCGCGGGCAGATCCTCGGCGAGCCCGAGTGTGGACTCTTTCGAGGCCGCCGTGACGCTGACGGCCGACTTCGACGATGGGGAGCTTGGCGGGCGCGTGGAAAACATTCGATACGATGCTGCAGCCGCCGGCTTGCCGTCAGAGCTGCATCTGGAAACGACGATCATCGTCCCGCTGAATCCCTCGCCCTTCCTCCTGCTTCCGTCCGGTGTAGCCGTTGCGGTGGGGGTGGTGAGCGATGGACAGCCGACCTCCTCTTGGGCTGGCGAATGGAACGCGGCGTTCTACGGCAACGGCACAAACCCGACCGATCATCCGACCGGTGTCGCCGGCACGTTCGGCGCCTCGAACGGTGACGACGGCTTGCTGGGCGGCTTCGGCGCATACAGGCAGTAGCGGCAAGTCGCAGAGTCCGCCCAGCGCGGGTTTCAATCGCAGCCGGAGTCGACTCCCCCTTCCCCCCCTCGCTATCATCCGGCACAAGCAGGGGAGGGGCGCATGGAGGCGATCGCAGGGCAAGAGAACGGGGGCGCGGCGGCTGCCGCCGAGGCCGCGCGGACTGGCGGGGGCGACCCCTTCGGCTTCGAGCTGTTCAGGAACGCCATCTTCGCCATCGCGGACGAGATGGCGCTCACCGTCTGCCGCACCACGTACTCCGGCGTACTCCGCGACAACATGGACTTCTCCACCGCGCTCACCGACGGCGACGGCCGCCTGATCGCGCAGGGTCTCACGCTGCCGGGCCACCTCGGCTCGGTGCCGACCGCCATCGAATCGGTGCTGCGCCACTACGGCGAGGACATCCACCCCGGCGACATCTTCGTGATGAACGACCCTTTCGACGGCGGCATGCACCTGCCGGACATCTTCATCTTCAAGCCGGTGTTCGACGGCGGCGAGCGTCTGGCCTTCGCGGCGACGGTTTGCCACCACGCCGATGTCGGCGGGCGCGTCGCGGGCTCCAACGCCTCCGATTCCACCGAGATCTACCAGGAGGGCGTGCGCATCCCGCCGCTCCGCCTCTACGACAAGGGCAAGCGCAACGAGACCCTCTTCGCGCTGCTCGAGAAGAACGTGCGCTTGCCGGTCAAGCTCTTCGGCGACATCCGCGCCCAGCTTGCCGCGTGCCATATCGCCGAGCGCCAGTTCCTCGAACTCGTCGGCCAGCACGGCGCGCCCGCCACGCGCTTCTACCTGCGCGAGATCATCGACTACGCCGAGCGGCTCACCCGCGCCGCGCTGCGCGAGCTGCCGGACGGCGAGACCAGCTTCGAGGACTGGATCGACGACGACGGCGTGGACCGCGGCAAGCCCATCCGCCTCTTCGTCACGCTCCGCAAGGAGGGCGATAGCCTCCACGCCGATTGGACGGGTTCTTCGCCGCAGGTGAAGGGCGCGATCAACAGCACGCTGTCGTGGACCAAGGCCGCGACCTACACGGCGATCCGCTCGGTCCTGCCGCAGGGCATCCCCAACAACGAGGGCGTCTTCCGCGCCATCACCGTCGCGGCACCCCCCGGCACCATCACCAACGCCGTCCTCCCTGCGGCCTGCGCCGCGCGCGGGCTCACGGGCTTCCGCATGGTGGACTGCGCCTTCGGCGCGCTCGCCATGATGCTGCCGGACAAGGTCTTCGCGGCCTCGGACGGCGGCAACACGGGCATCACCATCGGCGGCTACGACGACGAGCGCAGACCCTTCGTGTACGTGGACTTCACCTGCGGCACATGGGGTGCGCGGCCCTGGGCCGACGGCCTCGACGGCAACTCCAACATCTTCGCCAACATGGCCTCGCAGTCGGTGGAGGTGACGGAAGCCGAGTACCCGCTGCAGATCCTCTCCTACGAGTTCGTGCCGGACCGCGCGGGCGCCGGCCGCTACCGGGGCGGCACGCCGTTCCGCCGTGACTACCGCTTCCTCGAGACCGAAGGGCTGCTCCAGGTGCGCTCGGACCGCCGCGACTTCCGGCCCTACGGCCTCTATGGCGGCGGCCCCGGCCAGCCCTCGCGCAACGCCATGAACCCCGGCAACGGCGAGCGTCCGCTGCCGAGCAAGCTCACCCAGACCATCCAGCGGGGCGACGTCTTCCGCCACGAGCTTGCGGGCGCCGGCGGCTGGGGCGACCCGCTGGAGCGCGACGCGCAGGCCGTGCTGCGCGACCTCCGCAACGAGCTGATCGGCGATGCCGCCGCGCGCGACGACTACGGCGTGGTAATCGACCGGGCGCGGTGGCGGGTCGATGAGGCCGCGACCGAGGCGCGCCGGGCGGAACTCCGGGTAGCCCGCGGGTGGGCCGCGCCGCCTGCGGTCTCGCGCGGCGCGATGCCCCAACCCGCAAACGGCGCGCTCGAGAGCGGCGCGCCCGAGAGCGGGGCGTGAGCGCCTACCGCATCGGCGTCGATATCGGCGGCACCTTCACCGATATCGTTCTCCTCGCCGAAGACGGCACGGTGGCGACGCGCAAGGTCTCGTCGAGCGTCGACGACTACGCGCGGGCCATCATGGAGGGCGTCGCCTCCCTCGTCGCCGAGCACGCCATCGACGGCGCCGCCATCACCGAGGTCGTCCACGGCACCACCGTCGCGAGCAACGCGCTGCTGGAGCGCAAGGGCGCGCGCACCGGGCTGATCGGCACGAAGGGCTTCCGCGACATCCTCGAGATCCGCAACCTGCGGATGCCCCGCCTCTACGACCTTGCGTGGGAGAAGCCGCCGCCGCTGGTCGAGCGCTATCTGCGCGCCGTGGTGGACGAGCGGATCGACGCGGCTGGCGGCGTGCAGAAGGCGCTCGACGCCGAAGACGCGCGCGCGGCGGTGGACCGCCTGCTCGCCGAAGGCGTGGACGCCATCGCCATCTGCCTCATCAACGCCTTCGCCAATCCCGCGCACGAGCGCGCGATCGAGGCGCTGGTCAGGGAGCGCGCGCCGGGCTGCGCCGTCTGCATCAGCTACGACGTCCTGCCCGAGATCAAGGAGTACGAGCGCACGTCGACCACGGTCATCAACACCTACATCAGCCCCATCGTCCGCACCTACCTGGAGCGCCTGGGCCAGGCGATCGAGGAGCGCAGCCCCGGCGCCCACCTGCTCATCATGCAGTCGAACGGCGGGCTGACCTCGGCGGAGGAAGCCTCGCGCCGTCCGGTGAACATCGTGGAATCAGGGCCTGCCGGCGGCGTGGTCGGCGCGCTCGCCATGGCCGGCGACATCGGCCAGGACGACCTCGTCACCTTCGACATGGGCGGCACGACGGCGAAGGCCGCGCTGATCGAGGGCGGCGTCATCAGCCGCTCCAGCGAGTTCCAGGTGGGCGGCGGCATCCTCACCGGCTCCCGGCTCATGACCGGCGCGGGCTACCTGGTGCGGATGCCGGCCATCGACCTCGCCGAGGTCGGCGCGGGCGGCGGCTCGCTCATCGCCATCGACGCCGGCGGCTCCATGCAGGTGGGGCCGGAGAGCGCGGGCGCCGAGCCAGGCCCCGTCTGCTACGACCAGGGCGGCACCGCCCCCACCATCACCGACGCCAACGTGGCGCTCGGCTACCTCAATCCCGATTACCTCGTGGGCGGCGCGCTCCCCATCGATTCCGCCAAGGCCGTCGATGCGCTCCGGCAGCAGATTGCGGCCCCCCTCGGCGTCTCGGTGGAGGAGGCGGCCTACGGCGCGCACCGCATCGTCGCCTCCAACATGATCCGGGCGATCCGCGCGGTCTCGACCGAGCGCGGCCGCGACCCGCGCGGCTACACGCTGGTTGCCTTCGGCGGCAACGGCCCGGTGTTCGGCGCGGCGATGGCGCAGGCCCTCGCCATCGGGCGCGTCGTCGTGCCGCCGGCGCCCGGTCTCTTCTCCTCCTTCGGCCTGCTCACGGCGGATGTCGAGCACCACCTCTCGCGCACCTTCCGCGCCCTGCTGCGGGGCCTCGACAAGGCGGCGCTCAACGCGGCGTGGGACGCGCTGGCGGAAGAAGCCATGCGCCGGCTCGCGGCGGACGGCTACGGCGGCCCTGCTGCCGCCATCGAGCGGCACGCGAGCCTCCACTACCAGGGCCAGACCTACGAGCTCACCGTCGACGTGCCGGACGGCCCCCTGGACGACGACGCGCTCGCCGCGCTGGAGGAAGCCTTCGGCGCGGAGCACGAGCGCACCTACGGCCACCGCGCAGGGCCGGAGGAGCCGGTGGAGCTGGTCACGCTGCGCGTGCTCGGCCGGGGCCGCCGCCCCGCCGCGCCGCCGCCCCGTATCGAGCAGGCCGCCGCGTCAGGGCCGGGGGCCGTGACCAGGCGCGCCTATTTCGGCCCGGAACACGGCTGGTGCGAGGCCGCCGTGATCGGCCGCGCCGACCTGAAGCAGGCCCGCGAAGGCCCCCTCATCGTCGAGGAATACGACGCCACCTGCGTCGTCCCCCCCGGCGTCTCGGCCCAACTCAACGCCGCCGCCTGCATCGTCCTCGATACCGGTGGGACCGCGATGCCCCGCTAAAGCGCCTTGAGGGCGTCGGCGATGGGGGTCTCACCGCCGATCATCTCGAAGGTCTTCTCGACGGTGTTGTCGAGGGCGAGGCAGTCCACCAGCACCCGCGCCACGTCCTCGCGGGTCACGGAGTGCGTCTCCTTGGCGATGGGGCCGAGGTCCTCGCCCGTGGTGATGGCACCGCTGCCCGGCTCGTTGGTGAGGAAGCCCGGCCGCACGATGGTGTAGTTGAGGCCGCTTGCCTGCAGGTGCTTGTCGGCGACCGCCTTGGCCCCGAAGTAGTGGTGCAGGCTCTCGGGCCCGCGCTCCGGCTCATCGGCGGCGATCGAGCTCAGCATGACGAAGCGCCGCGCGTTCATGCGCACGCAGGTCTCGGTGAAGGCCATCGCACCGTGCTGGTCCACGTCGATGGTCTTCTCCGGCCCGGTCTTGGAGCCGGAGCCGGCGGCGAAGATGGCCCCCCGGCAGCCGCGCACGGCGTAGCCCACGGGCTTCTCGAGATCGCCGATCCGGCATTCCGCACCGAGCGCCTCGAGCGCGTCGCGCTGGGAGAAATCCCGGATCATGGCGACCGGCTCGTGCCCGGCCTCCACCAGCATCCTCAGCACGATCCGCCCGGTGAGCCCGTTCGCGCCCGCAACCACGATCTTCATCGCCGCCTCCGTTTCTGTGCCGGCCGGACTATGGCAGACGCGCGGCGGGCTTCAAGCCCCGCACGACGGCCGCTACACGCCGAGCAACGCGGCGGCGAAGCGGGGATAGACCTGGGCGAGCGCCGTGCCGATGGGCCCGCGGATGAGCGCCATCGTCTCCGCGCCGGGCTCGGGCGTCACGGGCGGGTCTCCGTCGCAGTCGAACTCGAAGCCCGTGGCGGCGCGCACCTCGTCCAGCTCGTGGCCCGGATGCAGTGAGGCGAGGCGGAAGCGCCCGCGCGCCGCATCGAAGCGGAAGACGCAGCGCCCGGTCACCAACGCGTAAGGCCCGCCCGGCCGGTACACCTCCGGCGGGCTCGTCCCCGGCGCGCTCACGAAGTCCACCTTCTCCACCAGCGTTCGCGGCGTGTGCTCGACCCGGAACAGGATGACGCGGGGCACGACGAAATAGAGGTAGGCGGAGCCGTAGGAGCCGGGGAAGCGCTTGGCCGCCGCCGGATGCGGTCCGGTGCCGATCAGGTTGATGTTGGCGCTGCCGTCGATCTGCACGCCGCCGAGGAAGAAGGCGTCGATGCGCCCCTGGCCCGCGCGGTCGAACAGCTCCCGCCCGCCGTCGGTGAAGTCGCTGCCTGCCTGCGCGCCGAGCAGGCTGATGTCGGGCCGGCCTGCGCCCCGCTCCCGCGCGAGCATGGCGGCTGCGGCGGGGATCGGCGAGGACGCGCCGACCGCGACGCGGCCGAGGCCCTCCAGCATTCCGGCGATGACGTCGATGAGGAGCGCGGTTCTTTCCGGGCTCATTCGGCGGCGATGAGCCCCGTCGTCTCGTCCGTATCCGCGCCCGTCACGTGCTGGGCGCAGTAGGCCGCGAACCCCTCCTCGCTCGCCGCGAGACGGGCGTAGTCGGCGAGGTGCGCGCGGTCGGCCTCGTAGCGCCCGGCGAGACCCAGAGGCCATGCGCCCTGCGGGGCTTCCGCCAGCGCCGTGACGTAGAGCGCGGGCAGCGTGCCCGCCGCCAGCGTCTCGTCGGCGAGCAGGTTGCCCGGCCGCACCTCCTCGACCGTGACGAGAGTTTCGCGTGCCGCGTGGGCCATGGTCACGAGCTCGCGCCGAGCGCCGAGCCAGACGTTGCCGTGCTCGTCCGCCCACGGCGCGTGGAAGAGCGCGACATCGGGCCTGAGCGCCGGCAGCAGGACGATGGGATCGCCGCCGTCCGCCAGCGGGTTGTCGATCACCTGCCAGTCCGGGCGCACGCGCAGCAGGTCCGAGCCGATGAGGCCCCGCAGCGGCATGAAGGGCACGCCCTTCTCGGCCGCCTGCAGCGCGGCGTGGATCGCGGGGCAGGTGGAGTCGCGGATCGCGAGCCGCCCGCCCTCCACCGCCGCGGCGAAGCGGGGCGCATTGCCGAGCTCGCCGAGGCTCACCGCCGCCGTCTCGATGCTGGCGACGCAGCCCGCGCCGATCAGCAGGTCGGCCGCGATGCCCGCCTGCGGCACGGTGACGAGGTTGAGCTCGCGCGCGCACCGCCGCACCAGCGCGCGCACCGCCGCCATCGGCACGAAGGAATAGTCCGGCGGCAGCGCCAGGACAGCGCCGTCTGCGATCCGGCCCGCGAGCCGGTCAAGGGTGACGGTCTCGGTCATCGGCTGCGCGCGCCTCTGCTCCTCCGCTCAGAACTCCTCGGCGCCGTGGGCCATGACGGTGTCCTTGCCCGCCATGATCTTGAGGAAGAGCCCGGCCGAGTCCGGCAGGACCTTCTGCACGTAGAAGCGCGCGGTCTTGAGCTTGGTGTCGTAGAAGGCGTCGCCGTTCTGCTTGTCGCGGGCGAGCTTCGCCATCTGGCACCACATGTAGCCGACCGCCACCAGCCCGAACATCCGCAAGTAGTCGGACGCCGCAGCGCCCGCCTCCTCGGGGTCGCCCAGTCCCCGCTGGGCGATGACCAGCGTCGCGGTCTGCAGCTTGCCGAGCGCCTTGCCCACGGGGCCCACGATGTCCGCCAGCTCCGGGTCGTTCTTGTTCTCCTCGATGAAGGCGACGGCGGGGTGGAAGAAGTGGCGCAGGTAGCGCCCGGCCCGGCGCGGCAGCTTGCGCCCCACCAGGTCGAGCGCCTGGATACCGTTCGCGCCCTCGTAGATCTGGCTGATCCGCGCGTCCCGCACGAGCTGCTCCATGCCGTGCTCGCGGATATAGCCGTGGCCGCCGTGCACCTGCACGGCAAGGTTGGTGGCCTCGAAGCCGTAGTCGGTGAAGAAGGCCTTGATGATCGGCGTCAGGAGCTGCACCAACTCGTCCGCGTCCTCGCGCACGCTCGCGTCCTCGTGGCTGCGCGAGATGTCGAGCTGCAGCGCCGTCCAGTAGGCGAGCGCACGCGCGCCCTCGTTGAGCGCGCGCTGGGTGAGCAGCATGCGGCGCACGTCGGGGTGGACGATGATGGGATCGGCCGAGGCCTCCGGCTCTTCCGCCCCCTTGAGCCCGCGCCCCTGGCGGCGGTCCTTGGCGTAGGCCGTGGCACTCTGGTAGGCGGTCTCGCCGAGCCCCAGTCCCTGCAGGCCCACGCCGAGGCGCGCGCCGTTCATCATCGTGAACATGCAGCGCAAGCCCTTGTGCGCCTGGCCGATGAGATAGCCCTCCGCCTCCTCGAAGTGCATCACGCAGGTGGCCGAGCCGTGGATGCCCATCTTCTCCTCGATCGAGCCGCAGGAGACGCCGTTGGCCCGCCCCGCCGTGCCGTCCTCCCTGAGCGCCCGCTTCGGCACCAGGAAGAGGCTGATGCCGCGCACGCCGGGCGGCGCGTCCGGCAGCTTCGCCAGCACGAGGTGGACGATGTTCTCGGTGAGGTCGTGCTCGCCGGCGGAGATGAAGATCTTGGTGCCGGAGAGCGCGTAGCTGCCGTCCCCCTTGGGCACCGCCCTGGTGCGGATCAGCCCCAGGTCCGTGCCGCAATGCGGCTCGGTCAGGCACATGGTGCCGCTCCAGGTGCCGTCGCCGAGGCGGGGCAGATAGGCCTGCTTGAGCGCCTCCGCCGCGTGCAGCTCGATCACCGCCGCGGCCCCGTTGGAGAGCAGCGGGTAGACGCCGAAGGCGAGGTTGGTCGAGCACACCATCTCGTCGAAGACCATGCTGATGAGCTGCGGCAGCCCCTTGCCGCCGTAGTCCGGCGACATGGTGACCCCGGTCCAGCCGGCATCGACGAAGGTCCTGTACGCCTCCTTGTAGCCCTGCGGGGTGCGCACCACGCCGTTCTCGTAGTGGCAGCCCTCCTCGTCCGCCGCGCGGTTGAGCGGCAGCAGCGTGTTCTCGCAGAGCTTCGCGCCCTCCTCGATCATCGCGTCGATCACGTCGGGCGTCGCGTCCTCGTAGCCCGGCAGGGTGGCGAGCTCGCCCACGTCGAGCAGCTCGTTCAGCACGAAGCGCATGTCGCGAAGCGGCGCGTTGTAGGTCTGCATGATCGTCTCTCCCGATAGTCCGAAACGCCGCGCTCAGTTGCCGAGCGTGAGGTCGACCGCGTGGCCCATCACCGTGCGGCTCGCCGGCGTGGTGGCCGCGACCAGCTTGCCCCGCTTGAAGACGTGGGTGCACGCCGGGTTGATCCGCAGCACGTCCGCCTTGCTGGAGGCGTCGAACACGGCGAGGTCCGCGCGGCAGCCGGCCGCCACGCCGTAGTCCTCCAGCGCCAGGATCTCGGCGTTCTTCCAGGTCACCATGTCGAAGCAGGCGTCGATCTCCGCCGTGCCGGACATCTGGCAGACGTGAAGCGCCAGCGACGCCGCCTGCACCATGTCGCCGCGCCCGAGCGGATACCACGGGTCCATGATCGAATCGTGGCCGATGCCGACGGTGATCCCGGCCTGCCACAGCTCCTTCACCCGCGTCATCGCGCGGCGCTTGGGGTAGGAATCCTCCCGCGCCAGCAGGATCAGGTTGTCGAAGGGGTTGGCGATGACGTTGAGCCCGCCCTTCTCGAGCCAGCCGAACAGGCGGAAGGCGTAGGCGTTGGCGTAGGAGTGCATGGCCGCGCAATGGCTCGCGGTCACCCGGCCCTGCATGCCGCGGTAATAGGTCTCGTGCGCCATCACCTCGGTGAAGCGCGAGTTGGGGTCGTCGACCTCGTCGCAGTGCGCGTCGATGAGCAGCCCGCGCTTCTCCGCCTCGTCGAAGATCAGCTTGAGGCTGGCGACGCCCGCCTCCCGCGTCGCCTCGTTGTGGGGGATGCCGCCGATCACGTCCGGCCCCATGTCGAGCGCGCGGATGAAGAGCTCCGGGCCGCCCGGGTGGGAGTGGATGCCGTCCTGCGGGAAGGCCACGATCTGCAGGTCGACCCGGTCGCTCACCTCGTCCTTCACCTCCAGCAGGGCCCGCATGGAGAGCTGGCCCTCGTCCGAGGTGTCGGCATGGGTGCGGATGAAGCCCGCGCCCTGCGCGATCTCCCAGTCGATCGCCTGCTTCGCCCGCGCCTTGACCGATTCGAGGTCGCGGATCTCCTTCTGCCGGCCCCAGACGGCGATGCCCTCGTGCAGCGTGCCGCTGACGTTGGGCTCCAGGTTCGCGGTCAGCACCGCGTCGAGATGGACGTGCGGGTCGATCAGCGGGCCCGAGACGAGGCGGCCCGCGCAGTCGATCGTCTCGCCGGCCTCGGCCGTGATCCCCGGCTCGACCGCCACGATGCGCTCGCCCTCGATGGCGATGTCGGCCGCGCGCACGGGCTGGTCCTCGTGCGCGACGAGCGCGTTCTTGAGAATGATGTCCATACTTGGCTATCCCTCCTGCGGGCATGCCGCCCGCGTCATCCCGCATTCGCCCGCATTTTCGCCCAAGGCGCCCGCATTCGCCAGCGGTGCTCGCAACTGCGCACGGGCAATCGTGTCGAAAGACCAGCGCCAAGATCTTGTGCGTTATTCTGTGGAATCATATATTCTGAATATTCAGATATTCGGAGAATCGGACCGATGGAACTCGCCAAGATCACAGCACGCGGCCAGACCACGATCCCCAAGAGCATTCGGGAGGCAGCCGGTTTGCGCGAGGGCGACGTGATCGGCTTCGAAATCGAAGGTGATCGCCTGGTGGTACTAAAGGTGGTCCCGGGCCGGGACGAGTACTTGCATGGCCTGGGCGAAGTGATGGGCGAGTGGCTGTCTCCGGAGGACGAGGAAGCTTGGCGTGACCTTTGAGCCGTTCGATGTTGTCGTCGTCCCTTTTCCATTCACCGACCGGAGGGCCGCGAAACGCAGGCCCGCACTAATCGTCTCGTCCGCGCCCTTCAACGAGGATCACCAGCAGGCGATCCTGGCCATGATCACCACCACGGCGAGCGAATGGCCGAGCGACGTGGCTGTACGCGACTGGCGAGCGGCGGGATTGAACGCGCCCTGCAAGGTCCGGTTCAAGCTCTTCACGCTCGACTACACGCTGATCCTCCGCCGGGTTGGCGCATTGTCGGAACGCGATAGCACGGCGATAAAGGATGCGCTCCGCCGCTTCCTGATGATGGATTAGTTCGGAACTCTCACCACGGCCGCGGACCCAGCGCCCTCTCAGCCCTCCGCCTTCGCCAGCTCCTCCCGCAGCAGGCCGTGCAGGTTGCCGTTGGCGGCCAGCACGTCGCCGCTGGTCATCGAATCCGCGCCGCCGCCGACCTCGGTGACGAGGCCGCCGGACTCGCGCACGATGATGATCCCGGCCGCGAGGTCCCAGGGCTCCATGCCGAACCCCCAGTACCCGTCGAGCCGCCCGGCCGCGACGTAGGCGAGATCGAGCGCGGTCGAGCCCGTCCGGCGCACGCCCGCGGTCTGGCCTGCAAGCCGGCGCACCATGCCGGGGTGCTGCGGGTAGCGTGGGCGCGCGCCGAAGGGGATCCCGGTCGCGAGCAGCGCGCTCGCCAATGAGCGCCGGGCCGAGACCCGGAGCCGCTGGTTGTTGAGGAAGGCGCCGACGCCGTTCTCCGCCCAGAAGACCTCGTCGCGGATCGGGTCGTAGATCACGCCGGCATGGGGCCTGCCGTCGCGCTCGAGCCCGATGGAAATGCAGAAATGGGGCAGCCCGTGCAGGAAGTTGGTGGTCCCGTCCAGCGGATCGACGACCCAGCGGTTGGAGCTGTCCTCGCCCGCGATGGTCCCGCCTTCCTCGAGCAGGAAGCCGAACTTCGGGCGCGCCCGGCGCAGCTCGGCGACGATGGTCGCCTCCGCCCGGTGGTCGGCGGCCGAGACGAAGTCGGCCGGCCCCTTGCGCGAGACCTGCAGGTTCTCGACCTCGCCGAAATCGCGGACCAGGTCGCGCGCCGCCTTGTAGGCGGCATTGACCATGACCGTGGCGAGCGGCGTGCGGCGTGACATCGGGGTACGGCTTTCGTTGTTTCAGGGGCGGGGAGCGGCGTCGCCCTACCCGCGGGAGGGGAGGTCAGTCGCGGGCGCGCTCGACATAGGTCGAATCGGCGGTGCTCACGACGATGCGCTCGCCCTCGGAGATGTGCGGCGGCACCATCGTCCTGATGCCGTTGTCGAGCAGCGCGGGCTTGTAGGAGGCCGCGGCCGTCTGGCCCTTCACCACCGGCTCGGTCTCGGTGACCGTCTGCACCACCGTGTCGGGCAGCGTCACGCCGAGCGGCTCGCCTTCATGGGATTCGATGGTGACGGTCATCCCCTCGTGCATGAAGACCATGCGCTCGCCGATCATGTCGCGGGCGAGGCTGGTCTGCTCGTAGGTGTCCTGATCCATGAAGTGGAGCAGGGCGCCGTCCTCGTAGAGGTACTGGTATTGCTTCTGGTCGAGGCGCGCGCGCTCGACGTTCTCGGACGCTCTGAACCGCTCGTTGAGCTTGGTCCCGTCGCGCAGGTCCTTGAGCTCGACCTGCAGGTAGGCGCCGCCCTTGCCGGGCTGGGTGTGCTGAATCTTCACCGCGACCCAGAGGCGATCCTGATGCTCGATCACCATGCCGGGGCGGATGGCGTTGCCGTTGATTTTCATGGAATTTGGCCGTTCGCGAGGGGCAGCAGGCTATATCAACTCGCCTCGGCGCTGGCAATGGCGCGGTTGATCGCCGCGACGCCCGCAGCCGGCCCCTCCGGGTGCGACCACACGCCGCCGATCACGGCCAGAAAATCCGCGCCGTTCTCCACCAGCGGCCCGCAGTTCTCCGCCGTGATGCCGCCGATGGCGACGCAGGGCACGACCATCAGCGTGTGCCACCACTTCAGCAGGTGGAGGTCCGCCTTGGCGCGCGGCGTCTTGGTCTCGGTGGGGAAGAAGGCGCCGAAAGCGACGTAGTCCGCGCCCGACGCCGCTGCCTCCACGGCCCGGTGGCGGGAATCGTAGCAGCTCACGCCGACCGTCCCGTTCGCGCCCACGGTCTCGCGCGCTTGCCCGTAGCTCGCGTCGTCGGCGCCCACGTGGACGCCGTCCGCGCCAAGCTCCGCCGCGAGGTCGGGCCGGTCGTTGACCAGCAGCGGCACCTCCCGCGCCTGGCAGATCGGCAGCAGCCGCTCGCCCGCGCGGCGCACGTCGTCGTCGTCCGCGCCCTTCAGCCGCAGTTGCAGGCACGCGACATCACCTGCGTCGAGCGCGGCCTCGAGCTTCGGCGCGAACGCGTCAAGCGCGATCTCCGGCGGCGTGATCAGGTAGAGCCGGCAGGGGTCTCTCATTCAGATCACGCCTTTCTCGCGGAGCGCGTCGCGCTCGGCGTCCGTGAGGCCGAGCAGGCCGCCGTAAACCTCGTCGTTGTGCGCGCCGAGCCGGGGGCCGAGGCTCTCGATCCGCCCCGGCGTCTCCGAGAGGGCGGGGAGCACGTTCGGCACGTGGACGTGCTCGCCGGTCTCGGGCTCGACCACGTCCTTCAGCGTCTCCCGCGCCCGGTACTGCGGGTCCTCGAAGATGTCGGCGATGGAATAGACCGGCGAGGTCGGCACGCCGCCCGCATTGCAGGTCTCCACCACCTTGTCGCGCGGGAGCGAGAGCGTGAACGCCGTGACCATGGCCTCGACGTCGTCGCGGTTCTCCACCCGCCGGGCACTGGTGGCGTAGCGCTCGTCCTCGCCCAGCGCGTCCCGGCCGAGCACGGCGGCCATGCGGCGCCACATCTTGTCGCTGGTGCACGCGACGGCGACCCAGCCGCCGTCGCCGCACTCGAAGTGCCCGTGGGGGCAGACGTTGCTGGTCATCAGCCCGAGCCGGGGGCGCACGAACCCGGTGGCGGCGTAGAGCGGCGCCATCTCGTCGAGCACGCGGAAGATCGATTCGTAGAGCGCGATGTCGATGACCTGTCCGCCCGCCTCCTCGCGGCTGCGGAGCGCGAGCAGCGCGCCGACCGCGCCGTAGAGGCCGGAGATGTAGTCGGCGAGCGAGGTGGAGCCCGGCGTAAGCGGCGGCCCGCCGGGGACGCCGGTGAGGTGCGTGAGCCCGCCGAAGGCGTGCGCGATGCGGGCGAAGCCGGGGCGGTCCTTGTAGGGGCCGGTCTGGCCGTAGCCCGAAATCCGCACCATGACGAGGCCGGGGTTCACGGCCTTCAGCGCATCCGGCCCGAGGCCCCACTTCTCCATGGTGCCGGGGCGGAAATTCTCGCAGAGGATGTCGGCCTCGGCGACGAGGCGCTTGAAGAGGGCCGCACCTTCGGGCTGGCGCAGGTCGAGGGTGACGGACTTCTTGTTGCGCTGCTCCGAGAGCCAGGCGTAGCCGTCGCCCCGCTCGCTCGGCGAGCCGAACTTGCGGAGCGGATCGCCCAGCCCCGGCTGCTCGACCTTGATGACCTCGGCGCCGAACTCGCTCAGCACGGCGGCCGTGAACGGCCCCGCGATGAAGGTCGCGAGGTCGATGACGCGCACGCCCTGGAGCGGCGGCTTCGCGGGCTTCTCCGGCATGGCGGCAGAAAGCGGCGTTTGGGCCGGCATGTCAATCGGCGGCGCTGCGGCGGCCATGACGGCCGCCGGCCGCGGCCTCAGTACTGCTCCTTGTGGGTGCGCAGGTCGAGCTCCTGCGTCCAGGCGTTGCGCGGCTGGCGGTAAAGGAAGCGGTAGGACTCCGCGAGCCCGTCGAGGCCGATCAGCCCGTCCTCGCCCATCCGTGCGGCGAACTCCGGCGCGCGGGTCTTGAGCCTCTCGCCGCCGATGCCGCCGTCGACCACGACGTGGGCCACGTGAATGCCCTGCGGGCCGAACTCCCGCGCGAGGCTCTGGCCGAGTGCGCGAAGCCCGGCCTTGGCGGCGGTGAACGCGGCGAAGTTGGGCTTGCCCCGTGTCGACGCACTCGCGCCGGTGAGCAGCAGCGTGCCTTCGCCGCGCGGCACCATGCGGCGCAGCGTCTCGCGGCTGAACAGGAAGCCGCCGAAGCAGCCGATGCGCCAGCAGGTCTCGAAGTATTCGGCCTCCATCTCCAACGGGTTGCCCGGCATGTTGTTGCCGGCGTTGAAGACGGCGAGGTCGATCGGCCCTTGCGCTTCCGCCGCGTCGACGAAGGCGGCGACCGAGGCTTCGTCCGTGGTGTCCGCGACCAGCGCCGTGGCGGTTCCGCCCGCAGCCTGAATCCCGTCTGCGACCGCATCCACCTTGGCCTGGGTGCGCCCGCCGACGAAGACGTGCAGCCCTTCGCTCGCCGCCATGCGGCAGACCGCCGCGCCCAGTCCCTCGCCCGCGCCCACGCCGATCACGATCGCCGTCTTGCTCATGCCGTGCTCCCTCTCGTCTCAGCAGCGGCGCCCCGCCGCGCGCCGGGAGACTACAGCCTTACGCCGTCGGCACCATGCCAATTTCGCCTCAAGCGACCAAACGCTGCACGAGTGGACGCGGAGTCTGGGCGCGCCTCCTTACGCAGCCGCCTTCAGCGCCGCGCGGGCGAGGGTGTCGGCGCGCTCGTTCTCGGCGTTGCCGGCGTGCGCCTTGACCCAGCGCCAGGTCACGTCGTGCCGGCCCGCGAGCGCGTCCAGCGCCTCCCACAGGTCGCGGTTCTTGACCGGGGACTTGGACGCGGTGCGCCAGCCCCTGGCCTTCCAGTTGGGCAGCCAGCGGGTGATGCCGTCCCTGAGGTACGTGCTGTCGGTATAGAGCGCGACTTGCGACGGTCGGGTGAGCGCCTCCAGCGCGCGGATCGCGGCGGTGAGCTCCATGCGGTTGTTGGTGGTAGCGGGGGCCGCGCCGCTCAACTCGCGGCGGTGGCCGCCGTGGAGCAGCACCGCGCCCCAGCCGCCCGGCCCCGGATTGCCGCTGCACGCGCCGTCGGTATAGATCGTGACGCTCACGCCTCGATCCCGTACGCGCCAGGGCCCGTGACGCCGCGGTGAAAGCGGAGCTTGTGCAGGTACTCGCGCGGGTCCTTGGGGCTGACGAGGGCGCCGTCCACCTGGTTGATCCAGTCGTAGAGGCGGGTGAGCAGGAAGCGGAGCGCAGCCCCCTCCGCGAGCCGGGGGAGCGCCGCGGTCTCGGCCGCCGAGCAGCGGCGCACCGCGCGGTAGCGGGCGATCAGGTAGCGCGCCTTGGTGACGTTGAAGCTGAAGTCGGGCTCGAAGCACCAGGCGTTGAGGCAGACGGCGAGGTCGTAGACCAGCGCGTCGTTGCAGGCGAAGTAGAAGTCGATCAGCCCGCTGAGCCTGTCGCGCTCGAAGAAGACGTTGTCGGGGAAGAGGTCGGCGTGGACAACGCCGCGCGGCAGGTCGCGGGGCCACTCGGCCTCGAGGCGGTCGAGCGCGCGGGCGATCTCGTCCGCGAGGCCGGGCACCACGCCGTCGGCGCCGGCGCGGCAGCGCTCGAAGAGGGGGCGCCAGCTGTCGAGCGAGAGCGCGTTGGCGCGCTCGGGCGCGTAGTCGAGGCCGGCGAGGTGCATTCGCGCCAGCGCCTCGCCGAGCTTCGCGCAGTGGTCGGGGCGCGGGCGGCGCGGCCAGACGCCCGCGAGGAAGCTCGTGATCGCCGCCGGGCGGTTGCAGAGCGTGCGCAGCACCCTGCCGTCGCGGCCGTGGACCGGCAGCGGGCAGGGCACGCCGCGCCCGGCCAGATGCTCGATCAGGCCGAGGAAGAAGGGGAGGTCCTTCGCATCGACCCGCTTCTCGTAGAGCGTGAGGATGTAGGGGCCGCCCTCGGTCAGCAGCAGGTAGTTGGAGTTCTCGACGCCCTCGGCGATGCCCTTGCAGGAGACGGCCGTGCCGATGTCGTACTCGGCGAGGAAGGCGGCAAGCTCGTCGTCGGAGACTTCGGTGTAGACGGCCATCGGGCGCCCGCTCGGCGGGGAAGGGAATCGGGGCGCATCCTAGCGAAGCGATGCGCTGGAGGGGAGCCGTTATGCGGGCCCGGTCGCCGCGTCGGTGAGCACGGTGATCTCGGGGAAGCGGGCGGCAAGCGGGGCCACGCGGGCGGGCGGGGAGACGGCGAGCGCGGTGGAGAGCGCATCGGCCGCGGTGGCGCTGGGTGCGATCACCGAGACCTGCCCGGTACCCGGCGCGGGCCGGCCGGTCGCGGGATCGAACAGGTGATGGTACCGGCCGCTTGGCTCGAAGGGGCTCGCGATGCCGGCCGAGGTGGCGACGGCGCGGTCGGCGAGGGCGACGGTGCGGGCAAGCGTCTCCGGCTCGGCGGCGCGGCGGAGGCCGACGCGCCAGGGGCGGCCTGCGGGATGATGGCCGAGCGCCCGGACCTCGCCGATGTCGAGGAGGACGTCGCCCATGCCGGCGTCCTGCAGCAGCGCCGCTACGCGGTCCGTGATGTAGCCCTGCGCGATGCCGTTGAGCGTGACCGCCATGCCCGGCCGGGCGAAGCGGATTTCGGAGGGCTCGATGTCCACGGCACGGTAGTCCACCAGCGCACGCGCCTCCGCGAGAGCGGCCTCGGCCGGCCCGCGCGGATCGGCATCGGCGCTTGCGAAGTGCGCGGCATGGAGGCGCCAGAGCGGCTGCACCGTGGCGTCGAACGCGCCTTCCGTCCGTTCCGAGAACAGACGCGCCTCCGCCAGCAAGGCGACGAGTTCCAGAGGGGGCGCCGCAAGCCGGCCGTCGCTGTTGAGGCGGGAGAGCGCGCTCCCCGGCCGGTAGAGGCTGAACACGTCCTCCAGCCGGTCGATCTCGGCGACGCAGCGGGCGATGAGGTGGCGTGCGTGCGCGCCGTCCGGGTCGTGCAGGACGATCTCGGCGGCGGCGCCGAGCGCTGCGCCGGACCAGCGGTGCAGGTGCGCCGCCTCCGCGCGGGCGCCCGTTGCCGCGAGCGGGAAGCCCGCCGCGGCCGCGGCGATGGCGATGAAGCGCCGCCGCGTCGGCTTGGTGCCCGGCGAGCCGGTCATTGATGGTCTCCGTGCCGGGGCGCGGCCGCCTCGTCCTCGTCGGCGTAGGCGAAGATGTAGCCCTCGGGCACGTCCGCGAGCGCCACGATGCGCCCGCCGTGGGCTGCCGCGAAGCGCTCGGCGGCATCGCGTGCGGCGAACGGCACGGCCTCCGGCACGCCCATGCCGCCCATCCTGTCGCTGCCGATCACGTAGTGGGCGCCATCGGCGTCGATCCAGGTGCCGGGCTCCGGCGCGTCCCACTGGGCCACGCCCATGTCGTTCACGTAGATGGCGGTGTAGTTCCGGGGTTCCTCGGGCAGCATGGTGAAGGCGATGGCATCGCGCACCGAGGAGAACCACACCGGCTCCTCCTCGTCCGGCAGGTGGACCTGCGCCTTGGGCCCGACGTGGTCGAGCAGGATCATGCCGCAGTAGTGGCCGAAGGCGTCGCGGGTGGGCTCGACGGCTGCGGGCCTGGCGACGACCTCGTCGTCGCCGCCGCAGCCGGCAAGCCCCGAGAGCGCGAGCATGGCGACCGCCAGCAGGGCCAGCGCGCGCCTCACAGCTCCTTCCTCCCGAAAAGCAGGCCCGCGAGGCCGAGCGGCACCGCGATCCAGAGCGCCATGACCGGTAGCAGCAGCGCGTGGCCGAAGGCGGCCTCGGCGCTCACGCCCGCCATGCCGGAGAGCGCGCCCACGGTCTCGGAGCCGGAGAGGGTGAGCATGCGGTACACGTCGGTCGGGTTGAGCAGGAGGAGAACGCGGAAGAGCTCGCCCGAGACGACCTGCCCTTCGTCGGCCACGAGGATGGCGAGCAGCGCCATGTCGAAGAGCACGACGAAGACCAGCCACGCCGCCGCCGAGACGCCGGCCGCGGTGCCGCGCTCGGCCACCACGGCGCTGAAGAGCGTGCCGAGCGCGATGAAGGCCGCGCCCAGCAGGATCGAGCTGCCGACCATGACGCCGAAGGCGCCCCAGGCCTCCGCATCGCCGCCGTCGCCGAGGCCGGTGACCAGCGCGGCGACGCCGAAGCCCGCCACCGTGGCGACGGCGAGGATCGCCACCTGGCCCGCAAATTTGCCGAGCACGATGCGCCAGCGGGTGACCGGGTGGGTCATGAGCAGCGGCATGGTGCCGCGCTCGATCTCGCCCACCAGCGTGTCGTAGCTCACGAGGAGGCCGATGAGCGGCACCAGAAAGACCGAGAGGCTGGAGAGGCTGACGACGGTGATCGCGAGCGGCGATGCTGCGACCGCGCCGCCCGGCGCGCTGCCGACGAAGGCCAGCGTCAGCGCGAGGACACCGAGCAGGAGCGAAGCGGCGAGCATCCAGCGGTTGCGGATGCCGGCCAGGACCTCGCGCCCGGCGATGGCGGTCACCGCCGTCACGGCGCGTTCTCCCGCTCCGCCCCGCCGAAGCGCGCGTAGACGGCATCGAGGCCGGGGGGGACGATCTCGATGTCCTGGACCTCGTCGCCCGCGCCCAGGATGCGCCGGATCAGGGCGGGCTTCTCGCCGGCGGAGCAGCGGAGCTCGACGGCGTGGTCGTTGATCCGCGTCGCCACGTCGGCGCCGAGAGCGTCGGCGAGGCGGGTGCCGCCGCCGGGGCGCACGGCCACGCGGATGGTGATGCCAAGCCCGGCCTCGTGCTTGAGCTCGTCCGCCGTGCCGAGAGCCGCGAGCCGGCCCCGGCGCATGATGGCGACGCGGTCGGTCCCGGCCTCCACCTCGGTGAGCACGTGGGAGGAGAGGATGATGGCGGTGCCCTCGGTTGCGAGCGCGCGGAGCGTCGCGTGAAAGTCGCGGCGCGAGTCCGGATCGAGCCCGCCGGTGGGCTCGTCCAGGATCAGGAGCCGGGGGCTGCCCAGGATCGCCTGTGCGAAGCCCAGGCGCTGGCGCATGCCCTTGGAGTAGGTCTTGACCCGCTTGCCCGCAGCGTGCGCGAGGCCGACGTGCGCGAGCGCCTCCTCGCAGGCGGCTTTGCGCGCGCCCTTGAGGCGGCCGTAGAAGCGGATCGTCTCGTAGCCGGTCATGGAGCCGAGGAAGGCCACGCTCTCGGGCAGGAAGCCGATCGCCCGCTTCGCCTCCGTCCATCCCCGGGCTCCGGGCGCGCAGCCCAGCGTCGTCACGCTGCCGCCGTCGGCCCGCGTGAGCCCGAGGGCGAGCTTGAGCAGCGTCGTCTTGCCCGCGCCGTTGTGGCCGAGGAGCGCGAGGCGTTCGCCGGGCGCGAGGTCGAGGGTCACGCCGTCCACCGCCGTCTCCCGGCCGTAGGTCTTGACGAGCGCCTCCAGCGCGAGCGCAGGCCCCGCCATCAGCCCTCTCCGAGCGCGGGCGGGCGCATGAGTGGGGCGGAATCGGTCACACCGCCCGGATAGATCGAGGGGAAGCGGTCATGGGCCCAGCGCAGGATGCGTACCGAGGGGCTGGTGAGCAGCAGCTTCGCCAGCGGATGGCGCCAGACCACCTGGTCGACCAGGTCGTTGGGCCGGTAGGGTGCGTCGGCGATGCCGTCGCCGTCGAGGTCGAAGGCGGGGTTGTCGCTCCAGTAGTTGCCGACGCCGTCGGCGGACCACTCGACGTGGCGGGTGCCGACGTACTTCACCTGCGTCTCGTTGGCGACGAAGCCGTTGCCCGCGATGCGATTGCCCTCGGAGCCGGCGGTGAAGTGGATGCCGATGGCGCAGCCCTCGAAGAGATTGCCGCTGAGCACGTTGCGGTTCGCATTGTAGAGGAAGACGCACTTGGTGCGGCCGGCGCGCACGCGGTTGCCCTCGATCCGCGACTTGTTGGTGAAGTTGAAGAGGAAGCCGTGGTCGCGGTCGCCCTCGGAGCGGTTGTCGAAGACACGCAGGCGATCCGAGTACATCAGCGCGTAGCCCACGTGGTTGTCGCGGGAGGCGTTGCCGCTCACCTCGCTGTCGTGGGTGTACATGTAGTGGATGGCGAAGCGGAGGTCGCTGAAGGTGTTGTTGCGGAACGCGTTCTTGCGGCTGGTGGTGACGAAGATGCCGTCGCGGCCGTAGCGCACGGTGTTGCCTTCGACGACCGAGCCCCTGGCCGCCCAGAGGTGGATGCCGTTACCGCGCTCGCTCATGCGCAAGCTCCGGTTGCCGATGACCTCGTTGCCGCGCACCAACGCGTTGCGGGCACCGTGCAGGTAGATGCCGAAGAGGTTGTTCTCGAGCCGGTTGCCCTCGATGAGCGCGCCCCTCGCCGGCTTGTCGAGGAAGATGCCGGCGTCGGTCTCGGCGAGGCTCGTGCCGGAGTTGCGGACGGTGAGCCCGCGCACCGTGACGTCCGGCGCGGCGATGCTCAAGACCCGGCCCGCGCCGCCGCCGTCGAGGATGGCGCCGGGCGCGCCTTCGAGGGTGAGGATGCGTTCGATGGTGACCGGCCCCGGATAGACGCCCGGGGCCAGCTTCACCACCGCGCCGGCGGGCGCGGCATCCAGCGCCGCCTGCAGCATCTCCTCCCCCGGAGAAACCTCGATGACGGTCGCGGGCGCGGCGCGCACCCCCGGAGCCGCAGCGGCGAGCAAGGCCACCGCCACGCCGAGGGCAAGCGCCGCGCGCCGCATGTGCATCAGGCGGACTTCGGCTTCACGAACATGCGCCCGCGCATCTCCATGTGCAGCGCATGACAGAACCACTGGCAATAGAACCAGTGGACGCCCGGCCGGTCGGCGGTGAAGGTCACAGAGGCGGTCGCCTGCGGCGCCACCTCCATGGCTACGCCGTAGTTCGACAGGGTCCAGCCGTGGCTGAGGTCGTCCACGTCGTCCTGGTTGGTGATGTAGACGGTGACCTCGTCGCCCTCGTTCACCTCGAAGGTCTCGAGGCTGAAGGCGGGTGCGATCGAGTACATGTAGACCCGCACCTTGTTGCCGTCGCGGATCACGTCCTCGCCCCAGTCGAGATCGACGCCGTCCTTCGCCGCCTGCTGGCGCGCCTCCTCCCAGGTCGGGTCCTCGCGCTCCCAGATTTGGTTCGGGTTCACCTTGGAGCGGTGGACGATGATGCAGTCGTGGGGCTCGGAGAAGGCCGGGCCATCATGGACGAGCTCCATCTTGTCGCCGGAAATGTCGATGAGCTGCTCGCATTCGGGCTTGAGCGGGCCCACGTTGATGAACCGGTCCTTCGAGAACTTGTTCAGCGAGACGAGCCACTTGCCGTCGGCCTCCTTGGTCTCGCCCATCGACGTGTGATTGTGGCCGGGCTGGTAGTGAACGTCGATCTTCTCGACGATCGGGTCCACCGCCTCGCCGTTGTACTGGCGGATGGCGGCATCCATGTTCCACTTGCAGACTTGGCTGTCGAGGAAGATCGTGGTGAAGCAGTTGCCCTTGCCGTCGAAGGCGGTATGGAGCGGCCCGAGGCCCAGTTCGGGCTCGGCCACGATCACGTCGCGCGGCGCGATCTTGTCGTCGAACAGGTCGTCGAGGCGGCGCACGTCGATGACCGAGACGGTGGGCGACAGCTTGCCGTTGATGACGATGTGGTGGCCGTCGGGCGCCGTGTTCACGCCGTGCGGGCTGGTGGAGATCGGGATGTAGCGGGTGTAGGGCGAGCCCTTGCGGCCGTCGAGCACCTTGACGCCGCCGTGCATGGTGTAGTCGCCGTCCTTCACCCCCTGCTCGATGCGGGCGATGTTGAAGACGACGGCCCAGTCCTGCTCGGACGCGGTCATCTCCTCCAGGTTCATGCCCATCTCGGAGTTGTAGCAGGTGGAGACCGCGTACTTGCCCTGGTAGTCGGCGTCGACGTTGTCGAGGTTGCCGTCGACGATCACCTGCCAGGCGACCTCCATGCTGTCGCCGTCGAGCGCCGTGAAAATGGCGATGTACTGCGACGGGTCGTTGAGCACGGAGCCGTCGTTGGGCAGCGGGACTTCGTGCTCGCCGTTGCAGAACACGTAGCCGGTGCGCGGATATTTCTGGGGCCTAAGCCCGTGAATGTCGTTGGCGTTCGGGATCTCCACGATCTTGTCGACCTTCATCACGTCGCAGCGGATGCGGGCGACGCGCGTGTTCGCCTTGTCATTGATCCAGACGTAGCGCCCGTCGTAGGTGCCGTCGGTGAACGACATGTGCGGGTGGTGCGCGTCGCCGTTGGTGTAGATGCCGCCGCGGGATTCGAGGAACTTCCGGGTCTCGGGCGTGAGCCCCTCGGTCATGATCCTGCGGCTCTCGTTGGTGACGCCCCAGCCGGTGGCGCTGCAGCGGTTGAACACCGGGATGCGGACAAGCTCGCGCATGGAGGGGACGCCGAAGACGCGCACCTCGCCGGCCTGGCCGGACGACCAGAAGCCGTAGTACTCGTCGAGCTGGCCGGGCCCCACGTGGGCCGAGCCTGCTTCGGTCGCAGCCTTCGCCTTGCGCGGCGGGTCGGCCGGAGTGACGCCGGCCACGCCAGCGGCAACCACCCCGCCGACGGTGGCGATCTTGGCCGTATTGCCGATCAGATCGCGGCGGGTGACGCCGGTCTTCTCCGGTGCATCATGTTTCTTACTCGACATGGTTCTCTCCTCTTTGCGTGGCATCAGGGACTCGTCGTGGTGCCGGTTGGGCCTGCGGGTGCTGCAGGCGGAACGGTGATGTTCGCGGACGCCCGCGCGCGCCGCCGCTCGCGCCGGAGGCGGCGCTGGATCATCGGCGGGCAGCGGTGCTCGTCGTGGTAGAGCTGCTGGCAATGCAGGCAGTAGAGGCACTCGTTCGGGTTGATGTGCCCGTCCGGGTGGATCGCCTGCACCATGCATTCCTGGGCGCAGCGGTGGCAGGGCGCGCCGCACTCCTTGTGGCGGCGCAGCCACTCCATGATCCTGATCTTGCCGGGGATCGCGAGCGCCGCGCCCAGCGGGCAGATGTAGCGGCAGAAGAAGCGCTCGATGAAGAGCCCGATGGCGAGCAGAACGCCGGCCCAGGCCACGAACGGCCAGTCGTGGGCGAAGCGCAGGATCACCGTGGTCTTGAAGGGCTCGACCTCCGCCAGGCGCTCGGCGAAGGCGAGGTCGTGCAGCGAGATCCCGAAGATGCCGATGAAGATCACGTACTTCACCGGCCAGAGCCGCTCGTGCAGGCCCCAGGGCAGCGTCACTTGCGGTACGCGCGCGAGCCTTGCCGCCTTGTTGAGCAGCTCCTGCAGCGCGCCGAAGGGGCAGAGCCAGCCGCAGAACACGCCCCGGCCCCAGAAGATCAGCGCGATCGCCGTGCTGCACCAGAGCAGGAAGATCAGCGGGTCCATCAGGAAGTAGGACCAGCGGAACTCGGTGATCAGCGCGTTGCCGAAGGTGAGCACGTTCACCACCGAGAGCTGGGCCTGGGCGAAGCCGCCGAGCCAGGCGACGATGAAGATGAGGAAGCCGACGCGCACCGCCGTCGCCAGCTTCGGCCGGCGCGCGAACCAGTCCTGGAAGAAGAAGATGAGCGTGAGCACGATGAGGGCGACGGCCAGCACCGCCACGTCGACGAGCCGGTCCTCCCAGATGCGCCGCCAGAGCTCCGGTGCCGCCTCCGGCTCGGCGAAGGCGGCGTCGGCCGGCGCGGTCCCGGCCGCCTGCGGCGGTGTCGGCAGCGGCTTCAGGTAGCGTGCGGGCAGGGTGTAGGAGAGCTCGTAGAGCAGGAAATCCTTGTCGAGCGCGCCGATCGCGCGCTGCACCAGGAGCTGGAGCGTCCAGGGTGCTGCGGGATCGAATTCGGCATCGGCCGGCACGATGAAGAGGGCGACCTCGGTGAAAGGCTGCGCGAGGTCCGCCGCCACCTCGCCGAGCAGCTTGTAGTTGCGGTCGCGGAAGCGGACGCTGCCGTCGCCCTGGGCGAGCTGGATACGGTCGAAGATGCCGCCGCGCACGAAGCCCGAGCCGCGGAAGGAGTAGAGGCCGTTGGCGGCGATCAGCAGCGCATGCTGGCCGGGCTCCAGGCGCGCGAGGAGGTTCCCGTACTCGGCATCGCCCAGCAGGCTGCGGCCGATGACGGGCGCGCTCGCCAGCGCCGCGTAGAGGTCGATGAAGCGCTCTTCCGGATCCTCGCTCTCGGGCCGGGAGGCGGCCTTCTCCTTGCCCGCGGCCGCGAAGCCGGCGGTGACCTCGCCGACGCTGAGGCTGAGCCGGCGCACGGAGCCGTCGCCGACCAGCGTCATCCAGTCGTCCACGCCCTCCTGCGTGGTGTCGATCTCGCCCCGGCGCGGCGCCTCCATCGCCCGCCCCGCACCGAGCCCGGCGAGGCCGAGCGCGCGCGCCATCTTCACCGAGGCGTGGCGGATCGCGTCGTCGATCACCAGGATCGTGACCGTGGCGCCCGCAATGATGTCGAGCGAGCGGTCGCCGGAATCGCGCTCCTCGAGAAACTCGCCCACGTTGCGACCGACGTAGCCGGCGATGAAGCTCTTCACCTTCCGCTCGGGGATGCCGATGAGCACGATGGGCTCGTGGTGCTCGTGCAGATGGACACCGGTGATCGTGCCCTCGGTATCGAGCCCGATGAGGAGGTGGATGGGCTTGCCCGAATAGCCCACCGCGCCCACGACGTCGGTGTTGAGAAAGACGTAGCCCTTGGGCGTGGAGCCTTCGAGCGCCTGCGCCCGGGGCGGCGTGCCCTCGACCGGGCCGAAGCGGTCGGCGCCCGGTACCAGGTCGCCGGGCTCGACCGTGGCGAGCGCGCTGCCGAGGTCGACGGCGGCGCGGGCGCTGTGCGCCGTGCCTGCGAGGAGCAGCGCGAACAGCAGCAGGAACGCGCCGGCAATGCCGATGCGGATGGCGCGCACTGGTGCGGAGCGGTAGGTGGCCCCTGCGAAGGAAACCGCTGTCATGGCTGATGCGTCAAGACGAGCGCGCGCCGCCTCCTCGGATACACCGACGGACTCGAGCATCGACAGTGTGAAGCGCGCATACGCCAACGCCTTGATCTGCGTCAATAGGGCGGGCGTCGGGGCCGTCATTGCCCGCCTGTTTCGGCGTCGTTAGGATGCCGCGCCTTGGCTCAGGAAGCCGGCGGGGAGGACACGAACATGGGTAACGGCGGCACCAAGGTGGCGTTTCTCGGGCTCGGCGTCATGGGGTTCCCCATGGCGGGGCATCTCGCGAAGGCGGGGCACGAGGTCACCGTCTACAACAGGACCGAGGCCAGGGCCGCGCAGTGGACCGAGGCCAACGAAGGCCGCGCCGCGCCCACCCCTGCCGCCGCCGCCCGGGGCGCTGAGATGGTTTTTGCCTGCGTCGGCGCCGACGACGATTTGCGCGAAGTCGTCTACGGCGACGACGGCGCGCTCGCCGGCATGGCGGAGGGTTCCATCTTCATCGACAACACGACCGATTCCGCCGTGGTCGCCCGCGAGGTCCATGCCACCGCCAGGGAGCGTGGCGTGGGCTTCCTCGATGCGCCGGTCTCCGGCGGGCAGGCGGGGGCCGAGAACGGCCTGCTGACCGTGATGGTGGGAGGCGACGAAGCCGACTTCGCCCGCGCCCGGCCGGTGATCGACGCGTATGCGCGCAACGTGACCCACATGGGGCCGGCGGGGAACGGCCAGCTCACCAAGATGGTGAACCAGATTTGCATCGCCGGCGTCGTTCAGGGCCTGGCTGAAGCGATCAACTTCGCTCAGCGCGCAGGGCTCGACGGGGAGACGGTGCTGGACGTCATCTCCAAGGGGGCTGCGCAGTCCTGGCAGATGGAGAACCGGGGCTCGACGATGCTGCGGGGCGAGTTCGAGTTCGGCTTCGCCGTCGACTGGATGCGCAAGGATCTGAGCCTCTGCTTCGAGGAGGGCAAGAAGAACGGCGCGCTGTTGCCGATGTCGATGCTGGTGGACCAGTTCTACGCGCACGTCCAGCAGCGCGGCGGCAACCGCTGGGACACCTCCAGCCTGATCCAGCTTCTGCAGAAGATGTAGGCTGGATCGAGGGGTCGGGGTCGCCGATATCGGTCGGCTGCCGGGTCATCGATCCGTGCCGGATTGGGGCGCGGCGCCTGGGTCGTAGGCGAGGTTCGGCGCGAGCCAGGCCTCGGTCTCCTCGACGGATGCCTCCTTGCGGCTCGCGTAGTCCGCGACCTGATCGCGGCCGATCTTGCCGACGCCGAAATACGTGCTCTCCGGGTGGCTGAAGTAGAGGCCGCAGACGGATGACGCCGGCCACATGGCGCAGCTTTCCGTGAGCTTGAGCCCGGTCCGGGTCTCGGCCTCGAGCAGAGTGAAGATCGTGCGCTTCTCGCTGTGGTCGGGGCAGGCGGGATAGCCGGGCGCAGGCCTGATGCCGCGGTAGCGCTCCCCGATCAGCTCGTCGTTCGCCAGCGCCTCGTTGGGCGCATAGCCCCAAAACTCCTTGCGCGTCAGCTCGTGCAGGTGCTCGGCGAAGGCCTCCGCCAGGCGGTCGGCGAGGGCCTTGACCATGATGGCGCTGTAGTCGTCGAGGGCCTGCTCATGGGCTTCGGCCAGCCGCTCCACGCCAGCGCCGATGGTCACCGCAAAGCCGCCCACATGGTCGTCCACGCCCGAGGCCCGAGGCGCCACGAAGTCCGCCAGCGCGCGGTTGGGGCGCTCGTGCGTGCGCGACATCTGCTGGCGCAGCGTGCGGAGCGTTGCGATGGGGCGTTCGCGCACGCCGTCGGCGAACAGCGCGATGTCGTCATCCTCGCTGCAGGCCGGCCAGAAGCCGACGACGCCGAGCGGCGCGAACGAACCCTCGGCGACGATCCTCTCCAGCATGGCGTTCGCATCGTCGAAGAGCGAGCGCGCTGCCTGGCCCACCGTCTCGTCGTCCAGGATCGCCGGATAGGTGCCGGCCAGCTCCCAGCTTCGGAAGAAGGGCGTCCAGTCGATATAGGGGATCAAGTCGGCGACCGTCGTATCGGCAATGGTGCGCACGCCGGTGAAGCCGGGCGCCGGCGCCCGGTAGCGCGTCCAGTCGAGCCGGGCCCGGTTTGCGCGCGCTTCGGCGAGCGAGAGCAGACGCTTGCCCGCCTGCCCGCGCCCGTGCGCCGCGCGCATCTCGTCGTAGCGTTCCCGGATTTCGGCGGCGAAGGCCTGGCGCCGCTCCGGGCTGACCAGGGTGCCGGCCACGCCCACCGCCTTCGACGCGTCCATCACGTGCACCACGGCGCCGCTGTAGGCGGGCGCGATCTTCACGGCGGTGTGCATGCGGCTCGTGGTGGCGCCGCCGATCAGGAGCGGAATGTCGAGGCCCTGGCGCTCCATCTCTGCGGCGAGCCGGCACATCTGGTCGAGGCTCGGCGTGATCAGCCCCGAGACCCCGATCAGGTCCGCGTTCTCGCTGCGGGCGGTCTCGAGGATCTGCGCCGCCGGCACCATGACGCCGAGGTCGATGACCTCGAAGTTGTTGCAGCGGAGCACCACGCCCACGATGTTCTTGCCGATGTCGTGCACGTCGCCCTTGACCGTGGCGGTGACGATCTTGCCGGCAGCTTGAGGCACGCCCCCGCCTCCGCGTTTCTCCTCCTCGATGAAGGGTACGAGATGGGCGACCGCCTGCTTCATCACGCGGGCGCTCTTGACCACCTGCGGCAGGAACATCTTGCCGGAGCCGAACAGGTCGCCGACCACGTTCATGCCGTCCATCAGCGGCCCCTCGATCACCGCGAGCGCGCGCTCGGCTGCCTGCCGCGCCTCCTCGGTGTCGTCGACGATGTGGTCGGCGATGCCGTGGACCAGCGCGAAGCGGAGCCTGCCGTCGACGTCCTGATCGCGCCAGGCGAGAGCGTCCTCGTGCCGCTCGTCGCCGGCGCCCGCGTCGCGGTAGCGCTCGGCGATCTCCAGCAGGCGCTCGGTGGCGTCGGGCCGGCGGTTGAGCAGGACGTCCTCGACCGCGTTCCGGAGCGCCTCCGGGATGTTCTCGTAGACCACGAGCTGGCCCGCGTTGACGATCCCCATGTCCATTCCCGCGCCGATCGCGTGATAGAGGAAGGCCGCGTGCATCGCCTCGCGCACGGTGTTGTTGCCGCGGAACGCGAACGAGATGTTGGAGACCCCGCCCGAGACATGGACGTGCGGCCAGCGCGCCTTGATGGCGCGTGCGGCCTCGATGAAGGCGCGGGCGTAGTCGTTGTGCTCCTCGATTCCGGTGGCGACGGCGAAGATGTTGGGGTCGAAGATGATGTCAGCAGGCACGAAGCCGGCGCGCTCCGTGAGCAGGCGATAGGCGCGCTCGCAGATCGCGAGCTTGCGCTCGGGCGTCTCGGCCTGGCCCTGCTCGTCGAAGGCCATGACCACCACGGCCGCGCCGTAGCGCTGTACCAGCCGGGCCTGCTCGAGGAAGGGCTCCTCCCCCTCCTTCAGGCTGATGGAGTTGACCACGGGCTTGCCGACGACGGACCGCAGGCCCGCCTCGATGGCGGGCCAATGGGAGGAATCGATCATCACGGGAACGCGCGCGATATCCGGCTCGGCCGCGATCAGGTTGAGGAAGCGGGACATGGCGGCCTCGCCGTCCAGCATCCCCTCGTCCATGTTGACGTCGATGATCTGGGCGCCGTTCTCGACCTGCTGGCGCGCGACCTCGAGCGCGGCCGGGTAGTCGCCGGCGGTGATCAGCTTGCGGAACCGGGCCGAGCCCGTGACGTTGGTGCGCTCGCCCACGTTGACGAAGGTGCTGCCGTCGTCGCCGCTCTCGAAGGGTTCCAGCCCCGCGAGGCGAAGCCTGGGCGTGTTCTCTGCCACCGCGCGCGGCGGATGGGGCGCGACCGCGTCCGCGATGGCGGCGATGTGCGCGGGCGTGGTGCCGCAGCAGCCGCCGACGAGGTTGACGAGGCCCGCTTCCGCCCACTCGCCGAGCTGCGCGGCGGTCTCTTCCGGGGTCTCGTCGTAGCCGCCGAACTCGTTGGGCAGGCCGGCATTGGGGTAGGCGCTGATGCGCGTCTCCGCGATCCGCGCGAGGTCGGCAAGGTGCGGGCGCATGTCCTCGGCGCCGAAGGAGCAGTTGAGGCCGATGCTGAACGGCGCGGCGTGGGCGAGCGTGAGCCAGAACGCTTCGACGGTCTGGCCGTTGAGCATGCGGCCCGCGCGGTCGGTTACCGTGCCCGAGATGAGGATGGGCAGACGGATCCCGGTAGCCTCGAACATTTCGTCCAGAGCGACCAGGGCCGCCTTGGCGTTCAGCGAATCGAAGATCGTCTCCAGCAGGATCAGATCGACGCCGCCCTCGACCAGGGCCTCCGCCGCCTCGCGGTAGGCGGCGCCCAGCGTGGCGAAATCGATGCCGCGCTTGCCCGGGTCGTTCACGTCCGGCGAGACCGATAGCGTCTTGTTGGTGGGGCCGAGCACGCCCGCGACGAAGCGGGGGCGCTCGTCGGTGGCCGCGGCATCGGCAGTCTCGCGGGCGATCCGGGCGCCGGCGAGATTGATGGCGCGCACGGCATCGCCAAGGCCGTAGTCCTCTTGCGAGATCCGGTTGGCGTTGAAGGTGTTGGTGGTGACGATGTCCGCGCCGGCGTCAAGGAAACCCGCATGAATGTCGCGGATGACCTCCGGCCTGGTCACCGATAGCAGGTCGTTGTTGCCGCTGAGCTCGTGGTCGTGATCGGCATGGAGCGTGCCGCGAAAATCGGCCTCGCTCAGCTCGTGACGCTGGATCATGGTGCCCATGGCGCCATCCAGCAAAAGCACACGCTGGGCCGCGACCGCTTCGAGCACAGCGCAGCGGGAGGCGCGCCGGTCCTTCTTCGATCCTGCGCTGAGCGGTTGCCGCTCTTCTTCCCGTGCTGCCGCCACGTCCAGCCTCGCTGGCCCGCCGCACGAAAATACCCGCCGCGGCTGAAGCCGGGCGGGCCCCAACGCTTTAGCCGCATTTGTAAAGCGCCCGCAAGCTGTCGCTCAAATCGGCGCTATGGAGCACTATCTAGGAGTAGCGCGACTCCGTCAAGAGACGGGAGAAATCGGGTCGATCCGCCTCGGACCCTCAGCGGGCCGAGCGGATGAGCGCGCCGGTCTCGCCGTGGAAGAGGTGGCAGCGCTCGGGATCGAGCGCGAGCCGCACCTGCTCGCCGAGGTTGAACTGCGGCTGCCCCGGCGCCTGGACCTTGAGGATGCGTTCGCCCGCGCTGACATCGACGATGGTGAAGGCGCCGAGCGGCTCGACCTCGTAAATGGAAGCCTCGACCCCGCCATTGGCGCCGGCAGAGCCGATGCCGATATCCTCGGGCCGCACCGCAAGGGCTGCCGGCCCCGCCCCGTCGGCGCCGTCCAGCGACATGGCGAGGGGCACGTCGCTCCCCTCGAAACGGCCGCCGCCTGCCAGGGTGCCGTCGATGAAGTTCATGGGTGGGGAGCCGATCAGCTCGGCGACGTAGCGGCTGTTGGGCAGGTTGTAGATCTCGGCCGGCGTGCCGATCTGGCGGATCTCGCCCGCCTCCATCACGGCGATGCGATCGGCAATCGACATCGCTTCTTCCTGGTCGTGGGTGACGTAGACGATGGTGTGGTGAAGCTCGCGCTGCAGGCGCTTCAGCTCGACGCGCATCTCCTCGCGCAGGCGCGCATCGAGCGCTGCGATCGGCTCGTCCATGAGGAAGGCCGCAGGATCCCGCACCAGGGCGCGGCCGATGGCGACGCGCTGGCGTTCGCCGCCGCTCAGGTGCGCGGGCAGCTTGTCGAGCAGCGGCGTGATGTGGAGCGTCTCCGCCACCTGGGCGACGCGCGCCATGACCGCGGCCTTCTCCAGCTTGCGCTCCACCAGCGGGAAGGCGAGGTTCTGGCCGGCGGTCATGTGCGGGAAGAGCGCCAGGTTCTGAAACACCATGGCAAGGTTGCGCTCCTTCGGCCCCTGATCGCCGACGGCCACGCCGCCGATGGTGATCTCGCCCTCGTCCGGCGCCACCAGCCCGAGCAGCAGGCGCAGGATCGTGGTCTTGCCCGAGCTCGGCGGGCCGAAGATGCAGAAGAACTCGTTGTCCTCGACGACGAGATCGATGTCCTTCACCGCGACGGTCTTGCCGTAGAACTTGCTCGCGTTCCTGAGTTCGAGACGGGCCATCGATGAGGGTTCCGGGCTAGACGAGGCCGAGGGCCACGCCGGTCTCCGCGTCGAACAGGTGGCACTTGCCGGGGGGCAGCACCGCCTTGACCGGGGCGCCGAGTTCGATCCCGTACTGCTTGCCCTTGGCGATCTTTATCCGGCGTTCGCCGGCGGCGAGGTGGACGATGGTGCGCGGGCCGATGGGCTCGACGAAGGTGACGGTCGCCTCGATGCCGGGGCCGGTGTGGCCCGACGGCTCGATGTCGAGATCCTCGGGCCGTGCGCCGAAGATCAGCGCCGCATCGCGCGCCGCCTTGCAGCGCCGCTTGAGCTCGCCGTCCTCGACCGCCGCCCTGCCGCCTTCGCCGAAATCCAGCGCGTAGCTTCCGTCCCCGCCGGCGAGCGTGCAGGGCACCAGGTTCATGCTGGGGCTGCCCATGAAGTTGGCGACGAAGACGTTGCGCGGCTCGTTGTAGACCTCGATGGGCGAGCCGTACTGCTGCAGCACGCCGAGGTCCATCACGGCGATCCTGTCGGCGAGGCTCATCGCCTCGATCTGGTCGTGGGTGACGTAGACCATGGTCTGCTGGAACTGGTGCTGCAGGTGCTTGAGCTCGGTCCGCATGAAGGCGCGGAAGGCGGCGTCGAGATTGCTCAGCGGCTCGTCCAGGAGGAAGATCTCCGGCTCGGTAATGGCCGAGCGGCCGATGGCGACCTTCTGCAGCTCGTTGACGCTGAGCTTCGCGGTGGGCCAGTCGAGCCGGTCTTCGAGGCGCATGAGCTGGGCCATGGCGGCGACGCGGCGCTCGACGTCTTCCTTCGGCAGGCCACGCACCTGCAGGCCGAACGCCAGGTTCTTCCGCACCGTGAGGTGGGTGAAGATGGCGTAGTTCTGGAACACGAAGCCGACCTTGCGCCGGTTGGGCGGCACCTGCTGCATGTCGCGGCCATCGAACAGGATCTGCCCCTCCGACGGCGTCTCGATGCCGGCGATCATGTTCATCGTCGTGGTCTTGCCGCAGCCCGACGGGCCCAGCAGGGCCACGAACTCCTTGTCCCTGATCTCGAGATCGAGGGAGGCGACCGCAGTGAGGTCGCCGAAGCGCTTGGTCAGGCCCGCGAGCGTGATCGATGCCATGACCCGTGCCTAGTGGCGGCCCCGCGCCTCGATGGGCCAGATATCGACCAGGGTGTCGCCCCGCACGCAGTGGTAATGGTCGTAGAGGTTCACGGTGGGGTCGCAGTGCGGCACGATGCATTCGAGGGCCGCGCCGATGGCGAGCCGCTCGTTGGCGCTGGCGAAGACGATGCACCCGTGCTCGTCGCCGAAGAACTTGTAGTGAGCGCCGATGGGCACGCCGGTGTGGAAGCGCGGCAGCGGCCCGTCGGTGGCGAAGCACTTGAGGCCGGCATCCATGGTGGCGCTTCCGTCATGGCTCGCCGAGACTACCGTGGCGCGGACGAAGAGCGCCGGCTCGAAGCGCCAGTCGCCGCCGCCCCGCGCCTGCACGTCGAGGTATTCGACGTCCATTACCGCGTAGGAGCCGACCTGGAGCTCGGTCATCAGCCCGATTTCCGGGTCGATGTCGTGGGTGCCGGTGCCGGCGCCGGTGACGATGGGCACCTCGATGCCCTTCTCGACGAGGCTGTCGCGTGCGTCCCGAAGCGGCGCGAGATTGTCGTGGGAGGAGGTGCGGCGGTCGCCGAAATCCTCGATATGCTGGACGTGCCCGGCGTAGCCCTGAAGCCCGCGGAAGCGGAGACTCGCGCTCGCGTCCGCCGCCTCTGCCATGGCCACCGCCATTTCCGCATCGCGGGTGCCGGTGCGGTGCAGGCCGACATCCACGTCGACCACCACGTCCAGCACGAAGCCGGACGCCGCTGCGGCGGCCTCCAGGGCGCCCAGATTGTCCATATCGTCCGCCGTCACCATGAGCGACTCGTTGGCCTGGCGGAGCGCCATCAGGCGGTTGATCTTGGCAGGCGCTACGACCGGCGAGGTGATGAGCAGCCCGTCGATTCCGCCCGCCGCCAGCGCCTCCGCTTCGCCCAGCGTGGCGCAGCAGATGCCGAGGGCGCCGGCGTCCAACTGGCGGCGCGCGATCTGCACGCTCTTGTGCGTTTTCGCATGGGGGCGGATGGCGACGCCCTGCTCCGCCGCGTAGGCCGTCATGGCGGCGATGTTGCGCTCCATGGCGTCGAGATCGAGCACCAGCGCCGGCGTGATGAGCCGGGCCCGCGAATCGCGCTCGTCGATCAGAGATTGGTTCGGCCCAAGAGTCTCCGATGCCGTCATCCTCGCCCCCGTCCCCACGTCGCGCTCCCGCCGCCCACGAGGAGCGGTGCGAAAGCTGCGCGGGTATCATCCGCATACCGGCACGCCCTGCCAATAGGATATGTTGGGCGCGAACGGGACCGAGCGGTGGGAGAGCACGCATGAAGGTGGTGATTACGGGTGGGCTGGGCTTCCTCGGACAGAGGCTCGCGCTGGCGCTGCTTGAGCGCGATACGCTGACCGGCGCGTTCGGCGAGCAGGAGCGGATCGACGAGATGATCCTCTTCGACGCTGCCGTGCCCGCCCGCCCGCCGGCGGGCCTGGATGACGCGCGGGTCTCCCTCGTCGCGGGCGATGTCGCCGACGCCGACACGGTGCGGAGGCTGATCGCGGGCGACTCGCTCTCGGTCTTTCACTTCGCCTCGGTGGTGAGCGCCGGCGCCGAGCAGGACTTCGACCTGGCGCTCGCGGTCAACCTCACCGGCGGCCTCAACGTGCTCGACGCCTGCCGCGCGGCGCCGGGGCTGCCGCGCCTCGTCTTCACCAGCAGCATCGCCGTCTATGGCGGCAGCGCGCTGCCGGGGACCATCTCGGACGAGACCAAGATCACGCCGCAGGGGACGTATGGCGTGACCAAGGTGATCAACGAGCACCTGGTGGCCGACTACACCCGCAAGGGCTGGCTGGACGGGCGCGGCGGCAGGCCGCCCACGGTGATCGTCCGGCCGGGTAAGCCCAACAAGGCGGCCTCCGGCTTCGCCAGCGGGCTCTTCCGCGAGCCGCTCGCCGGTGTGGACCACGAACTCCCCGTGAGCCGGGATACGCGCATCGTCCTTGGTGGCTACCGCACCATCGTGGACAGCCTCGTCGCACTCCACGAGGTGCCGAGCAACGCCCTCGGCGACGACCGCACCATCAACCTGCCGTCGTTCTCCGCGACGGCGGGGGAAATGGTGGCGGCGCTGGGGCGGGTCGGCGCCGGCCGCGCGCTCGGCGCCGTCATCGACGCGCCCGACCCGGCCGTGCAGCGGCTCGTGGGCTCCTGGCCGGGCTATGCCAAGGCCGAGCGCGCCGCGGCTCTCGGCCTGCCCGCCAACCCGCCGCTCGACGAGGTGGTGCGCCAGTACATCGAAGACTACGTGGACGGGTAACTCACCTACTGACGCCTGGCACCGAACGCGCCTACGATGTTCGCCTGCTCGAAGATTCCCGCTGCCTCAGCGTGGCCGGGACCGTACAAGCCGCCCTGGATGCGGTTGCCGGCCAGGCCGGCTTCGAATGTCCCTCTCGATCCTATTTGAAGACCGTGGAAAATCACGACCTCTGTCGAGTGGGCCGCGACGCGGTCGATGTTACTGATGCTGCTAAAGGCGACGTCGAGCGTATCGGTGGCCAGGTCGTAGTTCAGGGCTGCGACTCCCTGTAGCCGATCGCCTTGGTCGCTCCCGGTGGCGGGTGTTCCGACCATGACGCCAAGCCAGGTTGCTCCACCGGTTGGCCGCGTGCCTGTGAGATCGCCGCCGGCCAAGGCGTATCGGCCGTCCAGCGTTACATCCTGCTCCCTCAGTCCCCGATCGGCGAGCTGATTTATTTGCGAGCGGATTTCCGCCTTCGGCAGGGCCGTCGGGACCTGCCGGGTCGTCACTGACGCTGGCGGCAGGCGCTTGATGCGTGTGCGGCGCGGGGC
>LXNI01000422.1_pt1 | contig 49262 bp, 40 predicted proteins | sample 809091 | NCBI WGS metagenome assembly LXNI01 (sample SAMN04870527, study PRJNA318959) | sponge metagenome | biome: 01000161; feature: marine sponge reef; material: water | host: Sarcotragus foetidus | place: Greece: Milos, Mediterranean Sea | collected 2013-05-29 | depth 5-7 m
ACGGCGCTGATGAGGGTAGAAGGTCGTGTGGCTGCCCGGCTGGGGGCCTTGATCTGGGATCGCCTGCTGCGCCTGAATCCGGGTTTCTTCCGCGGCTATACTGCCGGCGAACTCACGGCCAGATCAATGGTGTTCCAGGATGTGAGAGACCAGGTCGCCGGTGTCACGGCCGATGGCGTATTGTCCACGCTGTTCCTGTTGCCTGCATTCGGACTGCTGTTCTTCTACGATGCGTGGCTGGGCTGGATCGCCCTCCTGCTCTCGGCAACGATGATCGGGGTGATGGTCGTGTTCTGTATCCTGCAAATCAGACCCCAGTACCAGTATCTGGAGACCATGCGAAGACTGGCCGGGGACACGCAGCAATTCCTCAACGGCATTTCCAAGCTGCGCACTACCGGTGCCGAAGACTTGGCCTTTGCTGCCTGGGCACGACAGTATCATGGTCACAAACAGGCGGAAATCCGACTGTCGATCCTCGGCGAGCACCTTGCCGCATTCGGGGCCGCAGTGCCCGCCCTGGCAAGTGCAGTGCTGTTCTCGATCGTCGCGATTCGGGGTGATGGCGGCGTGGATACGGCAGATTTCCTCGCAGTGTTCACGGCAGTGATGGTGCTGTGCATGGCGGTCATCATGTTAGGCAATGCAGCGCGGGGCGTTGCATTTGTCAAACCGGCCTGCGACCAGGTTCTGCCCATCCTGGCAAGCCCGGTATCCACTAGAAAGGCGGGGCAGCTCCGGCCCGTGCTGTCTGGCCGGATACTGCTCGACCATGTGAGTCATGCCTATATCGCTGGCGGAACAAAGGTGTTGGATGAAGTTTCGATCAGCGCCAAACCAGGCGAGTTTGTGGCAATTGTCGGAGAATCCGGCGCTGGCAAGACAACCCTGTTCCGCCTCCTGCTTGGCCTCGAGAAGCCGGATTCAGGGGCAGTCTACTATGACGGACGGGATCTTGCACAGCTGGATTTCGGTGTCGTGAGAAGACAGATGGGAGTGGTCATGCAGGACAGCCCCCTGCGACCCGGCAGCGTGCTCGACAACATCATTGGTACAGACAGCGACCTCACCGAGGATGATGCATGGCGTGCACTGGAACAGGTCGGTGTTGCCGACGAGATCCGCGCCATGCCGATGGGGTTGCACACATCGGTAGGCGAGAATTCGGCAAATTTCTCCGGTGGCCAGAGTCAGCGAATCAGGATGGCGGCAGCGCTGGTCTACAAGCCTCGGATCATCTTTCTTGATGAGCCGACAAGCTGGCTGGACACGAGGAGCCAGGCATTGGCCATGAAGGGCATCGAGGACTCCACGAGCACCCGGCTCGTCATTGCCCACCGGCTGTCCACGATCCGCAAGGCAAACCGGATCCATGTGCTGCACCGGGGGCGGCTGGTACAGACCGGAAACTACGACGAATTGCTGGCGGCAGAAGGCCACTTTCGTGACTTGGCCTTGCGCCAGACAGTTTGAGAAAGCCAGCGCCATGAGAACACTGCCATTGTTTCCCGACACGCCGTTTGTTGTTTCGGAAAGTGCCTTCGTGAATCCGAGATACCGGGGGTTCCGGCTGCCATGCCACGGTGATGGGGGCGATCATTCGGAAATGCTCGTTGTCAAGCCGACCCGAATTCACGATGCGCGCGCCCTCGAACCGGCCGCCACCATCGGGTGCATGGGGTTCGAGCTTGTGCATGCGCCGATCGATATCGATTACGACAATCATGACGATGTCGTTTCCCGGTTCTACGACCAGTGCGCGGAGCTGGTCATGGCGGCAACCGGATGCCTTTGTGCACAGACCATGCAGCACGAGTTTCGCGCAGGTGTGCCAATTTGGCCCAACGGCGCCGGGGCCTATGCGGAGACGCCCCACGCGGGTCTGACCCCCTATGTCGAGGATGTGCTCGACATACCTGATGGCCATCACTTCGGCATCTACAATGTCTGGCGCAGCACAGACCCCCTGCAGGCAATCGAGTCAAAACCCCTTGCCTTGTGCGACCATTCGACCATCTCGGCCGAGGACATGATCAGTTCCGATGGATGGCGCATGACCGAACCGGGCACCCGCATGGTATTTTACCGCCTTGTACATGACATGGCTCAGAACTGGCATTACTTTCCGCGGATGGAGCCGAACGAGGCGATCATCTTCCGGCAATACGATTCCCGTATCGAGGATATGGCCTCCCGGGTCACCTTTCACACCGCCTTCAACGATCCGACGACACGGGAGGATGCGCCAAGGCGGCGTTCTGTCGAAGCCCGCGTGGTCGCGGTCTTTGCCGAAGAAGATCTGGCAGGCCGGAAATCAAGATACCAGGCCGAAATTCCAACGATGTATCCGGATGGCAGAACGTCATTCTGGCGCTACGAGAAGATGCTTGACTGGGGCGTCTGAGTATTACACACGAAAGTTGCTATCGATTACACGGCAAAGTTGCCACTCCTGACGGAGCAAGACGGCGCACGATAAAGACCGCTAGGGTGGTCTCCCTTTCAACCGAAGATCATTATGCCCAACAAGAGGTTATCGATGCGCAAGCTCAAAGAAATATTTCGACTGTCCCAGGATCGATCGTACCAAAGCTCCCGTCACGTGGTTCCTCGCCAACGATCAGGCGTTCGAGATCGACCTACAACTCAGTGGAAACCGCGATGGCCTCCATGACTCGCTCCAACGCGCGTCCCACACTCTTGCGATGTACTGCGAGGGTTTGGAGAAGGCGTCGATGAACGACAGCAGGCGCTTTTGCAGCCCGCCGATCACCAGCGCACCCGCGGCCCGCTTTGATCGCGTCTCGTCTTTGCGATGCTTCTCCCGCTCAAGCCGGTAGGCATCGAACACCTTGGCCAAGACTTACCGACCGCTGATCATACCGTCATCTGTACCGCAATGAAAACCCCGAGAGTTGTCCAACGAGAGATGATCGGTAGGCCAGTGTTGATGCTATCCATCATAGTCGATACAATTTTGGACCATTCATCAATCTCATAACAGGAAATCGATTTCAGTGAAAATCTCCGCTTTCGAAGCTCGCATCGGCAATCTGATGGAATATCAGGGAAAATTGTGGCGCATACTAAAGAAAAACCATGTCAAGCCGGGCAAGGGAGGTGCATTCGTACAACTCGAGATGAAATGCATCTCCGATGGCACCAAACTCAATGAACGATTCCGCTCGGAAGACAAGATGGAAAAGGCGTATGTCGAACCGCGGCAAATGCAATACCTTTATCTTGATGGTGACGATTATGTCTTCATGGACAACAATAATTTCGAACAGATCACCTTAAGCGCTGAAGAACTCGAGACCCAGATACCTTTCTTGTTACCCAATGCCGATGTTCAGATCAATTTTCACAATTCAATACCGATCGGAATTGAATTGGCCGGGTCTGTGGTACTGGAGGTGACCGACACCGAAAGCGTGGTAAAGGGACAAACCGCTTCCGGCAGTGGCAAGCCTGCCGTGCTGGAAACCGGACACAAGATCACTGTCCCGACATTTGTCACCGTGGGTGAAAAAGTGAAAGTCAATACCGACACCGGCGAATACATGGAGCGAGCATGACATCATCAACACCCGTCCGGCACCAGCTCTGATTCATAATCCATCCGTCATTCTCATTCAATACCCGCCTTCCAGATACAATCAGGATACCTCGGCGGCTTTCCCGGCTTCGGACATGGTATCGATCTGTTCTCTGATTTCCCGGCAGTAAATTTTATACCGGTTGGCCAAGGCAGGAGGCTGTGACGTGCTGACAGGACAGCACTTGGACTCTTGTGCCAGACCAATCTGCACGATGCGTGATCGCGCCGGTTCCAGGCACCGCATCCGATTCATGGCTCTCATCTGCAATGCACTTTCCAGACACCTGAAACATACGGTTAGATTATCCATCTTGAAATGGTATCCATCACATCGACACTTCGCTTCATTTTGTCGATCTGTCGTAGAATCAGGCTAACCGGAACTGATCGGATCGGCCGATCTTCCGTCTATATCGTCGAAGTACTGCAATCCGTCATAACTCGAAGCAAGCATGTCAGACTCCAAACCAGAGATGATTCTGACCGTTCCTTTGGACTGGGCAGGATGGCGGCTTGACAAGGCCTTGAGCGAACTGTTGCCCCAGTACTCAAGGGCAGCCGTGCAACAGTGGCTCAAAGAGAATCGGGTCCGGGTCAACGGACAACACTGCAAACAGAAAACCAGGCTGGCCGGGGGGGAATGCCTGGCGGTATCACTGCCTGAAACTCCGGCCTGCGAGCCACAGGCACAGAAAATGGATCTGGATATTGTCCATCAGGACAATGAGATCCTGGTCATCAACAAGCCCAATGGTCTGGTCGTGCATCCCGGCGCAGGCAATGCCGACCAAACACTGCTCAATGGTCTTTTGTTTCACGACCCGGACTTGGGACTGCTTCCCCGGGCGGGGATTGTCCATCGACTGGACAAGGGAACCACCGGGCTGATGGTGGTTGCCCGAACCGAAAAGGCACAGCAACACCTGATCGCCCAACTGAAAACGCATTCCGTGCGCCGCCGCTATGTGGCGATCGTCAATGGAATCATGGATGCTGGGGAAAGGATTGATCAACCGATTGGCCGTCATCAACAAAGTCGATTGAAAATGTCGGTCATCGCCACCGGCAAGCCCGCCGTGACTCATATCAGGCTTCTCAGGACATTCCGGGCACACAGCCAGATCAATGCCCTGTTGGAGACCGGGCGCACCCATCAGATACGGGTCCACATGAGCTGGCGGGGATATCCGCTGGTCGGCGATACCACCTATGGAGGCAGGGTGAAACTGCCCGAAAGGGCCACACCGGAACTGATCGATTGCCTGAAACGGTTCCCTCGCCCGGCCCTGCATGCCGAACAACTCGCATTGTGTCACCCTGGCACAGGCAAGACACTGGAGTGGCATCAACCGCTGCCGGAGGATATCGACCGGTTGATCCGTGCACTTGCCACGGATCAGACCACACAGTGTCCCCCGCCCGGGTCGGTCGGACATCGCTGATCCCGAGCGGACCGTCCGTGCAGCAAATGGTTTGACTAGCAGCGGGCATCAGGTTAAATTGTCCTTTCCAGATCAACCGATTGCACTGTTCTGGCACCGTAGTAATCCATTAACCACATTCGAACTGAATGAGGAAAGGCCATGTCGCAAACCCTTTGGTCGCTGATAGCACCCTCCCTGAAGCAGTACCAGGACTATCCGGCATGGATCTGCCGACAGAACAACGGCACCCGTCACATCACCTACAAGGCATTGAGAACCGCGGTCCTGAACATGGCCCGGACACTTCGGGATCGAGATATTCAGGCCGGCGATACCGTCGGCGTCACTGCCCCGAACGGACCCGAGTGGACCGTGGCAGCCCTCGCCGCCTGGAAACTGGGTGCTGTCGTTGCACCGATCCATATCGGCAACAGCGAATATGAAATCAACCAGCAGGTCAAGGCGGTCTCACCCAAGATCATGCTGGTCCATGAAGCGGATATGTCCTGTGACAACCAACTGTCCATTACGCTGGAAAACGATGAAGACAGCGCGACCAAGGAAGACGCCATCAATCTGGACATCGACGAGACATCCGTTGCCGTCAGAATCTGCACATCAGGAAGTACCGGCTCACCCAAAATTGTCCGATTGTCCCATGCGAATCTGGTCTCCAACACACTGGCCGCATCGGGTATTGTGGTCCTTTCAACCAAAGACCGGTTTTTATCCCTGCTGCCCTTGTCACACGCCATGGGCATTACTGCCACGATGCTGACACCACTGTATAACGGAGCAGCTATCGTGACACCGAAAGTACTGGCCGCCAGCGAGATACTCGAAACCCTGGAACAGGAAAATATCTCCGTGGTGATTGCGGTACCGAGATTGTTTCGAAATGTCATGATCGGGCTGGAAAAGAAATTTTCCGCTGCCGGGGCCGGGCTGAAACTCTACCTGGCGCTGCTCAGAATCCTGCCGCTTCCCCTGCGCCAGCATCTCAATGCACCTATCAGGAAAAAATTTGGCGGTCGCATCAACGCCTGGGTGAGCGGTGGAAACCATCTGGATAGTTACATCTCTCGGTATTACCATCAGCTCGGCCTGCCCCTAAGACAGGGCTATGGGCTGACTGAAACGTCTCCCCTGGCCTGTATACAGGATAATTACGACACCGCCCTAGACAGTGTCGGCAGACCGATCGAGCATGTCCGCATCAAAATCCATAACCCGAATGCACACGGCAATGGCGAAGTCTGGATCAAGGGTCCGAATGTGATGCTGGGCTATGAAGATGAAGAACAGACCAGAGCCGTTCTGGAGGACGGCTGGTTTAAAACGGGCGACATCGGAAAAATGGATGATCAGGGGAAACTGACCTTGACCGGTCGATCAAAACGATTGATCGTGACCAGTGCGGGTAAAAATGTGTATCCGGAAGAATTGGAAACTCTGCTCGAGCGGGACCCGGTCATCAAGGAAGTCGGGGTGCTTGAAAAAGACATGAAGCCGGTTTGTGTCGCAGCGGTCGACAGTGACCATCCGGTCGCGGAAGTGAAACGGGTACTGAAAAATTTCAATGCGCTGGTTTCTGCCCACAACCGAATATCCCGATTTGCCCTCGTCGAGGAACTGCCCAAAACCCCGCTTGGGAAAACAGCACTACAGGAACTCCCCGATCTTTTCGAAAAGAACGAACACAAGTAGATGGCCCGGCCTCGTCAACCTTTCCGTCATGACAGGGATTGACCGTAAAAATCGTCTCTGTAATGGGAAAATGACGTGAAATACATCAGTACCCGGGGGGATGCACCGGTCCTGGATTTCGAACAAGCCACGCTCGCCGGTCTGGCAGAAGATGGCGGGCTTTATCTCCCTTCGAAACTGCCACGCCTGTCTCCGGATGAAATCAGGACATTACAAAATAGTGACTACATCCATCTGACCGTCTTCATTCTGCAGCAATTTACCGACAATCGCCTGTCCGACTCCGTTCTTCGCGGCCTTGCAACAAAGGCCTATGCCGATTTCAATCACCCGGCCATTGCCCCGATCAAACAGCTTGATGAGCAGATATTCTTCATGGAACTGTTCCATGGACCCACCATCGCGTTCAAGGATTTCGCGTTACAGTTTCTCGGTCAGCTATTTCAGTATTTCCTGTCGCGAAACAACACCCGACGAACCATCATTGGCGCCACATCCGGTGATACCGGTTCTGCAGCCATCGCAGGGCTCAGGGGACTCGACTCGGTGCAACTGTTTATGCTGCATCCCGCGGGGCGTGTCTCTGCGGTACAACGCAGGCAGATGACCACCGTCCTTGACCAGAATATCTGCAACCTGGCCGTTGACGGCACGTTTGATGACTGCCAGAACATTGTCAAAGCCCTGTTCAATGATCCTGCCTTCCGACAACAGCACGCCCTGTCAGCCGTCAATTCGATCAACTGGGCCCGAATTGCGATCCAGGTGGTCTATTACTTCAAGGCGGCACTGGCTTTGGGTGCCCCCGACCGAGCGGTCAATTTCGCCGTTCCAACGGGCAATTTCGGCAATGTGCTGGCCGGATATATCGCCAAACAAATGGGGCTGCCGATCGAGCGGTTGATTATCGGTTCCAATAAAAACGACATCCTGACACGGTTTTTTGAAACCGGCAGGATGGAAAAGAGAGATGTCTACGCGACCCTCTCGCCCAGTATGGACATACAGATTTCAAGTAATTTCGAGCGCTACCTGTTTGAACTGATGCAGCGGGACCATGCCCATCTGAAACATTGCATGACGCAATTCAGCCAACAGGGACGATTCCGTATCGACAAATCACTGCTGAAAAAGGCACAACAGGATTTCAGCGCCTACCGCCTGGACGATGGGCAAATCACCGAGGAAATTCGCAGCGTCTACCGGTCAACCGGTGAAATCATCGATCCACACTCCGTCATCGGTATCGCCGCCGCCAAAAGGGAAAACCATGCTTCGGCACCGACCATCGTACTCGGTACGGCGCATCCATCAAAATTTCCTGACGCAGTCAAAGCGGCCATCGGACTGGAGGCCCAACTGCCGGATCATCTCGACAATCTCATGCACAAGCCGGAAAAAATGCAGAATGTCGAGAATGATCCGGAGGAAATCAAACGCATCATACAAGGCTCTCGTTAAGCCCCGTCCTTGTCGTTTGAACCGGACAGATCATTTGCTCTTTACGCGATCACACCTTCAATGCCGTCATTGAACAGAGATTGAATTACCGTTCAATGGCTATATACTACGATCAGTCCACCTAACCACGAGCAGAGACAGACCATTGGCAAAAGTCGCTGGCAAAAAACAATACATCAAGCAATTATGGCCGGTCAGCATACTCACCCGTCGATTCGGTAAATTTCAGCAGGTCAATCCGGAACTGATCCGATTCTTCCGGGACTATCAGCAACAGCACCCTGGAAAATCAGGATCCGTCTATTCCAGTCCGGACAATTTTGCGCAGGATGTTGATAATCCGGCCATTCACAGTCTGACAAAATTCATCATGGACAATGTGTTCGATATTGCCAGCGAACTGAACAAGAGCCATTGGAGTCCCTCCCAATCCATCAACATCGACATCACGGGCATGTGGTTTCAGATCAGCAACGACTTCGGATTTCATGAAATGCACGTCCATGGCAACTGCTCGTGGTCCGGTGTGTACTATGTTCAGTCCGGCTCCGCCAGTCAATCAGATTCTGACCGGCACACCAATGGCATGCCCAATGGGATTACCCGGTTTTACGGTCCGTATACGGAATACAACGCCTCCGGTCATGGCGATCTGGGCAATTACTATCTGATGCACGGCTCCTATGATTCCTACCCGGAGGATGGCAAGCTGGTGGTCTTTCCCTCCTATCTGAAACACATGGTCTTTCCGTATCAGGGGGAACAGGACCGCATCATCGTTTCATTCCATGCCCAGGTCAATGGTGACCAGGAACTGCGTTATCGTTACTCCTTCACCTAGTGATGCTCCGCACTCACCCATTCTGGTGATTTTTCATGTGATGATCCGGTCCCGCAGCCCATCATGACGCGGCCACTGCTTAATATACGGAATCTGTCTGTTCGATTTCGCCTGCATGGCATCAATATTGACGCAGTCAAACAGGTCTCGTTCGATCTGCAAAAAGGCAGGACCGTCGCCCTGGTCGGCGAATCAGGCTCTGGCAAATCAGTCATCTCCAAAGCCATCATGGGGCTGTTGCCCGCCAATGCCGAGATTCTTCAGGGGCAGATCATCCTCAACGATGCGCAAAAACAGTTGCACGATCTGGATATTGTTTCACTCAAGACCGACAGTGCAACAATGCGGCAGCTCAGAGGGGGCACGATATCACTGATTTTTCAGGAACCCATGGTGTCTCTGTCGCCGCTGCATACCATCGGAGACCAGATTAGTGAGGCGTTGCGACTGCATCGCAAGGTGGCCAAACGACAGAGCCGGCAATTGACCGTGGACATGCTCGAAATGGTCGGGTTCAGCCAACCCGGGGAGGCGTTGAGCCTCTACCCTTTTGAACTGTCAGGGGGGATGCGGCAACGGGCAATGATTGCCATGGCCTTGATCAGCCATCCTTCCTTGCTGATTGCCGATGAACCGACAACGGCGCTGGACGTGACCATTCAGGCACAGATACTGAAACTGATCAAACAGCTTCAAAAGAAACTGCATATGGCCGTACTGATGATCACCCACGATCTCGGCATCGTCGCCAATGTCGCCGACGAAGTCGTTGTGCTTTATCATGGAAGCGTGATGGAAGCGGGCACGACGGCCCAAATCCTGACCCGACCCCGCCATCCCTATACCCAGGCGTTGCTCAATGCCGTACCGCGCTTTAACATGCGCCGGGAAGAAAGACTGACGCCACTGCGCGAAATCAAGGCACAAGTCGGACAATTCCTTCAGCGACAGCCATCGGACGAACACGCCGAACGGGGCAAGACCCTTTTATGCGTCGAGAATCTGAGCAAGCACTTCGGTATCCGCAGTCACGCATGGTCACTGACGGACGATACCCCCATCATCCGTGCAGTGGACAACGTCAGTTTCCAGTTGAATCGGGGACAATGCCTCGGACTGGTCGGCGAAAGCGGCAGCGGAAAGTCGACCTTGAGCAAGATGATTGCGCACGCCCTGTTACCCGACCGTGGTCGGATTCTCTTTCATGGCCCGCACTCTTCCATCGAAGTGCAATCTCTGAAGGACGAAGCGCTGTTCGCCTATCGGCGCAAGGTCCAGTATATCTTTCAGGATCCGGTCGGCTCTCTCAATCCGAGCATGACGCTGTTTGATATCATTCGCGAACCCATGGTCATTCACCAGCTCGGGGGAATGGATTATCAGATTGAACTGGCCAGTGAATTGATGCGGTTGGTGGGGCTCGACCCGCGCCATTTGCGGCGTTATCCGCACAGTTTCTCCGGCGGGCAAAGACAGCGAATCGGCATCGCCAGGGCATTGGCCCTGCAACCGGAATTACTGATCTGCGATGAGCCTGTCTCCGCCCTGGACGTCTCCATACAGGCACAAATCCTCAATCTCCTGAAAGACCTGCAAACGGAACTCGGCCTCAGCTATCTCTTTGTGACACACAACCTGGCCGTGGTTGACTATATCGCCGATACCATTGCGGTGATGTACAAGGGAAAACTGGTCGAAATGGCCCCGCGCCAGACGCTGTTTGAACATCCCGCGCATCCTTATACGCGATCCTTGTTGTCCGCCATCCCTTTGCCGGACCTGGACAGGCTGCTCGATTTTGACCGGATTGCAGCATCGGAACCGGGCTGAGATGGGACGTTTCCAACCTCTGTGTAGCGCCCGGTGGCCTGAGCGCAGGTCTGACACCCCACACTGGAACAAGAACAAGGCAGGCCCCTGATGAAAATCAGCTTGCACGGCCTTTCCCATCACGCTATCGCGTTGGCGGTCTGCGCCATGGTTTCTCTGGGTTTCCTCCAAGACGCCGTGTGTCAATCCCCGTATATAGGGCCACCCTTTCTCAAGACAAGGGTCATCAGTCAGCAATTGCCTCCGGTCCAGCACAGAATCCCGCTGCAACCGCAGACAGTGACCGTCGGAACGCGCAATAAAAGCGCGGGGAGACACGGTGGACAACTGCGGATGCTCATGGCGAGAGACAAGGATATCCGGTTAATGATGGTCTATGGCTATGCACGGCTGGTCGGCTATGACGAACGACTGCAACTTGTTGCCGACATTCTGCAAAGCTATGAGGTCAAGGACAACAAAATCTTCACCTTCAAGCTCAGGGAGCGGCACAGATGGTCTGATGGGGAGCCCTTTACCAGCGAGGCCTTCCGTTATTTTTGGGAGGATATCGTCAATAACAAGGCGCTTTATCCGTTCGGTCTTCCCAAGCCGCTGCTGGTGGAAGGTGAACCACCCGTCGTCGAATTTCCGGACGACACCACCGTACGTTACCGCTGGACACGGCCGAATCCCTTTTTTCTGCCTGCCCTGGCCGCACCGCGCCCGCTGTTCCTGTATGCACCTGGCCATTATTTGAAACAATTCCACATCAACTACAATTCACAGGAAAACCTGTCCCGACGGATCCAACAGGCCGGAGTAAGAAACTGGGCGGGGCTGCACCATCGACACAATCACCCCTACAAGAACGACAATCCCGATCTGCCCACCCTGCAACCTTGGATCAACACGACCCGTCCTCCTTCGGAACGGTATGTGTTTGCCCGCAACCCGTTTTACCACCGGATCGATGAAAATGGGCGTCAGCTGCCCTATATCGACGAAGTGGTTATCCAGATCGCCAGTAAAGGCCTGGTGGCCGCCAAGACCGGTGCCGGCGAATCGGACCTTCAGGGCCGATATATCCGTCTTGATGACTATACGTTCCTGAAAGCCGGTGAGCAACGGAACAATTTTTCGGTCCGGCTATGGGGTAACGGCACCGGTTCTCAGCTTGCCATCTATCCCAATCTCAACAGCAATGATCCCGTCTGGCGAAAATTGGTCCGTAATGTGAATTTCCGACGTGCCTTGTCAATCAGCATCAATCGCAGGGAAATCAATCAGGTGATTTACTTCGGACTCGCGCTCGAATCCAACAATACCGTGTTGCCGCTGAGCCCTCTTTTCAGGCCAAAATACCAAAGTGCATGGGCACACTATGACTTGAGGCAGGCCAATGACCTGCTTGATGCAATCGGTCTCGAGCGAAAAGACCACCGGGGCGTGCGACTGATGGAGAACGGGGAACCGCTCGAAATCATCCTGCAGACAGCCGGAGAGAGTACCGAAGAAACCGATATTCTGGAACTCATTGCCGAAAGCTGGGCAAAAATCGGAGTCAAGCTGTACACCAAGCCCTCCCAAAGGGAAGTACTGAGGGATCGGGTTTTTTCGGGTGCCGCAATGATGACGCTGTTCAATGGTATTGACAACGGGCTGCCAACCGCCGATATGAGTCCCGAAGCGTTCGCACCAACCTTTCAAAAGCATTTGCAGTGGCCCAAATGGGGGCAGTATCACGAAACCAATCAGGCCGTTGGCGAGGCACCCGATCTGCCGCACGCCAGAAGACTCATGACCCTTTACCACCGTTGGAGTCGTGCCCTCCATCACGATGAGAAAACCGCCATTTGGCATGAAATGCTGGCTATTCACAGCGATCGCCTGTTTTCGATCGGGTTGGTGTCCCAGGTTCCTCAACCGGTCGTCGTCAACAATCGCCTGAACAATGTCCCTGAAAAGGCCACCTATGGCTGGGATCCGACCGCCTATTTTGGCATTTACCGACCTGATACGTTCTGGTTCTCACCCTGATCGGTCATGTTTCGTTACGTTTTCAAACGCCTGTTGATGATGATTCCCACCTTGCTGGTGATCAGTTTCATCATCTTTGTCATTATCCAGCTGCCACCGGGCGATTATCTGGAAACACATATCGCCGAACTGGAAAGCCAGGGCGAATCCGTGGATCCCGAAAAGATTCGGTTTTTGCGCCAGCAGTACGGTCTCGATCAGCCATTCCTCATCCAGTATGTCCGTTGGATAAGCGGATTTTTCGTGGGCAATCTGGGGTATTCGTTTGAATTCGATCTGCCGGTCAGTGAAGTCGTCGGTGACCGGATCTGGTTGACCATCATCGTGTCCATGGTGACGATTATCTTCACCTGGGTCATCGCCTTTCCGATTGGCATTTATTCGGCTACCCACCAGTACAGCTGGGGGGATTACGGGTTGACACTGCTGGGATTCATCGGTCTTGCCACACCGAACTTTTTGCTGGCACTGGTCATGCTTTATTTCGCCAACGTCTGGTTCGGCACATCGATCGGCGGGCTGATGGAACCACAGTACCTGGAACAACCATGGAGCTGGGGCAAACTCAAATCGGTGCTTGAACACCTGTGGATTCCGGTCGTCGTGATCGGTACATCCGGGACGGCTGGGATGATCCGGCGACTCAGGGCGAACCTGCTGGACGAACTGGAAAAACAGTACGTGCTCACCGGCAAGGCCAAGGGATTGCCTCCCTTCAGGTTGTTGACCAAATATCCGCTGCGCATGGCGCTGAACTTTTTTATTGCCGATATTGGCAGCCTGCTGCCCAGCGTCATTTCCGGTGCTGAAATCACCGCCATCGTCCTCTCCCTGCCCACCACCGGGCCCATGTTGCTCAACGCACTGCAAAGTCAGGACATGTATCTTGCCGGCTCGTTTCTCATGTTCCTGTCCCTGTTGACCGTAGTCGGCATGTTGATTTCCGATCTCCTGCTTGCGTGGCTTGATCCCCGGATCCGATTGCAGGGAGAACAGCTCCAATGACCCGCCCGGATCAGCATCACGAAATGGGGCATTATGTCTCTGCGGATGCGTTTGATCCCTACTCGGTCGAAAAACTGACCCCGGAACAGGAGAAATATTTCCTTGCCTCGCGCAAGAAACTGATGTGGTGGAAGCTCAAGCGCCACAAACTCGCGGTCTATTGCGGATTCTTGATATTGCTGATTTACGCGTCAACCCTCATTTCCGAGTTGCTTTCCCCCTACAACCTGCATACCCGGCATACCGAATATATCTACGCACCGCCCCAAGCGATTCATTTCTTCCATAACGGGGAATTCATGGGTCCCTTCGTCTATGGCCATGACTATCATCTCAACATGGATAATCTGAAAAGGGAATATACGTCGAACCCAAATAAAGTATTTCAGATTCGCTTCTTGTGTCGCGGGGATCAATATCAATTCTGGGGGCTTGTCGAGGCTGATTTTCATCTTTTCTGTCCTGCCAAAGACGGCACCTTGTTCCTTTTTGGCACAGACCGCCTGGGCCGGGACATGTTTTCAAGAATTGTCTATGGAGCGCGCATTTCCCTGCTGATCGGATTGGGCGGCATTGCGGTGAGTCTGTTTCTGGGATTACTGCTGGGCGGATTGGCGGGCTATTATGGCGGTTGGGTTGATTCAGCGATCCAGCGAACGATCGAAATCATTCGCTCTTTCCCGGAATTGCCCTTGTGGATGGCCTTGTCCGCCATCTTGCCCGTGACCTGGAGTCCGATACTGGTGTTCTTTGGCATCACCATCATACTGGCTCTGCTGGACTGGACCGGGCTGGCTCGCGCCGTTCGATCCAAGCTGCTGGCGTTGCGAGAGGAAGATTATTGCACCGCCGCTCGTCTGATGGGTGCAAAACCCGGTCGCATCATTACCCGGCATCTGCTTCCGGGCTTTTCGAGCCATATTATTGCCTCGGCAACCCTGTCCATCCCCGGCATGATACTGGGAGAAACCGCCCTGTCCTTCCTCGGTCTGGGGTTGCGTCCACCGGTCACAAGCTGGGGTGTATTACTCAATGAAGCTCAAAACATCAACGTTGTTGCGCTCTATCCCTGGCTCATACTTCCGGTCATGCCGGTCGTGATAATCATCCTGGCGTTCAATTTCTTTGGTGACGGGTTAAGGGATGCGGCAGATCCATACAAATAATCGACGACACGCGGTATCTGAATACGAGCAAGTCCACTGTGCAGAAATGGGAGCAGGGTCAGAAAAAGCCAAGTGGTCCCACATTAAAGCTGCTGAACCTGGTCGAAGAAAAGGGCTTGGATGTGTTGGTTCAGGGAAGGCATTCAGTTGCCAAAGAAAAATTTTTGAAGAAATTTCTGAAAACAATACATTACCACCTAGACCAAAGTAATAGGGAAAGCTTCCCAGGCAGTATCATTGCACTATGACTAGCGTGAAATGATACTGCAGTTCTGCAGGTGACGGTGCCCTGCTGCAAGCGGAACCGATGAATTCGACCGCCACACATACAGAAGTTTAAATTTTTCTAAAAAAGGATATAATGAACTCAGAACAACCTTTAAATGACCGGAGGGACGTTTCGAAAAAGATATCTTAAAGTGGGTTCGCACGGGCTGAAAGTCCACGGGGGGTCTAGTACCATCTTCTGAGACTGATCCTCGACCCCGATCAGTTGTGTAGATTGCCGGATGGCAGATTCATGGCGATCCGCAACCTCTGCAAGAAGTTTCCTTCCCTCTCAGGTATCTTCGTGATGTGATTTTGGATAAATTTGGTGAGAAAATGGTTCAATTGACGTCCGAATCGATAACCTTCGGCGATGAGGACTATTTGGTCGTCAACAGACCAAACGACCGGAGTGTGCCGGTTGTGATCAAACGGTGATTAAGAACGATGAACCTTCGGTCCTCACCCAAAACCAACGATCCGGATATCCGTCCCGCCATGAAAATCCGAACCCTGTTTCACGCGCTGATTGCAGTCTTTCTTCTCCTGCTGTCCTCTGTCTTGGGAGGAGCCATGTTCTATGCCACAGCTGGCAGTGAACGCCCGTCGGCAGCCACTAGCAATATTCTTTTCCAGAGCACCACGGTCACCACCGAGACAGAAATGGAAGAAGAGGAAGAAGACCCCGAATGCTGATTCGTGGCTCGTCTCTTGAGACCAGACAACCTGACCATCAGGCTGTCTGGTCCAGTGGGACATCCCGGTGCAGCCCTTGCAACACCCAACCTGACTAACCAATAATGACTGGAGGAATCTGATATGAAATACCCTGAAATTCTGTTGTCTGCCCTGCTTGCAGCAAGCCTCGCCTCTCCGGCGATGGCGGAGAACAAACCGGTGGGGATCACACCCGATCTGATGTCGGTCACCGTGACCCATAATGGTCAACCGGTAGACATCATGCGCAACCAGGACAACAAGAATACGGTTATTCCCGCATTCGCCAAGACCTCACGGCCCTGCCCGCCTTTCTGTATTCAGCCGATGAATCTGGCAGAGGGAGTGCAGACGCTCGGCGAAATTGAACTGCTCGACTATGCCGCGAAGATGACAGGCGGTGACGACAGTATCATGCTGGTGGATTCCCGCACACCGGACTGGGTGGCCAGAGGTACTATTCCCGGCGCCGTCAACGTTCCCTGGACCTTGCTGACCCCGTCCAAGGGTGCAACCACGGAAGTCATCATCAACACGATGACGGAGCAGTTCAATGTCAAGCTGGCGGAGGGGGTGGATTTCATCGAAGTCGATGATGCCATCGCTAACAACCGAGTGGACGAGGTGTTTGACTACAGCAATGCCAAGACACTGGTCCTGTTCTGCAACGGCATGTGGTGTGGTCAGTCGCCTGCCAGTATCACGACCCTGCTCAAGTACGGCTACCCTGCAGAGAACATCAAGTGGTACCGTGATGGTATGCAAACCTGGGAAATCCTGGGCTTTACGACCGTAAAACCCTGACTCCATAGGATAAATACGGTTTTCCATTGGTCGCTTCGATCACCTTTTGGTGATTCGTCAGGCGCGCATGTTTCGATTCCTGCTGCCCGTGTTCTTGCTCCTGAACACGGGCCATGCAGCCGACGTGCCCGATTATGCGCGCGAACAGCGCATCGCCGAGGAAATCGTACCTCACCTCTTTGATGGAGAGGCTCTCTGGCTGACTGCCCGGGACCGGACATTCCTGGCCCTCTACACGCAGGCCGATGAACCGGTCGGAGCAGCCCTGATACTGCACGGAAGGGATACGCATCCCGAGGACGGTAATGTCGCGGGACCGATGCGGGTCGGACTTGTCGAGGCAGGCTGGTCGACGCTGGCCTTGCAAATGCCCGTTCTGGAAAAAGGGAAGAAGTATTACGACTACCTTCCCATTCTGGAATTTGCCCATGCACGGATCGAGGCCGGTCTGGATTTCTTGAGAAAACAAGGATATCAGACCATGGTTCTGGCGGCACACAGTTGTGGCGTCCACATGGCCAATGACTGGTTGAATCGAAACGGCGAACAGGCCATTGATGGCTATGTCGCCATGGGTCTTGGTGCGACAGACCAGGGGCAGGTACTCAAGACCCCCTTCCCTATCGACAGGATGACCGTTCCCGTACTCGACATCTATGGCAGCGAGGAGTATCCCCGCCCCTTGTCAATGGTATCGATGAGAGCCGAGATGCTGGAGAAAAACGGTCACCCTGATTCAACCCAGATGGTGGTCGAGGGCGCGGGCCATTTCTTCCGGGACAAAGGGGATACCCTGACCGAAATGGTGGCCAATTGGCTGAATACCGCCAGCTTCTAATGGGTAAAATACCAAACCCAAGCAAAAACCCCAAAGCAGCAATCTTATAAGAAACCGTAATAATATTCTGTTTCTCAACTATGGCGTATAATTCCCAATGATTATCGTGCCTCAAGCTTCACAGGCAAGTTAGTACTCCGTGGTGAAGCAGACAAACAATGCGGGTCCGTCCTGGCGCCTGGCCGCTATGTCGGTGCGGTGCTGCAAGAGGAGGAAGACGAACCGTTTGAAGACAAGATGAACCGGTTCGCTGCCCAACTGCGCGAGCAGCAGGCGGAGGGAGCTCACCTCGACGCCGCCGTCGCCAACCTGGAAGCCTTGGGCTTCGGGCGCAAGCGGATATGAGCATTGACACCACATTCCTTCGCCGATGCATCGCCTCGCTCGAACGGGCGATTGCGGGTATCGAGCAGTATGAGGCCGACGACATACTGCACGACATCTATCGCGCTGCCTGTGTCAAGGAGTTCGAACTTGTGCTCGAACAGAGCGGCAAACTGCTGCGCAAGAGGCTCACCGCCTACTTTGCCAGCAACCAGCAAGCTGATCACCTCTACTTCAAGGACCTGTTCAGGCATGCCGCCCGGTATGACCTGATCGACTGCGAAGCGGTCGAGCGATGGCTGGGTTACCGCGACAATCGCAACGATACCGCTCACAACTACGGTGAGGATTTCGCCGAAGCCACGCTGAAACTGCTGCCGGTTTTCGTCGAAGACGCAAAGACGCTCGCCGATATGATCGAGGCGGCGAACGATGAGTGACCGCCTGCACCTTTCCAGACGGCACCAGCGCATCCTCGAAGCGCTGATCCGGCAGCACCTGCCCGGCGTCGAAGTGTGGGCCTACGGCAGTCGGGTCAATGGTCGCAGCCACGACGGCAGCGATCTCGACCTCGTCCTGCGGGCGCCGGGGCTTGAGAGGGTGCCGACCGATCAACTATCCGACTTCGAGGATGCGCTGCGGGAGTCGAGCATTCCCTTTCTCGTGGAGGCTCGAGATTGGGCACGGGTCCCCGAGCGATTTCATCGGGAAATCGAGCGGGATCATGTGGTGCTCGATGCTGTCGAGAGTTGCGATGCGCGCAGATAACTCGATTAGGCCCGGTCGACGATACAGCGTCCAATCAACGGATGTCCGATGAATTTCAGTTCAACTGTAGTTATTCTGACTGCCGTTTACCCCGATTGAACGGCTTGATTGCTCTTACCTTCAGTAAAATGTATGTAAGCATTTGCTGCAATGAGGCGCCGTGATTGAAATAAAGTAAAGGACTGAGCGTAGTATAAAAAACAATCTCTAACCTGTCGTCAAACTATCTCGAATGCGTATCCCTCTCGCCATTGTACTTAAGGGTTATCCCCGATTGTCGGAAACCTTTATCGCACAGGAAATCCGCGCTTTGGAAGAACACCGATTCGACATCACCCTGTTTTCACTCAGATTACCGACCGACAAGGCAGTCCATCCGATCCATGCCGAGATCAAGGCCCCGGTCGTCTATTTGCCTGAATATCTTTATCAGCAACCACTGCGCCTAATCAGATCGGCATGGAAACTCCGGAAACAAATTGTCGCCTGCCAGCTGTTTCGATTATGGTGGCAGGATTTCAAACGGGACCCAACGGCCAACCGAATTCGACGTCTGGGGCAGGCCTTCGTATTCGCATCCGAGCTTCCGGCCAACATTGCCAAGGTCTATGTTCATTTTCTCCATACCCCTGCTTCGGTCACCCGATACGCCTGTCGAATCCGGGGTATCGCCTGGGCCTGTTCTGCCCATGCAAAAGACATCTGGACCAGCCCGGCATGGGAAATCATCGAAAAAATAGACGATTGCGCCTGGTTGACAACCTGCACCGAAGCGAATGCACAGTACTTGCGTGGCTTATGTCACAATCAGAACAAGATCCGGCTCAATTATCATGGCCTGGATCTCAACCGTTTTGACTGTGGGCAACCTCGGTATTCACGGCATGATGGCACTGATTCCACTCACCCCGTGGTGATTTTGAGTATCGGACGGGCCGTGGAGAAGAAAGGGTATCGTGGATTGCTCGTCGCCTTGTCCCAGCTTCCGAACACCGTCCACTGGCAGTTTGTTCATGTCGGTGGCGGTCCGTTACTCGACGATCTGAAACAGCAGAGCCAGCAGCTTGCCATTGATGGGCGGGTTCAATGGCTCGGCCCCCGGCCGCAGGACCAGGTGCTGACACACTTGAGGCAATCGGATATTTTCATTCTCAACAGCCTGATTGACCCGGCGGGAGATCGCGACGGCTTGCCCAATGTGTTAGTCGAGGCGCAAAGTCAAGGCCTGCCCGTGATTTCCACTCACATCTCGGGTATTCCAGAACTCGTACAGTCGGGACAAAACGGTCTGCTGGTGGAACCTGAAAATACGGCCGCACTCACCCGAGCCATTCGCAAACTCATCACCTCTCCACAACTGAGAAAAACCATGGGGCTGTCCGGCCAGAGAACCGTACAAGATCGATTCGACATGCAAAGCAACCATCGCGAATTGCATCAACTGCTTGAAGACCTGTAAGGTTTTTTCGTTCCCTTATTGTGGCACTCTCTATGAGTAGCTGTGTGCCTTGTCAGGGAATCGGCCTGCCTTGACCTCATTGACATAATTTTCCAGAGCTCCCTGTATCCCCTGTTGATTCCCCGCCAGAAAATTCTTGACAAATTTAGCCGTTTTGCCCGGATACAGTCCAAGCAAATCATGCCACACTAGAATTTGTCCATCGGTACCGGGGCCGGCACCGATCCCGATGACGGGCACCTCCAGACTTTCCGTCAGCAAGCGTCCCAAACTGGCCGGTACACACTCAATCAGTATGACACTGGCACCCGCCTGCTGGAGTACTTTGGCTTCATCCACAATCAAGGCGCTTTGTGTCGGATCACGGCCCTGGACCCGGTATCCCCCAAGATGATTGATCGACTGTGGTGTCAGCCCCATATGGGCACACACCGGAATCCCCCTCTCTGCCAACAGCCGGGTGGTTTCCGCAAGCCATGCGCCCCCTTCCAGTTTCACCATCTGTGCCCCCTCACGCATCAAAACAGCGGCGTTTTCCAGACTTTTTGATTCCGAGTAATAACTCATGAACGGCAAGTCGGCAATCAGCAACGACCCTACGTTTGCCCGCTTCACACAGCGGACATGGTAGGCCATATCTTCAATGGTGACCGGCAGACTGCTATCGTGACCCTGGATCACCATGCCTAGGGAGTCACCGACCAACAAGACCTCAACACCCGCCGCATGCGCCGCATAGGCACTACAGTAATCATACGCCGTGAGCGCGGCAAACCGCTCTCCATCGCGCTTCATTTGTTTTAGGGTACCCACGGTCACAGTCCGACCACGCTGACTTTGTACTGACATTTCACACGACCCGATCTTGATAGGGATGATTGATGCTATTATCCCTGAATTCACCGTTCAATTCAGGACAACCCGCATTGAACATCGCTTTTTATGCACCGATGAAACCCCCGAATCATCCGACGCCATCGGGTGATCGTCATATTGCGAAACTGTTGTTGAAGGCATTGACGTTCGCCGGCTTCGATGTCCATGTGGCCAGTGACCTGAGAAGCTGGGAAGGAGGCGGCGACCGGCAACTCCAACGACACCTGAAACAACGTGGCCAACACGCGGCAACCCACCTGATCGACCATTACCAGACTCTGCCGCCGAAGAAAAAACCGACCTGCTGGTTCACCTATCATCTCTACCACAAGGCACCGGACTGGCTCGGTCCACCGGTCAGTGAGGCATTGGGTATTCCTTACATTGTTGCCGAAGCCTCAGTCGCCCCCAAACAGGCACATGGGAAATGGAAGGAAGGATACCAGTGTTCGATCGACGCCCTGCACAGGGCAGATCTGGTGTTCAATCTCAACCCGGTCGACCGGGCACAGATTAAAAAAAACATTACATCCAAAACCAAAATCATCGACCTCAAACCATTTCTCGCATTGCCGCCGCAAAACACGAACCGTCATCTGATTCGTCAACAAATCGCGATCGAAAAAAAGATTCACGCCGACCACTACTGGCTGCTTTGCGTTGCGATGATGCGTCCGGGGAGCAAACTCGAATCGTACCGCGTGCTTGCCGACACGCTCGATCACATGCAAAGAAAGGACTGGGAACTGATCGTGATTGGCGGAGGAAGTATGCACGGTGAGATCAAGCAGGCATTCAAGCCATACCAGAACGTTCATCTGTTGGGCGTTCAGGAGAAAGCCTATATTTATCAATGCATGTATGCGTGTAACCTCTTTGTATGGCCCGCCATCAATGAAGCCTTTGGCATGGCCGTACTGGAAGCCTTGGCCTGTGGATTACCCGTTGTCGCCGGAAACTCGGGCGGAATAGAACAACTGGTTCAACATCATCAGACAGGCGTTTTGATTGAACGGATCAATGGCGCGAACCTGGCACAACAGATCGAGAATCTACTTGACCACCCGGACAGGATCGACGCCATGTCGCGTCACTCCCAGGCAAGATTTCATGCCTGTCATACACTCGAGCGGGGAGCACACAGACTGAAGAAAAATATTTTGCCGTTGCTGAAACCGACCGATTGATCAATCCTGTCGCTGTTGTCGTAATCTCATGGGGGGAAGGGCATTGATCATATCCATGCGGTGGACTACGTTAATTTCTCGACTGATCCCACACCGGTCATATTTATCAATCAGAATCTCAACAGTACGCTTGGGACACTGTTTCCTTTTCTCCCGTGCTTGAGTCCACCCATATTGTTGGAGATGGCTCATAAACGTAATGATCTTTACGAGTCCCCATGACGCATGGCTGCACTGGATATGCCATGGCCGCCCAATGTTCATGCATCCGGAAATAAGGCAACATGGACCGTGTGTTGATCAGGGTCTCCTCGATAAGTTCAGGTGAACGCACCGCTTCACCAGGAAACAATATCCAAGATCGAAAACGATGTCACCCGTACCCGACTAGAAACAGTCTTTGACATCCTGGCGGCACTTGATCTGGAACCGCAAGTCCAGAATAGTACGAAAGGCACATCGACCAATCTGGAGGACATCTTCTAGATGGACCGTCGCCAAAGTGATGTGTCTATCAGCGTTTTTCCAAACGGTCAGCTGTCGGGGAGTAGGTCAGAGAGGCAAGCAGGGAGACCCGCTTCGCCTATAATCTCTCGTGGCTTGACTGGGAAAATATACACTGTCGACTTCGCTGTTGCTGCCGTTGCGTAGAGACCGTCATGTCGGCACGCCTGCTATGACCGTATTCGAAAATCGCCTCCTTGATAATGCGATTCTCCGGCACCGAGTCGTCGAGCGTGTTGGTGCAAATGACTGAAGTGGAAAACATGGCTACGATGCACTGGCGCAAATCGCCTCAAGGCCAAAGGGCATCCCAACCCTTGCAGACCGGGCAGCGTCATGGTGACAATCAGAGAAGTGAAACAGCGCCGACTTAGCTAGGCCGACTGGAAAAATTGCTGCATGATTCCGATCGTCTTTTTCATTTCGTCTTCGGTTCCCACGGTAAATCGTAACTTGTCCCGGAATCCATCAACGGCGAACTGCCTTGGAATGATGCCATGGTCATTCAGATACCGATTGGTTTCATCGGCACTGTGGGCGCTGCCCGGCGGGAAACCGGCCAGGACAAAATTGGTCTGACTGGGATAGGTCTTCAGACCGAGACCGGTAAAGGCATGGCTCAGCTTCTCAACCCATTTTTTCGTGTGGTCGAGCACCTTTCGGGTGTGCCAGGTATCCTCGATACAGGCGATGGCCGTGGCAAAGGCAACGACATTGACCGGAAACGAGGGACCAATCCGGGTCAACAGGTCAATCGCCCATTGCGGTCCATAGCACCAGCCCAAACGCAAGCCGGCCATGCCGTACACCTTGGAAAATGTCCGGGTAACGATGACATTCTCGAATTCATGAACCAGTCGGGTACCGGACTCGTAATCCTCAACCAGTGCGAACTCCTCGTAAGCCGCATCGATGATGAGCAACACATTGTCCGGCAGATGGCGGTGCAGTCGGCGAATTTCGGACGCGGCCAAATAGGTACCCGAAGGATTGTCCGGGTTGGCCAGCAAGACAATGCGGGTTTGATCGGTTACCCGATCAAGGATGGAGTCGGCGCAATAGTGGAAATCGCTGTCGTCGGCTGCCACCGGGGTGGCGCCAGCCAGTTTCGCATAAATCGGAAACTGCATGTACGCATGCTTGCTATGAATCAACTGTTCACCCGGACCTGAAAAGGTATTGACGATACGCTGAAGCAGTTCATCTGATCCCGGACCAAAGGCCATTCTCTGTGGTTCCAGGTGATAACAGGCACCAATGACGGTTGCGAGTCTTTCGGTATCCACTTCAGGATACAAGTGGCTCTGTTCCAAAGATCGGATACCCGCTTCCCTGGCCAGTGGACTCATCCCAAGCGCCGATTCATTCGAAGAGAGCTTGATCGGTTTTTCGAATCCGGCGAGTTTTGAAATGCCGACCATATAGTAATCGACGGAATCCAGCCCGGATTTCGGGGTAATTGAATCGCTGGTACTCATTTTCAGAAAACTAGGGATAGGATGCGTGACTGTGATCACAGAATTGTAATAACCGGTCTGCCTGCTTTGCAAGGCCCAATCGATACGTGATTCGCCATCAGAGATCACAGATGTTGACGTTTTTCTCAGGACCATTGTAGCATTGCAGACACGAATCCTTATCCGATCCCTTACTTGCGGAGAAACCGATGGCGGTCAAGACCTGTGGAGAAGCACTGATGCACCTGTTGCATGAATACGGCGTGTCCATGGTCTTCGGGATTCCGGGCGAACATACGCTGGAGTTATACCGGGGCATTGCAGACAGTCAAATCCGGGCGATCACTCCGCGCAATGAACAGGGCGCCAGTTTCATGGCAGACGGCTTTGCCAGAGTCACCGGCAAGCCGGGGGTTTGCACCCTCATTACCGGGCCGGGCGTGACCAATGCGTCGACCGGGATCGGGCAGGCCTATGCAGACTCCATCCCGATGCTCGTCATCTCCAGTGCCAATGATCGTCCCTCGCTCGGCAAGGGCTGGGGACGACTGCATGAAACCACGGATTTATGTGCCATTACCGCGCCCATGACTGCGTTCAGCGTACTGGTCCATCATCCTGATGAAATACCGGCTTTGATCGCCCGGGCATTTACCCTTTTCCATTCACGCCGTCCCCGTCCGGTGCATATCGCCATTCCCATCGATGTCATGGAAATGCCGGTTGATGACTCATGGCAGGTGTATTCCCTGTCAGAAAAACCGCAACCGACGGAATCCTTGGTCCACGAAGCAGTTGACCTGCTCGCCCGTGCTGCCCGCCCGGTGATCCTCGTGGGAGGCGGCAGTCAACACGCCTCGAAGGAAGTCACCACACTGGCTGAATTGCTGAATACCGGCGTGATTGCGTCCAATGCAGGGAAAGGCATCGTGGCGGATTCCCACCCACTGAGCCTGGGCGGTGGCATCATCAGTCCGGCCGTACAACAATATCTCGGGACAGCGGATGTGATTTTGGCCATTGGTACCGAAATGGGCGAAGCGGACAGCTTTATCTATGACTTGCCGGTGAACGGCAAGGTCATTCGAGTGGACATTGATCCGGCACGGTTTCATGATGCGTTTCCCGCCACCATCGCCGTACAAGGCGATGCCCGTGCTGCCTGTAAAATGATGATTTCACAAGTGAAGAACCGGGGGCTGTCCGGGAAGGCACGGGAGACTGTTGCGGAACTCGATCGGGTGCGAAAGCAACAACAAAATGACTATACCGCGGTGGAACGGCAGCATATCACGCTGCTTGATACCTTGCGTTCCGTCTTGCCGGAGGACGCCATCATCATGGGTGACATTGCCCAGGTGGTGTATACCGGGACTGCGGCCATGAAAACGGCATTGCCCCGCACCTGGTTTTATCCCGCCGGTTTCGGGACACTGGGTTGTGCCGTCCCGGGGGCCATTGGAGCGAAACTGGCCAAACCGGACACCGCTGTGGTGGCCCTGGTGGGCGACGGCGGTTTCATGTTCACGGTCAACGAGGTCGCCACTGCAGTGGAAGAGCACCTCAGCATTCCGATCATCATCTGGCACAATCACAGTTATGCGATGATTCGCGACGGCATGATAAAACGGGAAATACCCCAAATCGGGGTCAACCCCAAGGCACCTGACTTTGTCAAGCTGGCAGAGGCCTTCGGTTGTCCCGGCACCCGGGTACGGGATCAGGCATCGTTTGTGCAGGCCCTGACGGCTGCTTTTGGTCATCAGGGGCCTTCGATCATTGAGGTCAGGGAAGACGACGCATGGCTGCAACCCGAATAATTCCCTTGGGTGGAAAGGGCCTTTCGTGAGGGAGCAAACGTCACGTTGAACTATTCGGGTTTCTCGTTATTACGCAATGCATTGGGATCCCTCCCTTGGCCAAACATCCTGCCGGAAACACCGCTTCGTCAACATTACGACATCGTCATTGTCGGTGGCGGAAGCCACGGACTCGCGACGGCGCATTACCTCGCCAGTCGATTCGGCATGACCAATGTGCTGATCCTGGAGGCGGGCTGGCTGGGAGGTGGGAATACCGCTCGCAACACCACGATCGTGCGATCCGACTACTTGCTCGAAGCGAGTTTCCAATTAAAGCATTTCGCCTTGCAGCTTTGGGAAACACTCGGTTCGGAACTTGGTTTCAACCTGATGTATTCCCCGAGAGGCTACATCGATCTGGCCCACTCGGAGGGTGAACTGGAGCATTTCACGGTGCGGGCAAACAGCATGTGTCTGAGAGGGGCCGAGGCGAGCATTTTGAATCGTCAACAACTGCAGCAACGGGTACCCCAAATCGATTTGAGTGACACCCTGCGCTTTCCCGTTGTCGGTGCACTGGCCCAGGAAAAGGGCGGGGTGGTCCGCCATGATGCCGTTGCCTGGGGATTCGCCAAATCAGCCTCCGAAAACGGGATTCAGGTGCAACAACATTGTCCGGTCACGGGTTTTGAATTGTGCAACGGCCGGGTCCGTGGCGTGCAAACCGGTCAGGGAACGGTGCGCTGTGAGAAGGTGCTTGTTTGTGTTGCCGGATCGACGTCCCAGGTCACGGCGATGGCGGGACTTTCGCTGCCGCTTGAGTCAATCAATGTACAGGCCTTCGTGTCGGAACCGGTAAAGCCCGCTCTGGATGTCGTGGTGAACTACAATGCCGGGCTGTCGTATCTCAGTCAGACAGACAAGGGCGAGTTCATTTTCGGAGGCACGACGGATGGCTATCCCTCATTTGCCAGACGAGGCTCGTTTTCGAAAATCGAAGAGGTCATTGTTCGAACCACACAACTCTTCCCCTTCCTGTCCAATCTCAGACTCATGCGCCACTGGTCCGGCACCGCCGACATCACGATGGATGGAAATGCCATTATGGGCAAGACACCGATCGACAATCTGTATCTGAATTGTGGATGGGGCTATGCCGGGTTCAAGGCGACCCCTGCCGTGGGTTGGTTATTGTCCGAGTTGATCGCTCACAATTCGACGCCGACCCTGATGGCCCCATTCTCACTGGACCGCTTTGAAAACGGCAACCTGATTGACGATAGCGGTGTCGGCCCCTATCCCTGGTTACACTAATCATCATGTTGCTCATTCCCTGCCCATGGTGCGGTTTACGCGATGAGAGCGAGTTCGACTATGGCGGAAACCATATTGTGTTCCCGCAGATCACTGATCCCCCGACCTCGTCGGTCACCACTTGGCACCGCGTGATTCATCTGCGGGAGAACACCCGGGGAAATATTCAGGAACTGTGGTATCACCGAGCCGGTTGTGAACGCTGGTTTTCGGTAATACGTAATACACAGACCCATGCCTTCAGCGGGGCATCCGCAACAGGCCCGGCAGGCGCTTCAGGCCGTGACCATGCAGGTTAATCGGCTCGATGTCCCGTTATTCGGCAGTACGATTGATCGGTCAAGACCGCTGACATTCACATTTGACGGACACAAACTGTCGGGATTTGAGGGGGACACGCTCGCCTCGGCATTATTGGCGCACGACATTCACCTTGTGGCACGCTCAATCAGGTTTCATCGACCCCGGGGCATCCTGTCGTGCGGATTGGAGGAACCCTCGGCATTGGTCACGTGCACTGATACCCATGGCAATCCATTTCCCAACCTCAAGGCCACCGAGGTGTTGCTCACACAAGGACTGGCCGTAAAGAGTCAAAACAACTGGCCGTCCAGACACGTTGACCTGTCGGGCATGCTGGTTTGGGGCTCCAGACTGCTGCAGGCGGGCTTTTACTACAAGACATTCAAATGGCCGGGATGGGGCTGGCATCGACTGTATGAAAAGGTCATCCGGCAATTCGCCGGCTCGGGCCGTATACGTGCCGGCGATATGGGTTCCATCAAACAAAGCGTGGAGGCAGACCAGCGCCACAAGTTCTGTCAGATACTGGTCATCGGCAGCGGGCCGGCCGGACTGAATGCCGCCCTGGTGTGCGCCCGACAAGGGGCACAGGTAATTGTGGTCGAACAGGATCGGCAATTGGGGGGCTGCCTGTTGTGGAGAAAGCAAAATCATGACAATCTGATTGTAGACAACTGGTTGTCAGAGACGATCAAAACGCTGACGCAATATCCGAATGTGACCGTGCTGTCGTCGACCGTGGCATTCGGACAATACGATCATGGCCTGGTTCTGGCCTGCGAAACCCGCAGTGGCGGGCGCGCCCGTGTTATCTGGAAAATCCGTGCCAAGCGTATCCTGTTGGCCAGCGGCGCTATCGAAAAACCCCTGATTTTCCCCAACAATGACCGGCCAGGGATCATGTTGGCGGGGGCCGTCAGAGAGTATCTGCATCGCTATGCCGTGCGACCCGGGAAACGGGCATTTCTGGCGATTGCCGATGACGAGGAAGCACGTATGACCATCGCTGATCTCGATGCCACAGGGATCGAAATTGCAGGATCGCTGGAGGCTGGCCAACGCATCGTCAATACCCGGGGAAGACACCGGATCAGTTCGGTATCGGTTAAAACTGTACAGAACAACGTGGTGCACTATGCCTGTGACCTGATCTGCATGTCCGGGGGATGGACGCCGACGGTCCATTTGGCAGCGCATGTTCGAAACGACCTGTCGTTTGATCGACAGACCGGCGCGACGACCGCCCCTGAGCAAAACGGCTGTTTGCTTGCATTGGGGGCCAGTCGCGGCATTTTCAATCTGGACCTGATCCGCAAAGACAGCGAATTTCAGGCCAGCCAGGCCCTGTCCCAACTGGGATTCAAGCCACCACCGGCGAATCTGCAACCGACTGTCCGACACCCTTCGATCACCGGAACAACCTGCCGGGAGAGACCGGGCCGGGCCTTTGTGGATTTTCAAAATGATGTAACCCGTGCCGACATCATTCAAACGGTTGATGAGGGTTATCGTGATATCGAACTGGTGAAACGCTATACCACGATTGGGATGGGCACCGATCAGGGAAAGACCAGTTGGGCCAATGCGACCGACCAAATTTCGGCCTGTACCGGGGAGCCACCGTCCAGGCTGGGTCATACCACGTTTCGCCCGCCGTACTCACCGATTCCCATTGCGGCATTGACAGGGGCCCGAACCGGCATACACCTCACCCCCCTGCGCAGAACGCCCTTTCATCAGGCATTCGAAAAACTGGGTTGTGTTTTTCAGACTTCCGGCGACTGGCTGTATGCAAGATACTTCGCAAAAGAAAACGAGACCCTGGCGCAGGCGGTCGCCCGGGAAGTCAGGGCGGTGCGTGAGGGCGTGGGGTTTGTGGACATGTCCACGCTGGGGAAAATCGATGTCAAGGGCCGTGATGCGGAAGCCTTTCTTTCCAGGATCTATTGCAACAACATCCTCAACATGGCCATCGGCAAGGCGCGCTATGGATTGATGCTGAGGGAAGACGGCATCGTGTTCGATGACGGCACCATCGCCCGTTTGGCCGCCCGGCACTATGTCATTACCACCACAACCGCAAACGCAGCGGCGGTATGGCGATGGATGACCAAATTGGCACAGACACAGTGGCCGGATATGGAGGTCATACTGACCTCCGTCAGTGAGCACTGGGCCTCGATTGCCATTGCAGGACCGAGGTCTCGGGAACTGATGCACCGACTGGGTCTGGGCATCACCGTCGATAAAACGGCCTTCCCGTTTGCCAGCGTACAGGAGGGCATGTTTCAGGAGAAGGAACGCTGTCGGGTGTTCTCGGTCAGCTATTCCGGGGAATTGTGCTTTGAAGTGAATCTTCCGGCCGGATATGCCGTCAGCTTCGTTGAAAGAATCATGGATATCGGTCAGCCGCTGGGCGTGACACCCTACGGGCTGGAAACACTGGATGTATTGCGAATCGAGAAGGGGCATCTGTCGGTCGGAAGCGAAATCAATGGCCGGACCACCCCCTATGATCTGGGATTGGGAAAACTGGTCTCGACGACCAGGGATTTTATCGGTCGGGCCTTGTTGAATCGTCCCAAATTGCAATCCCGGCTCCGTCCACAATTGGTTGGATTGACCCCGGTGAGCCCGCATTCCCCCATTCCGACAGGCGGCATCATTGTCGACTCACCGCTCACACGATCCCGGCAGCAACCACCCAGAGGGTGGCTCACTGCATCCGTTCACAGCCCGACACTGGGCCATTCGATCGCACTGGCATTACTTGAAAACGGACACCACCGACAGGGGCAAAAAACCTGGGTCGTCTCTCCCTGTGCAAACGAATCGACTGAAGTGCTCATCGGGCCGTGTTGTTTCCTTGATACCCAAAGGGAACGACTCAATGGATAAAACCGACCGCTTGGACCCGTTGATTGAGCGTCGCGATCGGACATGGGAAAATGACATCCTGTCCATTCGTGAAAAGCCGGCAACGGTACTTGAGTGGCAGTTTCACTCGGCCGCCGAGCTGGATCGATTTTGCCATGATACAGTGGGCAGGCATGTAGATCAGGGGGCATTTGCGTCCACAGGAAACACGGTGTGGTTACGATTCAGTCCCTGGGCGATGTATATGGTCTCCCAAACACCGGGGCAATTTGATTTCAATCCCGAATCCCCCGGCACGGGTACCGATATCAGTCATGGCAAGTGTCTGCTGACACTCCAAGGGGCGTCTGTTTTGCCCTTTGTGGGCGATTACTGTTCGGTAGATATTTTCAGCGATCCGACCACTCGAAACAAAATGGCTAAAACGCGCTTCATGGCATATGAAATAGTGCTGTGGTGGACCACTGAAACCCGACTTGATTTGTTGGTTGACCGGAGCTATGCCCAGTCTTTTGTCGAGTTTGTCCAGTCGTTGTTAATCCGCCGATACCATAAAGACAGGTAGTGTACCCACCGGACTCACAGACGATCGACACAACGCACCATCGGTTCGATGTGTCTGGCCGGTCTGCTTTATGGGGGTCGGCATCATCACACTCTGCTGTCACCGCCGGGCATGCGCGATCGACGCATTCGGTCCCAATGGTCATACGGTGACGATGCAACACCGGCTGAGACGTCAGTTAATGACAGATTTCTTTCGGGAATATCGAATCGTACCATTTGACAACAATGGTCCATTGCCACAAGTTAACCGCCCGACGTCCATTCACGTATCATCCTGTGAAAGCCGGGAATCTCGTACGCCAGAGTCGGGTCGATACGCACCACTGATCCATGCTGTCCAAGGAAAAAATGATCCTCAGTGAACAGACAGCCTGAAGGGCAGTCGCCCCAGGCTTTTCGAAACACCACATGCCACTGATCTTGCGCCCAATGGGCGTAGATATCGGAACCTTGCAGCAGGTTGGCATTGGGGGCGGCACTGCTTACCTCCTCCAGTGCTGCATAAGCCATGGTTGCCCAGGCCAGGTCGATACCCCGGTCAAACGCAATAAAAATCGTGGACTCGATGCTTGAGAAGGTTTGCACGATTCGAAGACCAACCGTCTGGTTGAGCCGGTCAAAGTCCCGATAACCTGTATGGAAGTCACCGGAGGCGCCTTCAGGCGGCAGCACTCGATGTACGACCTCGGCCATTGCCGGCCCAAGTTCCAACAGTAGCACACCGGGCTGGTTGGCTAGGCGGGCGGTCACCCCAGCCGTCTCAGGCCAGTCCGTCCGAATCTTCGCCAATACCCGCATCAGACCTCCGCCCAATTGCACATCCACGCCCCGATTCCGAAAGACCGTCTCATCTTCCTCGATCACTGGCGGGGGAATGGTCCCGTGTTCCACCCACACTGAATGTCCATTACCGTCAGAGGCGAACGACGACACCGCCATAAAGAACAGCACGGCTATCGGCACAACGCGTTTCTTTTGTTCGCCCAATTCGAGGAGAGCGCGGACAAAGCCAGTTTGCGTGTTGAACATTTCCCTTTTTGATGTGAGAACGTGTTGATCATGATAATACTGCTACTCCGGGACAATGTCATCGGTGGGCGGTGGGCGGCTGAACAGTGTTCTCGTGTGCCTCAGCTGGCGAAATGGTCCCGTGCTGTTAACCGGGAATGTCCACAATTGGCCGCATAGCCCCTCAATGCACATCTGGCGGGTTTCGGTGCCCCCATCGATCTGGTTTCATCGAATAAGGCGGAGGACGCTTGGATGATGGCGCTATTTGTCAACGACCGGGCAGCCGGATGCCTTGCAGATCATGGGAGTCAAGCTTGGCGACAGCGACCGTTCACCAACCAAAACCGGCTGCAACAATGCGACAAGCATTCCAAGTCTGCCAAATCCTCACGTGGGGAAACGGATGATATAGTTGACAACGGGACAGTTGACCGTTTGAATAGCCGATTATGATCAGCAACACGAATTTGGGTGCCGTCATCTATGAGGATTTAAGAGCCCAGTTGATCGTGGGCAAGCTGGAGCCGGGGACTGCCTTGTCCATTCGAAAGCTGGCGGACCAGTACAATGTCTCGACGATGCCGATTCGCGAGGCATTAAAACGACTGGAAACCGAAAACGCGCTGGTGGGGGCGGCCAAAAAAGCCTATCGTGTGCCGCAACTCAGTTCCATCGAAGCCTCCAACCTGTTTTTTATTCGTTCCGTCCTCGAAGGGGCGGCCGCTGAAATTGCAGCAGGCAGACTGAGCGAGCAGGATCTGGATGCGGCAAGACGGCATACCATGATGATGGATGCCGCCTGGAAACAGCGCAACCCTTCCCGTTACCTGGAAAACAATTTTGCCTTTCATTCCCTAGTGTATCGTGCCGCAAACAATGCCGATCTGTCCCGGCTGGTCGAGGGACTGTATGCGCGCAGTGGGCCCTTTTTGGGAAAGGCGATCAGACACCTGGTCAACATCGATCAATGGGAAACCAAACACGATGAAATACTTGAAGCGCTGCAACGACATGATGGGACCCGCGCGAAACAACTCATCGAAGAGGACATACGATGGGGCGCCTTGCTGTATGACAATCACACGAAACAAGTTCCCCCGACGCATTCAGGTTGACTGCCATGGTGTCTGGTATTGACCGTCCCGCTTGACACACTTCACGCCCGGTTACTTCATCATCTACCGTGCACGTTGCTCTTCACTAGGGAATTATATATTTGAATAAGCAAATATATATTGGCGACGCTTTCGTTACGCCATCGGGAAAATTCCCGCCCGATATGACGGCCATGACCATCAATCCGCTTGCCCGATACCGTCTGGAACAAGAAAAGCCCGTGTATCACACGTTTGTTTAATCAGGGATATAAATCCCCTACTTTACATTGGATTGTGAAGTGGAATAGAATCTGGTATCACAGATAAATCATTAGGGACATCACAACGGCTAATAGCGGCCTTGGAACGTAACCGAACGGCGACCCGATCGGCTGGGCTATTGAGTAATATGTTTAATCATCCCTGGAGGCACCATGACATCAAGCAAAAAACCCACATCCAATCTGACCAGTCGAAAACTATCGCGACGAGATTTTGTAAAGGCATCCGGTACACTGGGGCTGCTCAGTACTGCCCCGTCTTTGTTGATCGGTTCTGCCGCGCAGGCGGCGACGCCGGTCAAGGGAGGGCATTTGCGTGTTGCGACGGTCCAGGGTTCGAGCACAGATTCACTGGATACCATCCAGTTAACCAGCGGACACTCCAATTTTCTGTTCTCCACGATGCACAGCCAGTTAACGGAAGTGGCGCCCAATGGACAACTGGTTCCCTTGCTTGCCGAGTCCTACGAAACCGGCGCAGATCCATCAGAATGGATTTTCAAGTTACGTTCGGATGTCACCTTCCACAATGGCAAGACGCTCACCGCAGATGATGTCATTGCCTCGCTGGCCCGCCATCGCGGTGACCAATCGCATTCTTCCATGAAATCGTTCATGGAAGAGGTCGAGGATCTGACAAAGGACGGCGACCTTGTTGTTAAAATGAAGTTGAAAAGCCCCAGTGTCGACTTTCCGGTCATATTGAGTGCCAGTACCCTGTCGATTCTACCGTCGGTCGATGGAAAGGTTGAGGTCTTTGACGTTGGATGCGGTTCCTATACGCTGGAATCCTTCGAACCCGGGCAGTACTCCAAATTGAAGCGGAATCCCAACTACTTCATGTCCGATCGGGCCTTTGTCGATTCCGCGGAGATTTTGACCATCGCAGACACCACGGCGCGCCAGAACGCATTGGTCACCGGGGCTGTTGAAGTCATCGGGGATGTGGATCCGACCACCGCTGACCGACTCGGAGGGCGAGGCTTTGAGATTCTGGATATCACCAGTACGCAACATTATACCTTCCCGATGCGGACCGATCTTGCTCCGTTCGAGGATCACAATGTGCGAATGGCGCTGAAGCTGGCCATTGACCGGGAAGATGTGCTCGACAAGATATTGAGTGGCTATGGGATTGTCGGAAATGATCACCCCATTTCACCGGCAAACCGCTACTACAATCACGAACTTGAACAGCGGGTCTATGATCCGGAGAAAGCCAAATGGCACCTCAAACAGGCGGGGTTGAGTAATTTGAAAGTCGAACTGAGTGCTTCCGATGGACTGTACGCCGGTGCCGTGGATACCACGGTCCTGTACAGTGAACACGCCAAAGCGGCAGGCATTGAATTGATACCCAAACGGGTTCCTGACGACGGTTACTGGTCTGATGTCTGGCTCAAACATCCCTGGTGTGCCAGCTATTGGAGCGGTCGGCCGACCGAAGACTGGATGTTTACCCAGGGTTACTCGGAAACCTCCAACTGGAATGAAAGCTATTGGAAAAATACGCGTTTCAATGAGCTTTTGGTCGCCGCACGAGCGGAAGTGGACGACGACAAGCGTCGTGACATGTACTTTGAGATGCAGGCAATCTGTCGTGATGACTGCGGTTCGGTGATTCATGCCTTTGCCAACCATATCTCGGCACATGGGACTACTGTCGGTGTCCCTGATCAGGTTGCCGGTAACTGGGAGTTTGATGGCTATAAAATGATCGAGCGCTGGTGGTTGAAAGGGTAGTTCGGTTCTGATTCAAATTCCGGGGCAATGCATTTTGTTCCGGAATTTTTTTTAACAGTGCACCATGAGGCGTACCAGACGATCAGCCAGTCGAGCACAAAAGGTAAAACGAAAAGCGGAATCGGCCGGCCAAAGTGACAAGCAAGTCCGAAATTTGTCCCTGGAATTGGTCAATACGCCCGATGCACAATTAATCCATGAAGCGGTAAAGGTCATTTTATCGGATGTGGGTGTCATCATAGAGCATCTGCCCACACGACATAATCTGATCCGGCAACACCGTTGTGTCGAGGGAACCGGGGGCTTCATCCGGATGCCACCGGAGCTGGTCGATCAGGCCATTTCCACGGTCCAGAAAAAAATCCTGCTTTATGATCATGACGGCCATGTCAGGGTCGATACGAGCAGCAAGACAGCCAGTTACTGCCCGGGACACAACTGTGTGCGTATCCTGGATTTTCGAAGTGGCGAGTTGCGTCCCTGCCTGCTTGCGGACATTCGTGAAACAGCCAGGGTGTGCGAGCAGTTACCCAACATCGACATGGTTTGTTCGCTCGGATATCCCAGCGAGGTCCCCCCCGAAGACGAAGTCGTCGAAACCACCAAGGCGATGTACGAACACTGCAGCAAGCCCGCTGCATTGCTGGCCCATGATGAGACGATTCAGGAACGAATGATGACGGTCATCGCAGAAAGGGTCGGCGGCTGGAACCGGCTTGCCGACAAGCCGGTTTCCATCGAACTGATGGGCCCGGTTTCCCCGCTGAGACTCCCCGAAGAACTCTGTGCCCGGTTGATCAATTGTGCACGCTGGCGGGTACCCGTCGTCTGTTATCCGGCCACCTTCCCGGGGATGTCCTGTCCGATCTCCCTGGCAGGGGCCATTGCCCAGTCTTCCGCGGAAGCCATCGCCGGCATTGTGGTCCACCAGTTGACTGAGCCGGGCGCGCCGATACTCAGCGGTTCGGCCATTCTGCCCATGGATTTGCGTCAGGCGAATCTTGCCTACGGGTCACCTGAATACATGGTTTCTGGTCTCGGTGCGAGTGATTATTTCCGCTCTGTCGGTATTCCATCCTGGATTGGCGCAGGCTGTTCGGATTCCCATCAGTTTGATGCACAGGCTGCCACCGAGGCCGGGGCCAGCCTGGCGATTGCGGCCATGGCAAAAACGCCGTTCGTCCACAATCTGGGATTTCTCTCCGGGGGTCGCACCGGGTCACTTGAATTGCTCACCCTGTGCGACGAAATGATCGGCTGGACCATGAAAATGGCCAATGGCATCAAGGTGGATGCCGAAACCCTGGCGGTGGAAGTGATTCAGCGAGCCGCAGCCACCAATGACTTCCTGACGGATTCTCATACCCGGAACCGGTATTTAACAGAAAGCTGGTATCCGACCCTTTGTGAACGGTCCGATGCAGAAGCATGGGCTGAAGCAGGCGGACATGATATGCAAGAAAGAATTCGCCAACGTCTCGCTGAACTGCTTGGATGATCTCCGGATTTATCATAGTATGCCGCTAATCGGTTGCGCTTGTCGAACCACCGCCCGATCCATATTGCCAACGTGACTTATATTCTGAAAATGCTGGGACAACGGGTTCTTTTGGGCCTGGTGACGTTGTTCATCGTTTCAATCATCATTTTCTTGAGCGTATCCATGCTGCCAGGTGATGCGGCCGAAGCCATCTTGGGCCAAGCGGCAACACCGGAGACACTGGCGGTGCTGCGCACCCAGCTGGGCCTGGACTTGCCCGCGCAAACCCGTTATCTCAATTGGCTCGGAAATATCATTCAGGGTGATTTTGGAACATCTATTGGAAATGGTCGGGAAATCAGTGAAGTGATTGGTGTTCGATTCTATAACACCATCTTTCTGGCTGCGTTTGCCGCCTGTATTGCGGTCCCTTTGGCATTGTTCCTGGGTATTCTCGCGGCGCTTTATCGGAACAGCTACTACGACCGCAGTGTCAATGTCGTAACGCTTTCCTCCATTTCCACCCCTGAATTTTTTGTCGCTTATATCCTGATACTGCTGGTTTCGGTGAAAGCGGAATGGTTGCCCAGCCTGTCCAATATCAGGGCGGACACAACCTTTGTCGAGCAACTCGAGAAAACATTGTTGCCCGCCGTTGTACTCACCCTGGTGTCCATGGCACACATGATGCGCATGACCCGTGCGGCAATCATCAACCTGCTGTCGAATGCCTATATCGAGATGGCCACCCTCAAAGGAATGAAGAGGATGCGGGTGGTCACCCATCATGCCTTGCCCAATGCCTGGGCACCGATTGTCAATGTGGTGGTACTGAACCTGGCCTATCTTGTCGTTGGCGTCATCGTGGTCGAAGTGGTTTTTGTCTATCCCGGGCTGGGCCAATTATTGGTCGATGCCGTGCAACGCCGGGATATGCCGGTGGTGCAGGCGTGCAGTCTGATTTTTGCGACAACCTATGTGTTCCTGAATCTGATTGCCGATATTCTCTCCATTGTCACGAATCCACGATTATTGCATCCGAAGTAGCGGCGTTTATCTTGCATCTGTCATCCAAACAATCTGCGGCGGTCATCCGATTATCTCGGGCGGTGAAGGAACTGGCCAAGGCACCACTGAGCGCAAAGTTCGGGTTGCTGGTCGTTATCACCTATATTTTTGTTGCGCTTTTCGCGCCCTGGCTGGCCCCTTTCGGCGAATCCGAGATTGTCGGCAGGAAATACCAGTCCTGGGATGGACAGTTTCTTCTTGGAACAGACAATCTCGGTCGCGATATGTTGACGCGGATCATATTTGGTGCACGCAACACCGTCGGCATTGCACTGATCACCACGTTGTTGGCGTTTCTACTGGGTGGAATTTGCGGCATTCTGGCGGCGGTACTGGGTTCATGGATTGATCAGTTATTGAGTCGTATCGTCGATATTCTAATGGCCATCCCGGCACTGGTATTCGCGATGTTGCTGTTGTCGGCGTTTGGCACATCGGTGATCAATCTGATTCTTATTATTGGCGTGTTGGACGCAACCCGAATTTTTCGAATCGCGAGGGCCGTGAGCCTCAATGTGGTCGTCATGGATTTCATTGAAGCGGCAAGACTGCGTGGCGAGAAAATGGTGTGGATTACCATTCAGGAAATATTGCCCAATATTTCAGCCCCCTTGGCCGCAGAATTCGGTTTGCGGTTCTGTTTCGTATTTCTGACCATCAGCGCCTTGAGTTTTTTGGGCCTGGGGATACAGCCTCCCATTGCTGACTGGGGCTCCATGGTACGGGATACCGCCGACCTGATCACTTTTGATGACTACACGCCCCTGATACCTGCCGCAGCCATTGCGCTGTTGACTGTCGGCGTCAATTTCATCGTTGACTGGTTCCTGCAAAAAACAAGCGGACTCAAAGATGACTATTGATGCCGCAAAACATCTGTTGGAAATCCGCAACCTTCAGATCGAGGGCTACAGTGAAGAGCGCTGGCATCAGATCGTCAAGGGCGTTGATCTGACGTTGGAACGGGGAGAAGTCTTGGGGTTGATCGGAGAGTCTGGTGCAGGAAAATCAACTATTGGAATTGCTTCGATGGGCTATTGCAAGTCCGGATGTCGAATCAAACCGGTCAGCAGTATCAATTTTGACGGACTCGAACTGACCACGGCCACGGAGGAGCAAAAGCGACGCTTGCGGGGATCCCGTATCGCTTACGTCGCCCAAAGTGCTGCCGCCTCATTCAATCCCGCCCACACCCTCATTGATCAGTTCAGTGAGTGCGTCGTGCAACACAGAAAGGGTAGTCGGGAAAAGGCGTATGCCGATGCGGCCGAACTGTACCGTAAAATCAAGATGCCGGATCCCGATACCATTGGTTTTCGTTATCCGCACCAGATATCTGGCGGCCAACTGCAACGCGCGATGACGGCAATGGCATTGTCCTGTCGACCGGATTTGGTCATCTTCGATGAACCGACCACGGCCTTGGATGTCACCACCCAAATTGAGGTGCTGGCAACCATTCGGGACATCGTCGATCATTTCAATACTGCCGCAATCTACATTTCCCATGATCTTGCTGTGGTGGCACAAATGGCGGACCGAATCATGGTGCTGCTGCAGGGCGAGATGATTGAAGAGGCCGAAACCCGTACCATGCTTGCAACCCCGAAAGAAACCTATACAAAGTCACTGTGGGCGGTCAGAGCATTCAGAAAAAGCGCGCCGCCTCCCAGTACTGGTTCCGGCGCCCTGGTCAGTGTCAGCAACATCACCGCCACGTATCCGGGAACATCTGAACCGGTCCTGACTGAGGTTGATTTTGAAATACACCGGGGTGAAACCATGGCGATCGTCGGAGAATCCGGCAGTGGGAAAAGCACTGCCGCTCGAGTGATCACCGGGCTCTTGCCGCCTCAGCAGGGCACTGTGATGTTCGATGGCAGCATCCTGCCACCGGATTATCGTGAGCGGTCCGAAACACAGTTGAAACAAATCCAGATGATTTATCAAATGGCCGATACGGCGATCAATCCGCGACATAAAATCCGCAAGATTGTCGGTCGTCCCCTGTCCTTTTATCTGGGCCTGGAAGGGGAAGAAAAACAACGTCGTCTTAATGAATTGATGGAAATGATCGAGATGGACCCGAAGCAGTTTCTTGATCGCTACCCGGATGAACTGTCCGGTGGGCAGAAACAGAGAATCTGCATTGCACGGGCACTGGCAGCCGATCCCGCATTTATCATCTGCGATGAAATCACTTCGGCACTAGACCAACTTGTCGCCGAAGGTATTTTACGGCTGCTGGATCGCCTGCAGCAGGAACTCCGACTGGCCTACATGTTTATTACCCATGACCTGGCCACTGTTCGAGCGATTGCCGATCGGGTTATCGTCATGCTACAGGGACGGATTGTCGAACAAGGATCCAAATCCGAGATTTTCGAGCCCCCTTACCATGCGTATACCGAACTTTTACTGTCTTCCGTACCGGAGATGAATCCGGACTGGATGGACCACATCATGAAGAAACGACTTGCCGAGAACCGTATGAAAGCGGCCGGAAACTGACCGACCCTCTTACCGGTGGCCATAACCGTGGTACCCTGCTGCCTCCTTTTCCCTGATACGGCTTGCCCGTGGTGCATCAAACATAGTACAGCACCGTTTTGCAAACGGCCCGTCATCCCCTTTCTGCCCCATAAAGACCCACTGACTCGTTCCCCAGATTGATGCCCAGGGCATTGATGAACCGCACCCAGTAGGCAAAACATGCCGTGGATTGCACGGCTTCGAGAATTTCGGTATCCGTAACACCGACCGCCCGCAACGCCTTGATGTCATCGTTGCTCATCCTGTCCGGGGAGCGTGACAGTTTTGCGCCATACACCAAAAGCGCCGCCTGCTTGGAAGTAAACAGCGGATTATCGATAAAATCGTCTTCTTGAACTGCCCGGATCATTTTTTCTCCCCGTTTCTCGTCGCCTAACAGCGCTTTGAAGTTCGCGCCATGATTGGCAGCGGCATAATGACAATCGGCGATGATCGCCACCTGCGTCGCCAATAATTCAAGAAACCACGGCTCAGAATGATTTTGTTGATTGTGCAGGATATCCCGGTAATGCTGATCCGCTGCAATCAGTGGTTTGGGTTGTAACGAAAACGCGCGATAGAGATTATGGATTTTGTTGTGAATGGTGCCCACCTGTCGATACATCGATTGCAACTCAGGGTCGGCATCTTCGGGGCTGATTGAATCAATCCAGCAGGGAGGTTGACTGTTTTGCATTGAGACACTCTCGGGAGACTGACGTCCTATGATAATTCAGTGACCTCGTTCAACAAAGCATCCTTTTGTCCTGTTTTGCACAGCCCGCCCTCGCCCAGAGATAAAGGGGACATCACCAAATTGCGCCGACAGGGGCTTCTTTGCACGTGCGACCAAATCAATTGCTTGCGTTTTCCGCCGCTGCCATAGTTTGCATCGGTAACATCCAAGTCTGCAAGCTGACTCATGGCGATGAATTGACGGGAAATCCGGTTTTTGCTTCGGCAACCGAACATGAAAGTGCCCCCTGAACGAGCAGTTGCCACAAGTTCCCTGGTCGGTACCATCCATTCATGAGTTGAGCATCAGGGGACAAATGGGAAGCGGCACTGGCATCGCTGACTATGGCGAGAACTTTGGATATGTAGTTCCCGGTTAGGCCGGAGTCCGTAATACAAAATCCGGGTTATACAGACGGCTCAAGCAAAGTTGCGCCAGGAAGCCGGGCTGCCTGTCGATCAAAGGTATACAGTGTGTTAGCCCCTACCCGCTTGGCTGCGGCCAATATCATCTGGTCAGAAAACCCCGCTCCAGCGCGACGGTAAGCATGGGTAGCGCGTACAACATCGTCGGCTGCCTCGAAATGAAGTTCTTCCGTTGCAATGAGTGCTTCAAGTATCGTTGCGATATGGTCGCGGGAAAATCCGTAAGCCCGGTCGAGAACCCACACAAGTTCCACGACAACCTCCCGACACACAAAACCCGGCTGATGAGATGTAAGTCCCGCCAATAGAACACGAGAAACCTCCGCCTGCTGTGAGTCATCATTAACCAGATACCGGATCAGAACATTCGTATCAAGCGCAATCACGCGTCATTTGCTCCATCGGCAACCGCGCGTTCCATATCCTGAAGTGTCACCGCAGGTCCTTCATATTTGAGTGCTCCGAACAAACTGGAAAGGGGACGAGTCGGTATTATATGTACCTCATTGTCGAAGATAACATAGCGCACGCGGTCTCCGGGCGCAACGCCAAGTGCCTCGCGAACCGGTTTGGGCAATGTTGTTTGCCCTTTTGATGTGACTGTGGATTCAATCATTGTATAACTCTAATAATCATTACTTTATGAAAATATGCCTTAAAATAATTACATAATCAAGGAAAAGATGGAATGGACACCGCCTCTCTTGTACGTCATGCTAATGACGCAGGTGCCTGAAGACAGGCATTTGAATCACAAATGTTGAATTGAGAGGAGACGCCGATGAAGCAGCTGAACATGATCGGGATGTGTAAAGAAACAATGTGTAAAGAAACCCCTGTCAAATTGCGCTAACACATTACTAAATTGCCCCTTGACCCCAAAACGTCATACAATTAATATCTGCCTTTCTTCAGATCCCCGGTAGCTCAGTCGGTAGAGCAGGTGGCTGTTAACCACCCTGTCGGCAGTTCGAACCTGTCCCGGGGAGCCATCTCCCTTGCGAATCCCAACAAACACATCCGTGTAGTCACCCACGTGAAGCCACCTATCGGCTCGAAAAGCAGTAAGACATCCGGGTGCTACCATTGGACAAAACATGAAACCGGGGACAACCATTATTCATTCATTGCACCGATCAGGCATCGTATTCCAACTTCAATGGCAGGCACACCGTCGAAGGAACTGGTGGCAGATGACCGGATTCAGGGCCGACTGACAGGCATTAGCAGTGAAACAACCGCTTCGGTGCAATCTTTCCCTGCTCAGTAATTTCGCCGATACCCAAAAACTGTTCATTATCAGAGTACAGCCTGACCAATCCCGTGTCGGCAGCATGGCGTGCACGTACGGATTGTCCCCGACAGAGGTAAACGGCAATGTTGGCCGGCAAATGAACCTCCGGCAGATGGGACAGCGCTGCATCTGTCGGCAGGAGTAATTTTTCTCGCTCATCAGCCAATGCCATCTTCTCAAGTTGGGCCAATGACACAGACTGATCCAGATGCAAATTTCCCACCCCGGTCCTTCTCAGCTGGATCACATGTCCGCCGCAACCCAGCAGGTCTCCGATGTCAACGGCAAGCGTCCGCACATAAAATCCTCGGGAACAGGTCACCGTCAGCTTGAGGACATCCTGTCGCCAATGCGTCAGTATCAACGAATAAACGGTGACTTTCCTTGGTTTGCGTTCTACCTCAATCCCCTTGCGTGCCAGTTTGTACAACGGCTGACCATTCAGTTTCAAGGCAGAATACATCGGAGGGATTTGTTGGCCGTCTCCCCGGAACCGGTCCAGCACCTCCTCAAGCTGAGATTGTGTGATGTTGACATCGCGTTGCTGAATGATAGCGCCTTCCCTGTCCCCGGTTTCAGTTGCGACACCCAATTTTACCGTCATCTCATATTGCTTGTCGGAATCCAGCAAAAGCGAGGAGATTTTAGTGGACTCTCCGAAGCATAGCGGGAGCAAGCCGGTCGCCATGGGATCAAGGCTGCCGGTATGACCGCCTTTCCTGGCATTCAGCAGCCGCTTGACCCGCTGCAGGGCTTCATTGGACGAAATACCTTCCGGCTTATCCAGCAGCATCAACCCATTCACCGGCAACCCCTGATGCCGAAGCCGCTTCCTTGCCATTATGTTTGTTGTGGCGGGCTGTTCAGTGCATCAATCAAGTTTGACATCTCGATTCCTCGCTGAATCATCGTGTCATGCCTGAAAAGCAGACTGGGCGTGGTTCTGAGATCCAGTTTTTGGCTGAGAAGATGGCGAAGATATTTGGACACCTTGTTCAGCAGTTGCTCGATTTTTTGACCCGGTATCCGGTCATTCATCGAGCAGACATAGATTGTGGCGTGTTTCAAGTCTTTGCTCACCACGACGTCGATAACAGTGACCGAATTGATGCGGTTGTCATTGAGGTTGCGTGCAATCAGTGTCGCCAGTTCCCGCTTCAGCAATGCAGCGACCCGGCGCTGACGGCTCATATCCTGCATTTTTCAATATCGCTCAGATGCTTTTAGGCAGAAATGAGGCCCCTATGACACTTTTTGAGCTGTTTCCACCACTTCAAACACTTCAATTTGATCCCCGACCCTCACATCGTTGTAATTCTTGATGCCGATACCGCATTCGTATCCACTTTTCACTTCCTGCACATCATCTTTGAAGCGACGCAGTGAATCAATGGCACCATCAAAAATAACGATGTTGTCTCTCAACACCCGGACAGGCAGATTGCGCCGGACATAGCCGTTGGTGACATAGCACCCTGCGATTGTACCAATTTTGGGGGCGCGGAAGATATCTCTGACCTCGACAAGTCCCACATGCTCTTCTTTCAGAACAGGGGACAACAGTCCGCTCATGGCCAACTTGACATGATCGATGACATCATAGATCACGTTATGATAATGGACTTCAACGCCCTCATTCTCGATTAACTTTCTCGCCGAAGCATCGGCCCGCACATTAAAACCAATCATGATCGCATCCGATGTTAGCGCAAGATTGACATCGGATTCGTTGATCCCGCCGACCATGCCATGCACCACCTTGACTTCGACTTCTTCCGACGACAGTTTTTCCAATGATTCACTTAACGCTTCGACCGACCCCTGGACATCGGCCTTGACCAGCACATTGAGCGTTTTAACCTCTCCTTCGCCCATCCGGTTAAACAGACTTTCAAGTTTCTTCTTTTGTTGCTTGGCAAGTTTGACTTCCTTGAATTTTCCCTGGCGATGAAGGGCAATTTCTCGCGCCTTACGCTCATCACTGACTACAATCAGGTCATCACCCGCAACGGGCACGCCGGCGACCCCCTGAATTTCGACAGGCGTCGACGGTCCCGCTTGATTGATCGGCTTGCCATGATCGTTCAACAAGACGCGGATACGACCCGATTCCCGTCCCACGAGCACAAAATCCCCTTTCTTTACGGTCCCTTGCTGAACCAATACGGTGACAACCGGCCCCCGGCCCTTGTCCAATCGTGCCTCTACGACAATTCCGGTGGCATTGCCGGACTGTCTTGCCTTGAGATCCATCACCTCCGCCTGAAGCAGAATCGAGCCCAACAGCTCGTCAATCCCCTGGCCGGTCAATGCAGACACCTCATTCACCAGCACATCACCACCCCACTGTTCCGGAATAATTCCATGATTCGATAATTCCTGCTTGACTCTGTCTGGATCAGCGTCCTCGCGGTCAATTTTATTGATCGCAACAATGATCGGAACCTCGGCTGCTTTCGAGTGATGAATGGCCTCAATGGTCTGGGGCTTGACACCATCATCTGCAGCAACCACCAGGATAACCAGATCGGTCGCCTTGGCACCTCGTGCCCGCATGGCCGAAAATGCCTCATGTCCCGGCGTGTCAAGAAAACAGATATCCTGATTTTCGACATTCACCTTATAGGCACCAATATGCTGTGTAATGCCGCCCGCCTCACCAGAAGCCACTTTTGACTGTCGAAGATAGTCCAGTAACGACGTCTTTCCATGATCCACGTGACCCATCACAGTGACAACGGGTGACCGGGGCTCATCTTCAACTTCGACATCACTGCTTTGTTCAGAGAGCAATGCCTCGGGATCATCAGCATCTGCAATCTTTGCAATATGCCCCATTTCTTCCACCAGCAATACGGCCGTATCCTGATCGAGTATCTGATTGATCGTCACCATCGAACCCATTGTCATCATCGACTTGATGACTGTACTTGCCTTGATTGACATCGCTTGGGCAAGCTCGCCGACGGTGATGGTTTCGGGAATAGTGACTTCGTGAACAACCGGTGCGGTGGGTTTTTCAAAACCGTGCTGCTCGGCAATGGCCGATGAGATGTTGCCTGGTTTACGAAAGGGCTGTCTTCGCACTTTTTCTTTGCGAATTTTCGACGCATGCAGCAGCTCTTTGCGGTCATCAAAACGATTCTCATCCTTGTCACGTTTTCCTTTTTTTCCTCGCTTGCCCCGTTCGTTGCGTCCCGCCACCTCCCCTTCCGGTTTCGGTCCCGCCTTGGCGGCCGCGGCTGATTCCAACTGCAGTCTTTTGGCTTCCTCGCCTGCCTGTTTTTCCTTTGCGATTGCTTCATCAATCTCCTTTTGAATCGTCGCTTCTGCAAGACGCAGCACTTCTCGCTCTCTTTCTTCCTTAAGTCGTACTTTCTCTTCTTTGAGTGCCTTCTCCTCTGCCTCCTTGGCAAGCCGTGATTGCGTTGTCTCTTCCGATTCAACGGGCATCTTGCGCACTGGCTTGTCGACCTCGACAGGCGCAGTACTTGTTTGTGTTTCTGCGGTCTTTTCTCCTTGTTCCGGGTCGGATGATTCCAATCCGGCGGGAGGGCGCTTCACGAAAACCCGTCTCTTCTTGACCTCTACATGAACCTTGCGTGCCGCACCGGTTCTCGAGGTCTGGACAATCTCGCCGACGGTCTTACGTCTCAGGGTCACCCGTCGTGTACTGGTCACCCTATTGACCGAAGCGCCTTTCAAAAACCGCAGGAATTTTATTTTTTCCTCATCCTCAAGCAAATCATCCGTCGTCTTGCCGGTAATACCCGCATGTTCCAGCTGGTCTATTAATCTTTCGATACTGATACCGATCTGTTCGGCAAAACCACTTATTGTCACCTGAGACATTTTGTAACCTTTTCGCTCGATTTATCTATCTAATGGAATCCCACAGGTCCAGATTGACATTGAAAATCATGTTGTATTCAGTTTTCAAACCAAGGTGCGCGGGCCGTCATGATCAATGCGCTTGCTCTTTCCCGGTCTATATTAACAATGTCCAGCACCTCGTCAACAGCGCAATCAGCAAGATTTTCCATCGTTCTGATGCCCCCATTGGACAATGCCCGTGCCGTGTCCCCATCCATTCCCTCCATATTCAGCAAATCATCCTCAGGACCCTTGCTCATCAACTCGGCAATATCCGCATCCAGCAGATGCATCTTTGCCTTCATTCTCAACTGATCAACCAGTTCTTCTTCGAACTCCTCAATGGCCAACATCTCCTGTTTGGGGGTATAAACGATATCCTCCAAGGAACTGTACCCCTCCTGCACCAGGATATTGGCCGTGTTTTCATCGATCGGCAAAAGACCCAGGAATTTTTCGGTTAATGCCTTATATTCGGCTTCTTGCTTCTCTATCGCATCCTTGTAAGGCAGCAAGTTCAATTCCCATCCGATCAGATCAGAGGCCAGCCGAACATTTTGCCCTCCCCGTCCGATCGCCCGGGACAGGTTTTCCTCCGTCACGGCAACATCCATGATCCGCTTGTCTTCGTCAACCATGATATGCTCCACTTCCGCCGGTGATAACGCATTCATGGCCACTCTCGGAATCTCTTCATCTTCAGGCCAAACCACGATGTCAACCCGCTCCCCCGCGATTTCGTTGGAGACGCTTTGCACTCTCGAACCGCGAATACCTACACAGGCGCCGACCGGATCAACGTTGCTGTCATGCGTACGAACGGCGATCTTGGCTCTTGAACCCGGATCTCTTGCCGCCGCCAGGATTTCAATAATTCCCTCCCCCGCTTCGGGCACTTCCAGCTTGAACAGTTCAACCAGAAATTGTGGGGAAATACGCGACAAGATCAGTTGTGGACCACGCGCCTCCAGATCAATCATCTTGAGGAGTGCCTTGATGCGATCACCCGGTCTCAGTCCTTCGCGTGGAATCATTTCATTTTTGGGTAAAACCGCTTCGGCATCTCCCAGGTCAACCACAGTATGCCCCCGGTCGGTTCGCTTGACCGTCCCGGAAACCAGCATGCCCACTCTGTCTTTGTAGCGCTCGGCAACCTGCTCTCTTTCGGCTTCCCTGACTTTTTGCATGATCACCTGCTTGGCTGCCTGCGCGGCAATCCGTCCAAAATCCACTTTTCCCATGAGTTCCTCAATTTGATCTTGCGCCTCAATGTCCTGATCGCTTGCCTGCGCTTCGGTTAACCTGATCTGTCGATCGGGAAATTCGAAATCCTCATCATTGACCACTTCCCAGACACGATAAGTATCATACTCACCCGTATCACGATGGATGCTCACTCTCACGTCAATATCGTCAAGATGCCGTTTTCGAGTTGCCGTTGCCAAGGCCGCCTCAATCGCCTTGAATATCACTTCTTTATCCAGATCTTTTTCTCGAGATACGACTTCCGCCATAAGTAATATCTCATTATTCGTAATTGCCATAATTATGTCGCCAACCCACTAGCCATTAAAAAAACTACTGTCATAAAAAACTATCAGCGAATCAGTCACGATTCACGAATGCGGTCTCTAAAACACGGGCTCCAGTCGTGCCGATACCATATCACCATAAATCAATTCATAGATCTCTCCATCCACCTCAACGACCGCCAATTCCTCGGTAGCCTCAATCAGCCGTCCGGTGAATCTTCTCCGGCCAAACACATAGTTGCCCATCACCACCTTCACTGTATCCCCCAAAAACTGTCTGAAATGAGCCGGCTTGACCAACGGCCGGTCGAGGCCGGGCGAAGAAACTTCCAACACATACTGTACGCTCAGTGGGTCCTCGACATCCAGAACCAGACTTACCTGTCGACTGACCAATTCACAATCATCAATCTGAATGCCACCCGGTGCATCGATATAAAGACGCAAAACCCGATCTTTGCCCTGCAATCCGAATTCGAGATGAACCAGTTCATAGCCGAGATATTCAATCGTCGGTTCAAGCAATTCTCTCAAATCCATTAGCTTTGTCTGCATATACTCCACACCCGCTCTTGACCCGGCAATCACCGGCAAAGGACGCACGGTCCCGATACAGACCATCTTCTCCAGCCAGTCCGCAAGGCCTCCAGACAAACAAAACCCCGCATTCAGCGGGGGTCCTCGTTAATCCAGAGACATCAGTTGCGGGGGCAGGCTATCAACGAATCCTCACTTATTGGTAAAACAGTATTCGGTACTACTTACATTCGAATTCGGCGCGTTACTATCAGTCCTAGAGGGAGCCCACGCTTTGTACCGTAAGATTATATCTGCAAAGCTCCCCATCCATCAATAGGTTATCGGTGATACCGATCCAATACCGATGTCACAGATGATCGGGTAGCCCACGGGGCGACAGGATACTTGTTCGGTATCCGATAAGCAAGTGACAGCCTTGTCCAATGAGAAATGAGCCTGAACGGTAGTGCGTATTTCCAACGAAAAATGAGCCTCAAGGCGGCGATTTTGGGATCATTGGAGAATGATTTTGAAATTGCACAGCCAACGTTTA
>LXNI01000423.1_pt1 | contig 49103 bp, 43 predicted proteins | sample 809091 | NCBI WGS metagenome assembly LXNI01 (sample SAMN04870527, study PRJNA318959) | sponge metagenome | biome: 01000161; feature: marine sponge reef; material: water | host: Sarcotragus foetidus | place: Greece: Milos, Mediterranean Sea | collected 2013-05-29 | depth 5-7 m
CGTGCGGCACAACACGCCCACCGACACCAGATCCGACAACCGCCGGTCCGACTCAGGCTTGCGCCACCCAGAGCGAGGCACCCCACCAAACTACACCCCCCAGCCTTAACTGAACGGTATTGGTGCTAGAGGCGAACAACAAGGCCTTGGGCGTTGGCCAGTTTGACGCCAAGTCGCTGCTCCACAACCTCGAAGAACGCGACTACGGCAAACCACTCTCTGAACTGCGCGACCATTTCTGGCAACTCCCGCGGCTGTCGCTGCTGCCCAACGGCGACCAAGACCTCAAGAACGCCATCTGGGAAGCAATCGTCGCCGGTGACCTGGCCATCGTCGACAGCGCTGGGAATCCCCGAGAGGCGTATAGCGCCTCGCAGATCAACCTCGTTGCTGACGCGCAGCGACTTCGACGCACCGTCACCGAGAAGCCAACCGAGCCCGAAGAAGGCCCGGGCGGCACATCGCCGCCAGGTGGGGGAGGCGAGGATCCACCGATAGCCACGGAGAAGAAGGTTGCGGTGTCCGCCACCCTCGCCGTCGGCGACGACAACCGGGACGCAGTGCGGGTTGTGCTCGATGCTCTCCGCAACAGCGTCGAGGACGGCGCCCTCTCATGGATGCAGATATCGGTTCAGGCCACCATGTCACCCGACGCGGCCGAGGATTTCGACACAAAGGCCAAGACGTCAGGAATGCACGCCACGGTCACCGACCTCTAGGAAAGCGGCAACGGCGGCGGCTCACTGCCCAGGATGCTCACACCCGTCGAGCACCAGTTCCCCTTAGCGCCGCCCAGCTGTCATAGTCCGTCGCTAGATGGTTAGTTCCAAGGGGTCAGTGGTCGTAAGCGCCGTGCCTTGGTCTTGGCTGGTGGGGCTTGGGGGGCTTGGGGTGAAATTGGCGGGGAGGTGTTTGATGCCGTGGATGAAGGCCGACGAGAGCAGCTTGGGCTCGCCGGTGGCCTCGATGTCGCCGATGCGGGTGAACAGCTCGCGGAATATCACCTTGATCTGGCGCCGGGCCAGGTGGGCGCCCAGGCAGTAATGGGGGCCGGGGCCGCCGAACGCGAGGTGGGGATTCGGGTCACGCATCACGTTGAAGGAGAGCGGATCGTCGAATACCGACTCGTCCCGGTTGGCGCACAGGTAGTTCATCACCACCTGGTCGCCCTCGCTGATCTTGACGCCCTCCAGTTCGGTGTCGCACAGTGCGGTGCGGCGCATGTAGGTGACAGGACTGGCGATGCGCACGATCTCCTCGACCGCGCTGTAGGCCACTTCGTCGAAGTCGTCGGTCCAGATGCGGCGCTGGTCGGGATTCTCGGTGAGGTACACCAGGCCCCAGCTGATGGAGTTGCGGGTGGTCTCGTTGCCGGCCACCACCAGCAGGATGAAGAAGCTGGCCAGCTCGGCGCGGGTAAGCCGCTCGCCGTCCACCTCTGCGTTGACGATGAGGCTGGTGAGGTCCTCGGATTCCACACCGACCTTCGACTCGGCCACTTCGTCCATGAGACTGGTCAACCCGCCGCCCGCGGTGAGGATGGCGGTGATCAGGTCGCCGAACTCGGGCACGTACTCCTCGTCGGCCGCGCCCAGGATGATGTTGGACTGGTCGAACACGAAGTCGTGGTGCGAGTCGGGGATTCCCATCAGGTCGCACACGATGCGCAGAGGCAGCCGGGCGGCCACGTCGGTGACGAAGTCGCATTCGCCCCGCTCGCAGACCTCGTCCACGATGATCTTGGCCTGGTCCTGCACCGAGTCCTCCAGCCGGGCCAGCATCCGGGGGGTGAACCCCGCCGCCACCAGCCTTCGGAGCCGGGCGTGGCGGGGGTCGTCCATGGAGATGATGGAGTTGAAGTACTCGTTGAACTCGGGCGGGAAGTCGTTGATGGTGACTCCGGAGGCCGAGGAGTAGACCTTCGGGTTGCGCGACACCTCCAGGATGGGCGCGTGCCGGGTGACGACCCACGCGCCGGGCGCCTTGATGCTCTCCAACTCGCCCGACATCTTGAACCCCGGGAAGAACGTGAGCGGCTGCGAGCGCAGGCTCTTGAGGTCTTCCTCCACCTCGTCGCGGGGCCGTATCCAGAACCTGTTGTGGATCGGGTTGTGAGGATCCGGCTCCGTCGCGGGCGGGGGCTTGATGGAAGGACCGGATGTGGCGACGGTCATGGCATCGCGATTCTGGTCGGCAACCTGTTCTCCGCGCTGGGCTGTCTCACTGTAGTGGTCGGGCGCGGCGTCGATCCGCGGACCTTCCGCTTTTCAGGCGGACGCTCTGCCAACTGAGCTACCCGACCGGGGGTGTCGCCGGTCCCGGAGGGCGGCAACGCGGTCCTGACGGGATTTGAACCCGCGGCCTCCACCTTGACAGGGTGGCGATCACTCCAGACTGATCTACAGGACCGGGCACACGACTCGCGTGCGGAAGTAGAGACGCTAGCGAACCCCGCCGCTGGTCGCACCCCCAACGGGATTCGAACCCGTGTTACCGGCGTGAAAGGCCGGCGTCCTAGGCCGCTGGACGATGGGGGCCCGCCGGCCGTCGCCGACCGGCTCAGCCTACCGGCCCCCCACGGCGGGCCGGGAAGCGGACTCGGGGACGGCCCGCTGCTCCGGGTCGCAGCACTCGAAACGGCTGCCATTGGCCGACCGCGGAGCGTAGAGCGGGTTCTGTAGAGTAGGTTCCATGGCTCCGACGAGTGCCACGACGACCAGGTCGTTGACTCTCATCGACGAACTCGTTCTGACGCTCCTCAACGAGGAGAGCGGCTACTTCCGCCAGGTACCGGGGTGGAACCTGAACTGCGCCATCGTCGGCGCGGCCCTCGCCGAGCTGTCGCTCATGTCCCGCATCGACACGGACATGGAGTCCCTGGTCCTGCTGGACGGGACCGCGACCGGCGATCCCGCGCTCGACCCCGTCCTCTACAGGATCGCGGCCGAGCGGAGCCAGCGCAACGCCCAGTACTGGATCGAGCGGCTCGCCCCCCAGGCGGAGTCGATCATCGACATGACTCTGGCCCGTTTGTGCGACCTGAAGATCCTTCAGCATCACGACGGCGACTTCTGGTCGCTGGCCGGATCAGCCTGGCGGATGGGACTCCACACGGGATCCGAGGTGGGCACGGCGGTCGAGCACGTCAAGACCCGCATCAGCAGGGCCATCTTCAACAACGAGATCCCGGATCCCAGAGACGTCATCATCATCTGTCTCATCGACACCTGCGATGTCCTGCGGTTCATCTTCGAGCTCGACGAGGAGTCCGAGCAGCGAATCGAGGACATCCTCAAGATGGACCTGATCGGGCGGGCCATCGCCGACGCGGTCGGCCACAACATCGCCGGGCCGCTAATCCGGCGATCCGCTCTGAGCAAGCAGATTCCCGTCGTCAAGCTGCGGAAGCTGCTGCGCAGCAAGAACGTCCGCAGCGGCAACCTCCCCGCGGTGTTCGCCGAGCTACACGCGGAGTACGGCCCGGTGTTCGAGATCCGGCCGCCGTTCGTGGAAAACATGGTCTGTCTCGTAGGGCCCGATACGAATCACTGGGTGCATCGGCATGGCCGCATGCACCTCAGAGCCAGGGACTACCTGGAGGACTTCGAGAAGGTCTACGGCGGAGTGGGACTGCTGCCCGCGCTCGATGGCGCCGACCACTTCCGGTATCGAAAGTCCATCCAGCCCGCCTACTCGCGCAGCAGGCTGGCGGACCAGTTGGATGAGTTCTACGCCCACGCGCGGAACGAGATGTCGGCCTGGCATGTCGGAGAGAGGCTCCCCGCGGTGGGAATGTGCCGGAAACTGGTCAACGCGGTGATGTCGCCGCTCACTGTCAGCATCGATTCGCAGGACATCGTCGACGACATGCACAAGTTCAAGGATCGCGCCCTCAAGACGCACATCGGCAGGACCCTTCCCAAGTTCATGCTGAAGACCCCGGGCATGAGGCGCCGGGCGAAGCTGGTCGATGAGGTGGTGGATCGGGTCCTCAGGGTCCATACCCCCGCCCAGCGGGCTGGATGTCCTCGGGATCTTGTGGACGATTTGTTGACCATGCATGCGAACGACCGGCAGTTCCTCCCGGAGTCGAATCTGCGCTTCGTGCTGTCGGCACCGCTGATCGCCAGCATGTACGTCGGAGACCAACTCAGCTTCATCGCATACGCCATGGTGTCGCAGCCGGAGTTCTACGAGCAGATCCGCGCCGAGGCTGACGCCCTGTTCGCCGACGGCGATCCGGACGGCGATGCACTCACCGGGCCGGGGACCGACGTCACTCGCCGCTTCATCATGGAAGTGATGCGCATGTACCCGATCGTCCCGCTGTCGGTCCGGAACGTTGCGAATGCGGCCGAGGTGGAGGGCTACGAACTGCCCGAGGGCGTTCGCCTCTTCATTGGGACGACAGCCACCCACTACATGGAGGATCTCTTCCCCGATCCCTTCAAGTTCGACATCGACCGCTACAAGGCTCCACGCAGGGAACACCTGGGCAGCGGGTACGCCCCGTACGGTCTGGGCACCCACACATGCCTCGGCTCCCGGTTGACGGAACTGTACTTGGCCACCAACCTGCTGATGATGGCGCACTACTTCACGTTCGACATCGCCCCCAAGAACTACAAGTTCAGGATCAGCCCGTTCCCGTCGATGTCGCCCAGCAAGAGGCTGAAGTTCTGCATCTCCGAGCGGAGGCGCGAGCTACCCGTCTGAGGGGCCCGGCTGCTCCTCGGCGTGGCGTTGGTGTATCTCCTCGACGGCCACGTCGAGGTCGTCCCACATGCGCTGCACCGTCGAGCGCAGCCGCATGTTCTCGTAGGCGCCCCACACGGTCATCGCCGGCGGCACCACCAGGATGGAGACGAGCAGCGAGTAGGCGATGGCGATCGCGGCGGTGATGCCGAACTGCTGCGTCCCTGCCAGCGGCGAGAAGAACAGCACCCCGAAGCCGAGAGCGGTGGTCAGCGCCGAGCCCAGCAGCGCCGACCCTGTGGTCGCCAGCGTCCGGATCGCCGCTGTCTCCGGGTTGCGCACCAGGGAGAACTCCTCCCGGTAGCGGTGGATCACGTGGATGGTGTAGTCCACCCCGATCCCGATGGACAGCGCGGTGATGATCGAGGTGATCAGCCCGTAGGGGATGTTCAGCAGCGCCATCGTGCCCAGGATCCAGATGAGGACGAGCACGATCGGCCCCACCGCGATGATCCCCAGTGTGGGCCGGCGCAGCGTGATCCAGAAGAAGAGAATGAGAATGCCGAGGGCGGCGGCCACGGTCGAGCTGATCGCCTCCGTCTGGCGGGAGGTGATCTGGTCGGTGACGGTGACCGACAGCACGCTCGTCGAGGTCACCGTGATGGCGCGGTCGTCGCCGGACCACAGAGCTTCGATCTCCTCTTGGAGCACCGCGGTCGCTCCGGGATCGTCGGTGTATGTCGGGAACTGGAGCAGGATCGCGTCGATGCCGTCGGGATCGTTGGCCAGCAGGTGCACCAGGGCCGGCTCCTCCGCCTCGAGCCTGTCGAGGAGCTCCTGCATCAGTGCGGGATCGAGCTCCACACCGGCCGAGGCCTCGGCGAAGAGGGCGGCCAGGTCGGGGCGGTAATTGTCGCCCGGCTCCCCGCTGGCATGGGTCCAATCCTCCACGAGGGACGCATACGAGGCCTCCATCGGTCCCGCGGCCGCCCGGGGGCGGCGCTGCGGGTCCGCGAACGCACGGCTGAGATCCTGCACGTTGAGGAGGGTGCGCGTCTCCGTCGCCTCGGCCCTCACCAGAATGCTGGCCAGTTCCGTCGACCCTCCGACGGCTGCGTCGAGGGTCTCCATGTCGTTGATCACGTGCCCGTCGCGGGGAAGGATGTCGCGGATGCTGAACTCGGAGTGGAGTCCGGTGGCCGCGATCCCGAATGCGATGGTCACGGCGAGCACCGCGATGAGGTAGGGCGCCGGCCTGCGGGCCACGCTCGCGCCCAGAACCCTCGCCACCCGCTCGATTCCCGGCAGCGCGCCCGAGACCGGGCGGGGCGGCTTCAACTTGCCGCGGGCCTCGCGCCGCCGGTCGATGATCGTCCGTCCGGCCGGGACCAGCGTGAGCATCACGATCAGGCTCAGTCCCACGCCGAGGCCGGCGACGATGCCGAAGTCGCCGATCACGCTGATCGGGGAGAACAGGGTGGCGAGGAAGCTCGCGATGGTTGTGACGGCGGCCAGCGTCAGCGGGATCGCAACGTTTCGCAGTCCTGTCCGGACGGCCTCGATGACCGGCTGGCCCTCGGCTCGCAGTTCCCGGTAGTGCGAGACGGCCTGGATCGCATAGTCCACGGTGAGGCTGATCACGATGATCGGCACCATCGTCGTGAGCGAGCTCGGAGGTCCGATCCACCCGAGCCCGTTCGGCCCGAGCCACCCCTCCGCCCCGACGATCCAGACCAGCGAGAAGACCAGGCCAGTGAGCGTTAGCACCAGATCCGAGAAGGCTCGCAGGAACACTACGATCAGCGCCGCGATCAGCAGCAGCGCCAACCCGATCAGCGGCGCCATCCCCGTCTCTATGGCCTCGGTGTACTCGTCCTCGATCACCACCGGCGACAGGCTGCTCACCCGCAGCGGGCCCGCCGAGCCGGCCGCCAGCTCGCTGATCCTCCGTTCAACGTCCTGGACTCTGGTGTCGTTGGTGTTGAGCAGGCGGATGTTGGCGATGGTGACCGGGGTGCCGTCCGAGTCGTTCCCGCCCATCGCGGCCAGTGCGCCGCCGATCTCGGGGATGCCCGAGACAGCGTCGATGTCTGCCTGCGTGACCGATGCGGCGTCGAGCCCGCCCGCGGCCTCGATCAGCAGCGAGGGCGCGATGAGCGGGTCGGCCGGCGCCAGCAGCCCCGCCACGCCCGGGCTGGCGAGGATTCCGTCGAGGAGGGCGTCCATCTGGGCGAGACCGCTGGGTGTGAGCGCATCGCCGCGGAACACCAGGGTCACCACGCTCACGTCACTGGACTCCCCGAAGAACTCGTCCAGTTCCTCCACCGCGGTGGCGATGGCGCTCCCGGGGGGAAGGAACGCCAGCGAGGCCCCTTCAACCGGAGGCGCCCGCTTCGTCGCCCCTGCGGCCAGCCCGACCGTGATCAGCAGCAGGACCAGCAGCGTGATGTACGGACGGACCGTGACCAGCCGGCTGAACCTGTCGAGCGGGCGACTCATGGCGCGTCACTGTACCTTGGTGGCCGCGACGGCTCTCGAGGGCTCCATCGCGTCGCCGGCCGTCCGGTTTGCGTCCGGCATGTGACGCCGGTCCGGGGTCAGTCGTCGATGCCCGGCGGCATCGTCCCGGCCGCGACCATCACGAGCTGGTCGAGCAGCCCGCCGAGCCACTCGTAGAGAACGTACCTGGCCGCCTCCTGGGGCTGGTCGCCCTCCTGGGGCGGGTTGAAGGTGGCCGCGCCCACCTCCAGGGTGTTCCCCAGGTAGAGCCGCACGCTGTTCAGGGTCTGCATCCAGGCTTCCACTCCCTCGTCGTCGAGCGGGATGCCTTCCAGCCCGGCCTCGACGGTGTCGATCGCCTCCAGACGGTGACGCAGCAGGGAATCCCCCGCCATCTCCCAGAACTCCTCGGAGGCCTCATGGTCGTGGATGTGCACCGGCGGCTGGAAGCGGAGCAGGGACGCATCCCGGCCTCCCAGCAGCAGCTGCCGGAACTGTTCGAGGATCGCGGCCATACCGGCGCGCTCGTCGTCCCGCAGCGTCACTTTGATGCCGTCAGGGCCGGCCCTGAATCTCGCGCCCGCCATCAGTCCTGCTCGAGGATCGCCCACAGGCCGTGCTCGTGCAGCCGGTAGACGTCGAACTCGGCCTTCTCCCTCTGCCCCGACGCCACCACGGCCCTGCCCTCGGTGTGGACCTGCATCATCAGGCGGTGCGCCTTCTGCTGCGAGTAGCCGAACAGCTTGCGGAACACGTATGTGACGTACGACATCAGATTCACGGGATCGTCGAGCACGATCACCTTCCACGGCAGATCGGGCCGGCGGTCGGTCTGGTCGACCGGGTCCTTCACCGGGGCGGTCGCCGGCGATGCCATCGACAACGGCACGGCGGTTCCGGATGCCGCCGTCATGGGCTCGCTCCCGCAATCACCGCTCTGTCAGATTGGTTGCTCGGCGCGGCCGCCTCCGCCGCGGCCGGCCTGCAGGCGGCCTTGACGATCTCGATCCAGATGACCGAGGCCAGCGCCACGTGGATCCCGACCAGCAGGGCGGGAACCCCCGTGAAGTACTGCGTGTAGCCGATCACGCCCTGCGCGCCGAGCAGGAGCGCCACCCGGCCCGTCCGGGCCTGGGCGGGCGCACCCGCGCTGCGCAGGCGCCACCACGTCCAGACCACCAACACCAGCAGGGACATGGCGACGATGCCATGGACCCGGGCCACCTCCTGCACCAGGAGAGGGAGCCGCTCGGCCCGGCTGTCCCCGGCGTGGGGGCCGGCGCCGGTGACGAGGGTTCCGGTCACCAGCAGCACCGCGCCCACGGCCAGCACCGCCCACAGCATGAGCCTGGTCCACGGGTCGGCTCGATTGCTCCCGTCGGGCTCCGGACCCGGGCGAGCCCGTACGTCCAGAACGGCCGCGTTGTAGAGCAGCACCATCGACAGAAGGAAGTGCCCCATGGTGAAGCGGGGGTCCAGCTCGGTCTTCACCAGCAGCGCGCCCAGCACGACCTGGGCCAGCACCCCGGCCACCAGCCCCAGCGACAGCGCCGTCAGGTCCCGCCGCCTGGGCCGCCGGGCCCAGGAGCCCAGCACGGCCGCGATCACCGCCAGGGCCACCACCCCGGTGAACAGCCGGTTCAGGAACTCGATCAGCGCGTGGTACTCGAGGTCGGCCACGAAACGGTCCTCGGAGCAGGTCGGCCAGTCCTCGCATCCCAGGCCCGAGCCGGTGAGGCGCACTGCCGCGCCGGTCACCACGATGGTCGCGAGGGCCCACAGCGCGAACCGCGTGAGCCGGGCGTATGTGGGCGGTGCCACACACCGATCGTACGGCCAAAACTCCAACGGCGGAATCGGTGAGAATCCCCGCCTGGGCTGTCATAGGTGAGCCTCATCGTCGTAGCCTGCGGATGTGACCGGAATTCTGGCCGCGCCCCGCCGCGCCCGCGCAGCGGCCTTCGTGGCGCTGACGAAGCCGCGCATCGTCGAGCTGCTGCTGGTCACCACGGTTCCCTCGATGGTTCTGGCCGAGCGGGGTCTGCCGTCCCTCTGGCTCATGGCGGCCACCATCGTGGGGGGTTCGATGGCTGCCGGGGGGGCCAACGCGCTCAACATGTACGTCGACCGGGACATCGACCGGCTCATGCACCGGACCCGGAACCGGCCCCTGGTCACCGGCGCGGTCCGCCCTACCGAGGCGATCGTCTTCGCGGTGGCCCTCACCGTGGGCTCCTTCGTGTGGCTGTGGGCCTTCGTGAACCTGCTGTCGGCCGCCCTGGCCGCCGCGGCCGCCCTGTTCTACGTGTTCGTCTACTCGCTGTGGCTGAAGCGGACCTCCATCCGCAACATCGTGATCGGCGGTGCGGCCGGAGCGGTGCCGACACTGGTGGGCTGGACCGCGGTCACCGGATCGCTCGACTGGCCCCCGGTGGTGCTGTTCGCGGTGATCTTCTACTGGACGCCGCCTCACTTCTGGGCCCTCGCCATCCGCTACCGCAGCGACTATGAGGCCGCTGACGTGCCGATGCTTCCCGCAGTGGCCGGTCTGCGAGCGACCGCTCGCCGCATCGTCGCCTACACGGTGGCGCTGTGGGCCCTGACCCTTGTCCTGGTGCCGGTGGCGTCGATGGGCGTCCTGTATGTCATGGCTGCGCTGGTGCTGGGCGCGGGCTTCCTGGGCCTGGCCGTCGATGTGCTGCGCCGCCCGGACCCGACCCGGTCGATGCGGCTCTTCGGCTGGTCGAACGCCTACATCGTGCTGCTCTTCGGAGCGGTCGCGGCCGACGTCCTGATCCGCAACGGGTTCTAGCAATGAAGACGCGTCAACGCCGATTGTCGGCGGCCCCATCGTCAATGTGTAGCATCGCCCCCCGATGACGCTGACCGAGTCCCCCGTGGCGGAATCGGAGGCTGCGGCCGACGCCGTGGACGTGGCCGCGCCGGCGTCCCCCGCGGAGACGATCGGGGCGCCCAGAGGGCTGGCCCAGCCGTTCATGACCAACGACGCGGCGCAGGTCGGCAGGCTCTTCGTGATCTCGTCGCTCCTGCTGGGGCTGGGCACGGCCGCCATCGGCGTGCTGCTCTCGCTGGGGCGCACCGACGCGGTGGCTCCCGACGACCTGTTCGGAGGCCTCAACGCCTACTTCCGCATGTGGACGCTCTACCGGGTGTCGTTCCTGCTGCTGGTGGTGATGCCGCTGCTCCTCGGTGTGGCAATGGCAGTCATGCCGGCCCAGGTGGGAGCGGGCAATGTGGCCTTCCCGCGAGCCGCGCTGGCGTCGTTCTGGTCGTGGAAGATCGGCGCGGTCATCGTCGTCGCGTCGGCGCTCGCGGGAGGGGGCTGGGGCGCGCTCGACGGTGTGACCGGCAACGAGAGCGACGCCATGGCCCTCACGCTGCTCGGCACCGGCATCATGATCGTCGGCCTGCTGCTCGGGGCCATCGTGGTCGCCACCACCGTGATCTCGTTGCGCCAGACCGGCATGAGCCTCCTGGACGTTCCCCCCTTCTCCTGGTCGGTGCTGGTGACCGCAGTGGTGTGGCTGCTCTCGCTGCCGGTGGCCATCGCCAACATCGTGGTCATCTACGCAGACTTGCGGGGCCGGCCGGCGATCGCCTTCGGCCGCCCCGAGAGCCCCGACATCTGGCTCCAGCTCGACTGGCTCGTCGAGCAGCCCGCGGTGTACGCCATGGCCGTGCCGGTGCTCGGCATCATCTTCAGCGCGGCCGGCGCGGCCGTCAACGCCCGCTCCAGCCGTCCCGAGGCCATGCTCATCGTGATAGGGCTGTTCGGCCTGCTGGCGATGGGCGGCTGGTCACAGGACTACTTCACCGCCCCGCAGGACCTCCGCGACGGGCTCGTGTACGTGGCGTTCGGTCTGGCCGCGGTCGTGCCGGTCGTGGCCACGGCCGGCGGCGTCGGCGAGCTGGTGATGCGGGGATCGAAGACGCTGGACCGGCTCCTGGACACCCGGATGCTGGGCGCGGGCGCGGCCCTCAAGCTCCTCGGCGCGGCCGCTCTGGTAGGGGCCCTTCGAGTGATCGAGCCCCTGGACCTGCTCGAGACCTCTGCCACCTGGGCGGTGTTCCACGGCGTCGTCGTCGCCGGCCTCGTCGCGGCCGTGGCTGCTCTGGCGACCTGGCCGCAGCTGCTGTTCGGCCCCATCCAGCCGAGGCTTGCCCGGGGCGCGATCGTGCTGCTGTTCGGCGGCGGCGGGCTGCTGGTACTGGCCGACCTGATCTCTGGCTTCATCGCCGATGATCCTGATCTGATGGCTCTCGCGCTCGACGGAAGCGCCGCCCTCAACGTGGTGGCCTTGATCGGATCCCTGCTGGTGGCGGCCGGGTCGGCCGTGGCCCTGTTCGGTGTGGCCTCAGCCCTGAAGCCGTCGGCGGCGGCCGTCAGCGAGGCGGCCGGGAGCGAGTCGGCATGAGGACGACCGAGCTGCCCGCGGCGGAGGCGACCCGCCCCCGCACTGTCGTCGTCGGCGCCCTGATGGCTACCGGAGCGGCCTTCATGGCCTTCGCCGCCCTCGTGTCGGTGTACGTCCAGCAGCGCCAGCAGGCCCAGGCCCTGGGCGAGGAGTGGTTCCCGTCGGGCACGGTCGAGCTCGGCCCCGCCGGGATGATGATGATGACGCTGGCGCTGTCGGTGGTGACTGTGCAGTGGGCCGTGCAGGCCGCCCGGGCCGAGGACCGGCCCCACGGGTTCATCGCTCTGGGAGTCACCATCATGTTCGGCGCCGCGGTCATCAACCAGTTCTGGTTCGTCTACCAGGACACCGCCTTCGCCATCGACGGCGGCCGGGCCGAACTGCTGTTCTACGCGGTCACCGGATCGTTCATCGCCATGCTCATCGGGGCGATGGCGATGCTGGCGGTGACCACCATCCGCTCGCTTCTGGGGCCCTTCGGTCGCGACCTGGCCCACGCGGTGCAGGCCTCAGCGATGTTCTGGCATATGTGCGTACTGTGCTACTTCCTGGTGTGGTACGTCGTGTTCATAACGAAGTAGGGCAGGCGGGCCCAGCATGTTCACCACCGGTTTCAAGTTCTTCTTCGGACTGTTCGCCGCCTTCGGTGCGGCCGCCCTCGTCTACGGCTACACCACGGGCGGCAACCACGTCGGCCCCATCTCGCTGGGCTGGAAGGGCGGAGTCGGCGACCACATCGGCTACGGGGTGCTCGTCGGGCTGTCCGTGGCCTGTTTGACCGTCAGCCTGGTGCTGGTGTCGTTCCGCGACGCCGACGCCTCGGCCCAGGCCCGCCTCCAGAACCTGTCCGAGGTGCTCACCGGCCAGCCTGTGAGGGCCAGCTTCTGGCCGGTGGTCGCGGCGTTCGGCGTGGGCGCGGCCGCGGTGGGTCTGGTGCTGCATCCCATGGTGTTCGTGCTGGGTCTCGCTGTGATCTTCCTCTCGCTGATCGAGTGGACGATGGACGCCTGGTCCGACCGGGCCACTGGTGACACTGAGATCAACCGCGAGTTGCGCAACCGCATCATGGCGCCCATCGAGATCCCCGTCGTGGGCGCCCTCGCGGTGGGCGTGGTCGTGCTGGCCGCCTCCCGCATCCTGCTGAACGTGTCCAAGCTGGAGGCGGTGTGGGTCGCCGGTGTCGCGTCCGGGCTGATCCTGATCGGCGCCTGGGTGTACACCAGCCGTCCCGGTCTCGGGCGTCGCCTGGTGCGGATCCTGGGACCAGTGACCGCCCTGCTGCTGCTGGTGGGCGGGGTGCTCGCCGCGGTGGCCGGCGAGCGCGACTTCGTCCACCACGAGGTCGACACCCATGAGGAGTCCGGCGAGCCGACCGGCGCTGAGGAAGGTGGCTGAAGTGCGATCCCCCGGACTGCGCCGGGCCCTCAAATGGGCGCTGATGCTGCTGAGCGCGGCCGTCGCCACCGGCTGCGCATCCGACGCCGAGCTCGACACGTTCGCACCGGAGGGCCCGATCGCCAGGGAACTGCACTCCAGGGGGGTGCTTCCCGTCTTCTGGATCGCCGCAGTGGTGTTCGTGGGCATCACGGTGGCCATGGTCTGGCTGATATGGCGCAACCGGGTCAAGAACTACGAGGGCGACGACGAGTGGCCCGCCCAGACCCACGGCCACGTCCCGCTCGAGGTGGGCTGGACCGTGGGGTTCCTCGTCACCATGGCCGCCGTGGCCGGAATCATGCTGTGGTCTCTTCCCACCGTCGACGCCACCGAGACCAACTTGATGGGCGTCACCGTCGACGATCGGAGCGTCGAGTGGGAGCCGACCGTGGTGGTGGTGGGCAACCAGTGGTGGTGGGAGTTCCGCTACTACTTCAGCGATCAGGTCGACCTCGCCGATCTGAGGGCCCACGGCGACGCCAAGACGCTGCCGCCGGCCGACATCGTCACGTCCGGCCAGATGGTGATCCCCACCGGCGAGGAGGTCGAGCTGATCCTCACCTCACGCGACGTGATCCACTCGTTCTGGATCCCTGCCCTCAACGGCAAGCGCGACGCCGTGCCCAACCGCTTCTCGCCCTGGAAGATCGAGGCCTCCGATCCCGGCTTCTACTTCGGGCAGTGCACCGAGTTCTGCGGCCTGTCCCACTCCCGCATGAGGATGCAGGTGGTGGCGCTGACCCCCGCCGACTTCCAGTCGTGGGTCGACGACACCACTCAGGACGCGGTCGAGCCCACCGATCCGGTCGCACTGGCGGGCCTCGAGGTGTTCTCCGGCATCTGCACCTCCTGCCACGTCATCGAGGGAGTCAACGACGACGTCTTCGAGAGCGCCGACCAGGCGTCGGGAGCGGCCCCCAACCTGACCCACCTCGCCAGCCGGAGCACCTTCGCCGGCGGCATCTTCAACCTCTACAACGCCGACGGGTCGCTCAACCGGGTCCAGCTCGAGGCCTGGCTGCGCAACCCCGGAGACCTCAAGGCCAACTACACCGTGCCGGGCGAGCAGTACCGGGGCATGCCCGACCTGGATCTGAGCGAGCAGCAGATCGACGACCTGGTGGCCTACCTTGCAGGGCTGGGGAAGAGGCCCGCAGACTGGATCATCGAAGCGACCCAGGTGGAGTGACGTGGAAGACATGGAACTAGAGACCGGGGAGGTGCTGGAGCAACATGGCGATCACTGAGAAGACGCCCCTCGAGCTCGGCCCGGGCGACACCGCCCGCTATGTCGAGCGGCCCCTCGGCGTGTTCACCCGACCCCAGGGCGGCCGGGGTTGGCGAGATTGGCTCAGCACCGTCGACCACAAGCGCATCGGGATCCTCTACGGCGCCTCCGCGATGTTCTTCTTCGTGGTCGGCGGGATCGAGGCGCTGCTCATCCGGCTGCAACTGGCTGCTCCCGAGGGCTCGGTGCTCAGCGCCGACGTCTACAACCAGGTGTACACCATGCACGGCGTCACCATGGTGTTCCTGTTCATCATGCCGCTGGCCGCTGCTTTCGCGAACTACTTCATTCCCCTCCAGATCGGGGCCCGCGACGTTGCCTTCCCCCGCCTCAACGCGCTCTCGTACTGGATCTGGCTGTCGGGGGCCATCTTCCTGAACACTTCATGGATTGTGGGCGGCGGCGGCGCCGACTGCGGGTGGTTCTGCTATGCGACCAACAGCGGCGTGGCCTTCTCGCCCAGCCACGGCGTGGACTTCTACGCCATCGGCCTGCAGATCCTGGGCATAGCGTCGCTGGTCTCGTCCATAAACCTCATCGTCACCTGCCTCAACATGCGGGCCCCGGGCATGACGCTGATGCGCATGCCGGTGCTCACCTGGATGCTGCTGATCACCCAGTTCCTGCTGCTGTTCGCGCTGCCGGTGATAACCGTCGCCCTGTTCCTGTTGATGTTCGACCGGCTCTTCGACGCCCAGTTCTTCAACCCCGACGCCGGCGCCGACCCGCTCTTATGGCAGCACTTATTCTGGATATTCGGCCATCCGGAGGTGTACATCATCATCCTGCCCGCCTTCGGGGTGGTGTCGGAGATCATCCCGACCTTCAGCCGCAAGCCCCTGTTCGGTTACGAGTTCATGGTCTTCTCGGGGATCGCCATCGGCTTCATGGGCTGGGGCGTGTGGGCCCACCACATGTTCGTGTCGGGCATCGGCCCCATCTCGGTGGCCGCCTTCTCGCTCTCGACCATGTTCATCGCAGTGCCCACGGGGGTGAAGGTCCTCAACTGGCTTGCCACTATGTGGGGCGGGAAGCTGCGCTTCACCGTGGCCATGAAGTTCGCGGTGGCCACGGTGGCCATGTTCACCATCGGCGGCCTGTCCGGCGTGACCCACTCGGTGGCGCCGGCCGACACCCAGCAGACCGACACCTACTACATCGTGGCCCACTTCCACTATGTGATCTTCGGCGGCGGCGTGCTCGGCCTGTTCGCCGGCCTGTACTTCTGGTGGCCCAAGGTGTGGGGCCACTTCCTCAACGAGCGGCTGGGCAACTGGAACTTCTGGATCATGCTGGTGGGCTTCAACCTGACCTTCGGACCCATGCACATCCTGGGCCTGCAGGGGATGTCCCGGCGCATCGACACCTATGCGAGGGGCTACGGGTTCGAGTTCTGGAACATGGCCGCCACCGTCGGGTCGCTGCTGATCGCGGTGAGCGTGGTGGTGTTCATGTGGAACGTGGTCAAGTCCAAACGCGACGCCCCGCATCTGCCCCCTCCCGGTCCGGACCCGTGGGATGCCCGCAGCCTCGAGTGGTCGATCCCGTCGCCGGTGCCGGAGCACAACTTCGACACCGTGCCCCAGGTGCACGGCCGCGACGAGTGGTGGCACGCCAAGTACGCCGAGAACGACGAGGGCACGGTGGTGCGGGTCGCCACCGTGGAGGAGGCCGCCCAGACCGGCGAGGCCACCGGCGTGCACCTGCCGTCGCCGTCGTTCTGGCCGCTGGCGGTTGCGCTCGGGCTGCCCCTCATCGGCTACGGCCTGATCTTCAACCTCTGGCTGGCGCTGATCGGCGCGCTCCTCACGATCGCCTCCCTCTACTCGTGGGCCATGGAACCGGTCGACGACCCCGACGCCACCCACGACCACCACGAAGACGAGGCCACCGAAGGCAGTTCGACAGAAGGCGACCAGCCATGAGCACCGGAGCGACCAGCGAGGCCGGGGGGTGGCGCCGGTGACAGGACCCGCCGGCCGGGGAGACCGCCCATGAGCGCGGAACCCCTGGTAGCCGATCACGGCCACGCGGCCGACGAAGACGGCCACGACGAGCATGCGACAACCACCGGCCTGTCTCACCTCAAGCTGGCCATGTGGGTGTTCCTGGGCTCGGAGTGCCTGCTGTTCGGCGGCCTGATCTCGACCTACCTCCTGTACAAGACCCGGGGCAACGGGCGCACGCTGCCCACCGACGTGTTCGACATCCCATTCACGTCGGTGAGCTCGTTCGTGCTGCTGATGAGTTCGCTGACGATGGTGCTGGCCCTCTCCGCGGTGTCCCGGGGCGAGGACGAGGCCGGACGCACCTGGCTGCTGGCCACCTCGCTGCTCGGGGCGATATTCATCGGCGGGCAGGTGTACGAGTTCACCAGCTTCGTGCGTGAGGGCGTCGCCTTCACCACCAACCCGGCCAGCAGCGCCTTCTTCACCCTGACCGGCTTCCACGGCGTGCACGTGAGCCTCGGCATCGTCATGCTGATGTCGCTGTTCGTGGCGTCGGTGAAGGGCAAGCTGACCCAGCGCAACGCGGAGACGGTGGAGATCGTGGGCCTCTACTGGCACTTCGTGGACATCGTCTGGATCTTCATCTTCACCGTCATCTACCTGATCCCCGCCGACTGATTCCCATGAACGACATTCCTGCCATGAGCGACCCCCTCCCATGAGCGACACCGCCACCTCCGAGCACCCCGAGCACGCTTCCGGCGCGGCCGGCGAGCACTCCGATGCCGACCACGACGAGGGGCATGCCCATCCCTCCGACTGGGCCTACGCCAAGATCGCCATCGTCCTGGCCGTGATCACCGCGCTGGAGGTGTTCACCTACTTCGACACGGTGCTCGACTGGGGCGTCGCGCTGGTGCCGTCGCTCATCTTCATGATGGTCGTCAAGTTCTATTTGGTGGCCACCTGGTTCATGCACCTGCGCTTCGACAGCAAGCTGTTCGGGCGGATGTTCACCGCCGGGCTCACCCTGGCCGTCGGCGTGTACGTGGTCACGTTGACGGTCTTCGAATTCTGGGTCTAGGGATGGGCGCGCCGGCCGCCACCGACGCCTGGCGCTACCAGTTCCATCCTGAGGTGTGGCTGACGGTCGCTCTGCTGATCGGCGTGGCCGTCTATGTGGTGAGGGTGGTGGCCCCGGTGGCGGCGCCGCCGGGCGTGGCCGCGGTGACGAGGCGCCAGCGGCTGTGCTTCGTGGCCGCTACGGCCCTGCTGTGGGTCTCGGCGGACTGGCCGATGCACGACATCGCCGAGGAGTACCTGTACTCGGTGCACATGGTGCAGCACCTGCTGATCAGCTTCGTGGTGCCGCCGCTGCTGCTCATGGCCGTGCCCGAGTGGCTGGCCCGGCTCATCGTGGTCGACGGCTCCCGCTCGGCCAGGATCATCCGCCGCCTGGTGCACCCGCTGGTGGCCGGGGTGGTCTTCAACGCGCTGCAGGGGCTCATGCACTGGAACACCCTGGTGGAGCTGTCGGTGCGCAGCGGACCCTTCCACTACGCCATGCACCTGCTCATGTTCGCCGGCGCGCTGGCCATGTGGACGCCGGTGGTGGGGCCGCTGCGGGAGTTCCACCTGTCCGAGCCGGCCAAGATGGTCTACCTGTTCGCCATGTCGATCGTCCCCACCGTTCCGGCCGCCTGGCTGACCTTCGCCGAGGGCTCGGTGTACCCGATATACGACCATGCCCAGCGCTTGTTCGGCATCTCGGTGGCCGCCGACCAGCAGGCCGCCGGGGCGGTGATGAAGGTGCTCGGCGGCCTTTACCTGTGGACCCTGATCGCCATCCGGTTCTTCCGTTTCTCGGCCGCCCAGCGCCACGCCGACGCCGAGGACCGTCGTCTCCGCTTCTCGGCGCAGACACTCACCACCGAGGACGTGGAGGCCGAGTTCGAGCGTCTCGGCCCCCCGCCCTCGGAGCCGCGCCTCTAAGCTTGTCCGGATGTCCAAACTGCTGCGAGTGCTCACGGGGCTGAGGGCCGCGAACCGCACCGGAGGGGGAGTCGCCCGCCGGATCCGGCGCTTCGACGGATGGCTCGACAGAGCGTCCGAGCGCGACGCCGGCGAGACGGGCTATGACCACACCGAGACCGTCAGGGAGTACTACGACATCTCCAACGATCTGATGGTGTGGGGTTGGGGCGAGTCGCTGCACTTCGCGCCGCTGTCGCCCGGCGAGAGCGTGCAGGACTCCAAGATCGCGCACCAGCGACTGATGATCTCCAAGCTGGAGCTGCGCGAGGGCATGACGGTGGTCGATGTCGGTTGCGGGATCGGCGGCCCGATGCGCCGTGTCGTCTCGGAGGCCGGCGTCAGGGTCGTCGGGGTCAACATCAACGAGACCCAGATGGAGAGGGCGAAGTCGTTGAACGCCGAGGCGGGCCTCGACCACATGGTCGACCTACTGACATGCAGCTTCATGGACATGTCGGCCGTGGCGGACGACACGTTCGACCGCGGCTACGCGATCGAATCGACATGCCATGCGCCGGACAAGACGGGCGCCTTCGCCGAGATCTTCCGCGTGCTGAAGCCCGGAGCCCTCTTCTGGGGCCAGGAGATGTGCATGACGGACAGGTTCGATCGGGGCGACGACCAGCATCGGGCCATGGAGCAGGACCTCAGGCACGGCATCGCCCTCAAGGACATCGCAACGTTCGGCGAGGTGAACTGGGCGCTCGAGACGGCGGGCTTCGAGTTGATCGAGGGGATGGATCGGGGCGCCGAGGAGAACGGTTCGACCACGCCCTGGTATCAGCCCCTGGAGTCCTGGAGCAGAACGTTGGGCAATTCCGTGATCGGGGTGCCGCAGGGCCGCAAGACCGCAATCGGGGGATCCAGGCTGGCCGAGGCGTTGAGGATCCTCCCGAAGGGTTCTGCGGACGTCGTCGGGATGCTGGATCGGACAGCCAACGCCTATGGAGCCGGCGGTCGAGCCGGGATCTTCACGCCGCTGTACTGCTTCCTGGCCCGCAAGCCTGACTAGACCGCGCGGGTCGGTCCGTCCAATTCCCGGAAATGTTGATCGACAAGGTCGGGATTTGACCTGCAGGGCTCTAGATTGCAGTGTCACCGGCGGTGAAACTGTTCGTAGCCCGAACCGTCACGCCGGCGAGCCACATCTGTCAAGACAGGAGCAATCCAGCCGATGACCACCGCAAACGCTGACAACGGCGTGAACGTCGAACACCTGCTGGGAGCCCGGGCGGCCCTCAGCGAGGCCCCCGAGGCGGCCCAGTTCACCTGGAAGGCCACCAATGAGTGGCTGCACGGCACCCACAGCCGCTCTTCGGTCGACAGCTACCACGGGCTCGGCGAGGAGCACCAGCATCGCTCGACCTTCACCTTCGAGGCCGATCATCCGCTGGTGTTCGGGGCCGAGGACAACGCGGCCACACCGGTCGAGCTGGTCCTGGCCGGCCTGGCCGGCTGCCTCACCGCGGGCGTGGCCGCCGTGGCCCAGAACCGCGACATCCAGCTGCGCTCGGTGAAGGCCACCCTGGAGGGCAGCATGGACATCCTGGGGATCCTCGGCGGAGACCCGGACGTCCGCAACGGGTTCAACGACGTCAAGGTGTCCTACGACATCGATGCCGACGCCACCTCCGACGAGATCAGGGCGCTGGTGGCCCAGTCCCAGAAGCGGTCGGCTGTCTACGACATCATGACCAACCCGACGAACGTGACCGTCGAGGTCCACTGAGCCGCACCCACTGAGCGAGTCCTCGGGTCATGAGGACCACGACGGTCGTCATAGGGGCCGGGCACTGCGGGCTGGCCGTGAGCCGGCGCCTCGCCGAGCGCTCCATCGAGCATGTCGTGCTCGAGCGCGGCGAGGTGGCCAACTCATGGCGGACCCAGCGCTGGGACTCGCTGCGGCTGCTCACCCCCAACTGGCAGAGTCGGCTGCCCGGCTGCTCCTACACCTCGCACGGCGGTACCGACCCCGACGGCTTCATGTCGATGCCCGAGGTCATCGAGTTCATCTCGGACTACGCCCGTGTCATCGAGGCGCCGGTGCGCACCGGAACGACGGTCACTGCGGTGCGGCCCTCAGCGGGCGGCTACATCGTCGACACCGACAAGGGCCGCTGGGAGTGCAACACGGTGGTGCTGGCCACGGGCGGCTTCAACGCGGCCAGGGTGCCCGAGCTGGGCGGCTCGCCACCGCCGCCGGTCAGCACCCTCAGCGCCTTCCAATACCGCAATCCGGCCCGGCTGGCCCCGGGCGGGGTGCTGGTGGTGGGCGCCTCGGCCACCGGCGTGCAGATCGCCGACGAGGTGCACCGCTCCGGCCGTCCCGTCACCGTGGCGGTGGGCGAGCATGTGCGCATGCCCCGCCTCTACCGGGGGCGGGACATCCTGTGGTGGATGGAGCGCTCGGGCCTCTTCGACGAGCGCTACGACGAGGTCGACGACGTGGTGCGGGTCCGCAAGACCCCGTCCCCGCAGCTGGTGGGCACCCCCGAGCGGGTCACGCTCGACCTCAACGCCCTCACCGACCGGGGAGTGCGCCTGGTGGGGCGCCTCGCCGCGGTGCGGGGCACCGAGGCGCTGCTGTCAGGATCGCTGACCAACAAGTGCGAGCTGGCCGACCTCAAGCTGGGCCGGCTGCTCGACACCTTCGACGAGTGGGCCGACGAGCACGGCCTCGACGCGGTCGGGGCGCCGGAGAGGTTCGCGCCCACCCGGGTGCCGAAGTCGCCGCCGCTGAGCCTGGACCTGGCCCGGGGGGACATACGCACCATCATCTGGGCCACCGGGTTCAGGCCCGAATACCAGTGGCTCGACGTTCCGGTGATCGACCGCAAGGGCCAGGTCCGCCACGACGGCGGCGTCGTCGCCGAGTCGCCCGGCATGTACATCATCGGGCTGAACTTCCTGCGCAGGCGCAAGTCGAGCTTCATCTGCGGGGCCGGCGACGACAGCCGCGACCTGGTCTCACACCTGGCCGGCCACCTCGACTCGCTGGTCGCGGCCTGATCCAGGAGGCCGCCGTGCGCGGGGCGGCGGGGCGGGAATCAGGTGCGGGGCTGCACCGCGGTGCGGTGCTTGTGGATCTCCTCGTCGTGGCGCCGGTCCGCCGGCGTGCGGCGTGACGGGCTCGCCGGGGTCGAGCCGTTGGTGGTGGCCGCGGCCGCCTCGACGCTCCGGTAGTAGTCGAAGAGCCCGGCCTCGTCGATGATGACCCGGTCGGTGTAGTCGTCGAACCACAGCGCCTCGGGGTTGCGTCCGACGATGGCCACCTTGCCCCGCTCGCCGGCGTCGGCCGGGCTGCGCAGCACCTTGAAGATGACGACCCCGTTCTCGGCGCCGGGAAGGCCGGGGATCGGCTCCTCGCTGACCGCGGAGACCTCGGTCTTGCCCTTGAAGTGCACGCACGCGAGCCGGGCGTGGGCCTCGACGCCCGACAGTCCTCGCTGCGAGTCGTTGAGCAGGTGCCAGGCGGTCTCGATGGGCACATTGAAGGCCTTGTAGGCCACGATGTTGCGGCCGCCGAAGAAGTAGTGGTTCTCGATGCCGGCCGCTTTGAGGGTCCGCTGCAGGATGCGCAGGGCGTCAGCGTCGTCGTTGACCCCCCGGATGATCGGCGACTGGTTCTCAACGCATATCCAGCCCCGGGACACGACCGCGTCGACGGCCCGCCGGGTGCTGGGGATCCACTGGTAGTGGCCGTGCTCGCCGGCGATGTAGTCGCCGGCGGCGTCCTTGGCCAGCAGCTCGTCGGGATGGTTGAAGTGCACCATCAACCGCAGCGCCACATCCGGGTACACCTCGTGGAACCGGTCGATCATCGACAGGAACGCGTCGTCGAAGCGGTCGGGATGGAAGGCGAGCTCCTTGGTCCCCACCCTGATGACCTCTGCGCCCGCCTCGGCCAGCGCGGTGAACCAGCCGGCCAGCTTGGAGTTGGGGAGCACCATCGGATCACCGCCCGAGAGCAGGATCTCCCGCAGCTTGGGTCGGCCCGTCTCGGGATGGCGGCCGCCGTTCGCCTTGACCGCGGCATTGTGGGATCGGATGTAGTCGGTCACCTCGGTGATCTGGGCGAGGCCCTTCTTCTTGACGGTGCCGTCGGCTCGCTCGATGTCCTTGCGGCCGATCAGCTCCTCCCGGTAGCAGAATCGGCAGTGGGCCGAGCAGGTCGAGATCACGTACAGCAGCGCCATCTCGTACTTGTGCAGGATCCCCTCGACCGGGCTGTAGTTGAGCTGGTTGGCGGGGTCCTCCTCGCCGTCGAGGTTCAGGGTCTCGTCCGTGGAGGCCTTGACCAGCTTCTGGAGGGCCGGGCTGTTGCGGGCCATGTCGAAATAGTGGCGGGTGATCTTGACCGGCATGCGGTCCTCGACGTCGCGGTCCGTTCCCTTGAGGCTCTGAAGGTCGGACAGCTCGACCGGCGTGTAGAAGCCGCGCATGTCCTCCGGCGCGCTCTCTTTGATGAACGGGTCCAGACCGTTGACGATCTGGCGGTCGTAGCGGGGGTTCTCGACATGGTCGAGGACCTGCCGCTCGCGGTCTGTGGGTACGTACTTTGCCTTCTTCATGATGTTCGGTTTCTTTGGTGAGTTATCAGATGCTTGACTATTTTATATGATTTGACAGTCAGTTCCACTGGACTGTCCACAGTCCGACCCTAACCTGAGGATAAATGCGAATGTCCAGTCGGGCAAGTGGCACTACCAGCATCGGGCGAACATCCGGCGAACATCCGGCGAACATCCGACCAGTGGTACAACGAACAATCGCGAGCGACCCCTTCCGCGCCGGCGGCGCGAGCCGGTACCGTCGGGGGATGCTCGATCTGCGCCAACTGAGGGCCGATCCCGAGACGGTCAAGGCCGCGGTGGCCCGCCGGGGCGAGCCGACTGCGCCCCTCGACCAGGTCGTCGTTCACGACGAGCGGCGGCGGGCCGTGACGAGCGAGGCTGACGAGTTGAGGGCCGAGGTGAAGCGCATCTCGGCCGAGGTCGGCGCACTCCATCGCGACGGGCGGGCCGGCGAGGCCGACGGGCTGCGGGCCCGCAGCCGGGAGCTCGGAGGCCGCATCGACGAGCTGGCCGCGGAGGCCGACCAGCTCTCGGACTGGATCCAGCGGATCCTGCTGTTCGTGCCCAACATGCCCGCGGAGGACTGCCCCGACGGCTCGGGACCCGACGACAACGTCGTGGTGCGAACCGTCGGCTACGACCCGGGCTCCTACCAGGACCACCAGAGGGTGCCTCACTGGGACATCGGCACCGGGCTCGGCATCCTCGACATCGACCGGGCCGTGCGCATGTCGGGCTCCATGTTCGCCATGTACCGGGGGCTGGGGGCCCGTCTGGTGCGGGCCCTCATCGACTACGGGCTCGACCGCAACCGGGACCTGTACGAGGAGGTCAGACCGCCCACGCTGGTGCGGACCGAGACCATGACCAGCACCGGGCACCTGCCCAAGTTCTCCGACGAGGCCTACCAGCTCGAGCGCGACGGGCTGTGGGCCATCCCGACCGCGGAAGTGCCGCTGACGTCGCTGCTGTCGGGCGAGATCGTCGAGGAGGCCGACCTGCCGGTGCGGCTGATGGGCCACACGTCGTGCTTCCGGCGGGAGGCCGGCGCGGCCGGCCGCGACACCCGCGGCCTGCTGCGGGTCCACGAGTTCGACAAGGTGGAGCTGTACGGGTTCTGCACGCCCGAGCAGGCCGGCGACATCCACGCCGAGATCCTCGACCGGGCCGAGCGGGCCATAACCGACCTCGGCCTGGCCCACCGGATCCTCGACCTGTGCGCTCCGGACCTGGGTGACGCATCGGCCCGCACGTTCGACATCGAGGTCTACGCCCCCGGGGCCGACCGCTGGCTGGAGGTGTCGAGCATCTCGTGGTGCCGCGACTACCAGGCCCGGCGGGCGAACATCCGGTACCGGCCCGAAGCCGGGGGCCGCACCCGGATGGTGCACAGCCTCAACGGATCCGGTCTGGCCGTCCCCCGGGTGTGGGCCGCGCTGGTGGAGGTCCACCGCCGGCCCGACGGCTCGATCGCCGTCCCCGAGGCCCTGCACCCCTACATGGGCGGCATCACGTCCATCGGCCCGCGCTGAGATGGCTGGTTCGATCACCTGGATCGAGCCGGCTATGGATCGGGTCGAACCGGCCCGATTCGGCTCGGACCATCCGATGCGGACCGTCACCCGCCAGATCGGGGGAGGCTCGGGCTGGTCGCGCGAGCGGGCCTCGTTCGTGGCTGGGGTCTTCGACGAGTTGAGCGTCGGCTGGCATTCCGATCACAGCAGCGGCCTGCGTCTGGCGCCGCTGGAGGACGCTCTGGACCGCGGTGATCTGCCGCCGGGTCGCCTGGTGGAGATCGGCTGCGGGACCGGGGCGGCCACCGAGCGGATCGCAGCCCTCCGTCCCGTGGCCGCCGCTCTGGATCTGTCACCGAGGATGCTCGCCCTCGCCGACCGGACCGTGGCGCCGTTCGTTCGGGCCGATGCGGGGGCGTTGCCACTCGCATCGGGGTCCGTCGACGTGATGGTGCTCGTCAACATGTTCATGTTCGCGGACTCCTACGACCGGGCGCTGGCACCCGGCGGCCGCTTCGTGTGGATCAGCACGATGGGCGACGAGACCCCCATCTACTTCCCGCCCGACGAGGTGATGGACCTGCTTCCCGGCCGCTGGACGGCCACTGGCAGCTATGCAGGAACCGGGTTCTGGCTGGTCGCCCGCCGCGCCTGAGGGGCTGCGCGGATAGGTGAGAGTCCGTCGCGTCGCAGCGGTGTCATTCCCGCTCTTGTTCGCTGCGCTCACGGGCCGCTCGGGCCACGGCCTCGCCCGTATGGGCCGCGTTGTCCCGTCTGTTCGCTCGGCCTCTAAGCCTCATCAGCAGCCGTAGAGTCGGGGTATGGATCTGGCGGAGATGCGCGAGCAGTACTCCGAGGTCGGGCTCCGGGAGGAAGATGTCGCCGACGACCCCATCGTCCAGTTCCAGCGCTGGTTCGAGGAGTGGCTGTCGTCGAAGCCCTATGACGTCAACGCGGTCATCCTGGCCACCACCGACGCCGACGGCTGGCCCTCGGCCCGGGCGGTGCTCCTCAAGGGGCTCGACGAGCGCGGCTTCGTGTTCCACACCAACCGGCGCTCGGCCAAGGGGCTGGACCTGGATCGGTCGCACCGGGCTTCGCTGTGTTTCTTGTGGCACCCCCTCGAGCGACAGGTGCGGGTGGTGGGAACGGCGGAGCACCTGCCCGACGACGAGAGCGACGCCTATTTCGCGTCGAGGCCCCGAGGCGCCCAGATCGCGGCCGGCGCGTCGCCGCAGTCCGAGGTGATCGCCGGCCGGGCCGAACTGGAGCGGCTGACCGCGGAGGCCGAGGCCCGCTTCGCTGCGTCCGGCACCGTGCCCCGGCCTCCCCACTGGGGCGGCTACCTGGTGCGACCTGTCACGGTCGAGTTCTGGCAGGGACGCCGCAGCCGCCTGCACGACCGGCTGCGCTACCGCCGCTCGGACCGGGCCGCCGCGGACTGGGTGATCGAGCGCCTCGCGCCCTAGCAGCGAGCCCGGGCAGTCCAGGCGTCGACGGCATCTACGAGGGCATCGATGAGGGTGCTGACCTGGGGGGCCCGGGGCGTTCCGTCGTGGTCGGACCAGTTGCGGGCCTGCTTGTTCCAGCGGATGGTCGGAGGCAGTTCCAGCTGCACCCCTCCGTTGGCGGGAAGGTTCACCGGGTTGGCCTGGTGCAGTCCCCGCAGTCCCCGCGGGATCTCGTCGAGATCGTCGACCACGCCGTAGTCGGCCGGGAGCGCGGTTCGCAGGTGTGCGGCCAGATGGCCCGCGAGCCGCCGGTTGCTTCCCCCCAGAAGGACCTTCCAGAACTGGGTCTCGCGGCCGTAGCCGTGCACCGCGATCACCGTGTGGACGTGGTCGAGGAACTCCCGGAGGCTGCTGGAGTGCTCGGACCGGATGGTGATGGAGGGCACGTGCTCTCGCAGCGGGGCGTGCTGGATGACCGCGTACAACGAGGTTCCGCTGCGCTCGGCGACCTCCCGGGCGATCGCATCGGTGGTGCGCTCCAGGTTCCCGCCGTGGAACGCCATGATCCCGAACCGGTCCCGCAGCTCGCACACCTCGTCCACGTCCGGGTGGGCGAGCAGTGCCGGGAAGCCTCCGGTCAAAGCGGCCGGTTCAACGCATCCTGCGCAGGCCGCAGCCGGCGCCTGGCCCGTTTCACCGTCCTCCAGACGATCCAGGCGATCAAGGCGGTGAACAGGATCTCCAGCGGCACCCCGAAGCGGATCGGATCGGTGAACCAGTGGCCGACCCGCAGCGGCCACCCGCCGACGAATCGCAGGATCGGCAGGACCACGAAGTCGGCCCGGTTGAAGTAGAACTCCACCATCAGGTACAGGGCCAGGTAGATCGCGGTGACGAATCGGCGCAGGAACACGCTGGTCTCGCCCTGCCGCCATCCCATCACGAGGGCGCCGAGCACCCCCAGAGCGCACAGCACGCCCAGGCGTTCGGCGGTGGCGTGGTCGATCCAGTTGCTGACCGCCGCCTGGAACTCGGTGAACTTGTCGACCAGCACGTTGGTGGCCAGCGGGTCCTCGAGGATCTGCAGCTCCCACCAGCCGTAGTTGGCGACATAGATCCCCGACGCGATCAGCACCAGCCCCGAGATCGGGTTGATCCAGCGGAACATCCTCCGCATCGCGCCCACCACGCTGTTGCGGGCGAGCGCCAGCGCCAGGGTCAGGAACGTCATGACCGCGCCCATCCCGATCGCGTAGGCCACGAAGTTGGCTGTGCCGTCAGCCACGCCGTCGGACGAGAAGCTGGTCGCCACCGCCGCGATGAACAGACCGATCGTGCACGACAGCGAGACCACTGCGTAGCTGATGCCGAACATGAACACCGATCCGAGGCCCCGGCCGCCGGTGCCCCGGTTCATCTTGGGCAGTCGCAGGTTGATGGCCCGCCCGGTCAGCAGCCACAGGCCCAGCAGCGCCATGACCGCGCCGATGGCGATGGTGACGTAGCCGATGCGGTCGAGCACGGTGCCCTGGCTGAGCACCGTCTCGAACAGCAGGCCGAAGGCGCCGAATACGGCGATGAAGCCGGCGGTGAGCGTGAGCGCCACTGTGATGGCCCGCAACATCGCGCCCAGTGCCCGTGCGCCCGACGTCGGCTGCGCGTCCGGGGACTCCACGCCGATGAAGTACGACAGGTAGGCGGGCAGCAGGGCGAAGCCGCACGGGTTGAACGCGGCGACCAGGCCCAGGGAGAACGGGTAGGCGAGCGCGGCCCAGTCCATGGCTCTACGGTCTAGCCGCTACACCGAGAACATTCTCGATGAGTTCGGCCAGTGCCTCGGTGTCGAGAACTCCGGCGAAGGTGTCGAGCAGCTCGCCGGAGGGCGACACGAATGCGGTGGTGGGCATGGCGATACTGTCCGTCGCCGCGTACACCTCCAGGTCGAGGTCCCAGCCCACGTCGTAGGTGACCCCCGTCCTTTCGACGAGGGCGAGCGCGTCCTCGGGTGTCTGGTCCTGGGAGAGCCCCAGGAACGCCACCTCGCCGTCGAGGCTCTCGAAGACTGCTTGGAACTCCGGCATCTCCCGCACGCAGGGCGGGCACCACGACGCGAAGAAGTTCACCACCAGGGGCATGCCCTCGTAGCCGGCGATGGTGCCGGTGCCGCCGTCGAAGAGGTCGAAGGTGAGGTCGGAGAGGTCGGTGCCGTCGGAGGTGTCGGGCGCGGAGCCGATATCCACGAGAAAGACGATCGCGGGCACGACCAGCATCGCGGCGACACCCACCAGGATGCGTACTCGAACTGGGGTCAGGCGGGCTCGGACAGCGGCTCGTACGGTCGGCCCGAAGCTCATGACCCGGTCAGCTGGGAACCGGGGTGTTCGGGAGGGTTGAGCCGGTAGTGCAGCAGGCCGGCGTCGTCGCGGCTGCTGCCGGCCTCCCCGATCACCCGCAGATGCTCGAGATGGGCGAAGGTCTCGCTGGCGGCCATGTCCCCCCAGGCCCGCTCGGAGAAGAGCTCCTTCATGTAGGCCTCCACCGGCGCGTCGCCGAGCGCGGCGGCCGCGGCCCGCAGCACGTCGAGCCGCTCGACGTGGTGGCGGCGGATGCTGTCGGTGCGGCCCCGCAGGTCGATGAACGGGTGGCCGTGGGCGGGCAGGCACACCTGGACCCCCTCGAAGGCCCCCACCCGCTCCAGCGAGCCGAAGAAGGCAGCCAGCGGGTCGTCGAGTTCGGTCGAGCCCGCTATGTGGGGCGTGATGGTGGGCAGCACATGGTCCCCCGAGAGGAGCACGCCCTCGGTGGGATCCCACAGGCAGAGATGGTCGGTGGTGTGGCCCGGAGTGTGAACCGCGAACCAGTCCCGCCCCGCCAGCCGCACCGGGTCGCTGTCGGCGACCCGGATGGTGGGCTCAGGCACCCGGAAGCGGGGCACCTGGCCCTCGACGTTGCTCTGGATGAACAGGCGGATGGCCTGGTCGGGGGGTGGCTCCCTGCGAGTGCCCCACGGGGTGCTGCCCCGGTCCGCCAGCTTCGCCTTCCAGAGTTCGATCAGCGACTCGGTATCCAATTCCAGCAACTCCAGGTCGATGTCGGCGTTGGCGTCGTCGGCCGCGGGGCTGGAGGTGAAGGCGGCGTGGGTCAGCAGCTCGGCGCCGGTCTCCTCGCGCAGCTGGTGGCTGCCGCCGTAGTGATCGGGGTGGGAGTGCGTGACGACGGTGGTGTGAACTCGCCGCAGGGGAATGCCGGCCTGCTCGAGCCGGTCGACCAGCGCCGACCACGACTCCTCGCCGGGCAGTCCCGGGTCCACCAACGCGGCGCCGTCGGAGTCGACCAGTGCGTAGCAGTTGACGTGGCCCAGGCCGGGCATGCTCACCGGAAGCTGCAGCCGCAGCACCCCGGGCGCCACCTCGGTCACCTCCGAGGACGCAGGCTCCTGCTCCTGCTTGGAGTAGGTCTTCACGCTCATGGCGTGCCCCCGGCGATGTCGCCGATGAACCCGGCCTGGCGATACCAGCGCAATTCCTCCAGGCTCTCGATGATGTCGTCGAGGGCCCGGTGGCCGCCTGCCTTGGTGGGTGCACCCTCATGCACCGATGGTTGCCACCGGCGGGCCAGCTCTTTCACAGTTGACACGTCGATCGACCGGTAGTGCAGGAAGTTCTCGATGTCCGGCAGGTGCCGGGCCAGAAACCGGCGGTCGGTGCCGATGGAGTTGCCGCACAGCGGAACGGTCCTGGGCGCCTCGATGTGTGATCGCAGGAACGCCAGCACCTCTCCGCCGGCGTCGGCCAGGCTCACCGTCGAGGCTCTCACTGCCTCGAGCAGGCCGCTGCCGGTGTGCATCGTGCGCACGGTGTCGCCCATGCGGGCCAGGACTTCCTCCGGTTGGTGGATCACGAGGTCGGGTCCGGTGGCGACGATCTCCAGGTCGTCGTCGGTGATGAGCACTGCGATCTCGACGATGGCATGGATCTCGGGGTCGAGGCCGGTCATCTCCAAGTCCATCCAGGCGAGCACCGCGGCAGGATAACGACCGTGGGTGTCGGGGCGGTTCCGCTACTCTCGGCCGGTGCTCGACGTTCCGATAGTGCGGCTCGATCCTGATCTGCCCCTGCCTGCATACGCTCGGCCCGGCGACGCCGGCATCGACCTGATGGCCCGCACCCCCACGATCCTCGCCGCGGGAGGGGGCCGGGCGCTGGTGCCCACTGGCCTGGCCGTTTCATTGCCGGAGGGGTGCGCCGGCTTCGTGCTCCCCCGCAGCGGGCTGGCCCTCAAGCACGGCGTGACGTGCCTGAACACGCCCGGATTGATCGACTCCGGTTACCGGGGAGAGCTCAAGGTGATACTGGTCAACACCGACCCGTCGGAGCCGTTCGCTGTGGAGCGGGGCGAGCGTATCGCCCAGCTGGTGGTGATGGCGGTCGAGCAGGTGCGCCTGGTCGAGGTGGACAGCCTCGACCCCTCGACGCGCGGCGACCAGGGATTCGGCTCGACCGGCCGCTGAGAGCGGGTCTCAGGCCGCGGGCCGGCTGCCGGGTCGGCCGATGTCCTTGCGCATCAACAGCCGTCCCCGCTCGGACTCCACGGTGGCCGTCACGTTCGAAGCATCCGCCGCCTTCTTGAACCGGGCCGCGTCGGTGGCCGCGACGCTGGCCCCGTCGGTGCGCTCCAAGTCCACCTCGAGGCGGCCGCCGTGGGCCCGGAGCACGCACACGATGGTGGCATCGGGACCTGCCGGCGGCCCGAGCAGCAGCTCTGTTGCCTGGTCCAGGGCGGCGCGCAACTCGTCGATCTCCGTGAACGACATGCCTTGGCGCAGCGCCACCGCGGCGGCGCCCACGCGCACGATCCTGCCGCAAGCGGCGGTGGCGGGCACCTTCAGGACTATCTCGTCGATCGCGAGCCCATCGCTCACACCTGACAGAATGCCACGAATCGTCGCGGTTGCTGCGGCTTGCACGGGGCATTTCTCGGCCGGGCTCGGCCTCTGGGGGCGCCGGTAGCCTGATCGGCGGTGGCATTCGTAGTAGAGAAGTTCGGCGGCACCTCGGTAGCCGACCCCGACCGGATCCGGGTCGTGGCCGATCATGTGGCGCGCCGCCGCAGCCACGGCGACGATGTGGTGCTGGTCGTTTCGGCCATGGGCAGCGAGACCGACCGGCTGCTCCGGATGGCCTCCGACGTGGCCGCGGACCCGCCCGGCCGCGAGGTCGACATGCTCATCACCGGCGGTGAGCGCAAGGCCTGCGCCCTGATGGCCATGGCACTGAGCGATGTGGGTGTGCCCGCGGCATCGTTCACAGGCAGCCAGGCCGGATTCCGCACCGACACCAACCACACCGACGCCAAGATCCTGGCGATCACGCCGGGCCGCATCACCGATGCGCTGGCTCGCGGCATCGTGGCGGTCGTGGGCGGTTCCCAGGGGGTGTCCGTCGACGGCGACGTGACGTTCTTCGGTCGGGGAGGCTCCGACACCACTGCGGTGGCGCTGGCCCACGTCCTCGGCGCGGACTATTGCGAGATCTTTACCGATGTGCCCGGGGTGTTCAGCGCGGACCCTCGCCTCGTGCCCGAGGCGCGGCGCATGGATGCGGTCTCGTTCGACGAGCTGCTGGAGATGACCGCCAGCGGCTGCCCGAAGCCGGCCATGAGGGCCGTGGAGTTGGCCAGGTCCTATGGCGTCGAGCTGCACGTGCGATCCGCGTTCAGCTGGATGCCGGGCACCAGAGTTACCGGAGAGGAAGCCATGGAGCACGCCATTATCTCGGCCGTCACCCACGACGCCAGCGAGGCGAAGATGACCGTCTCGGGGGTCGCCGACAAGCCCGGTGTGGCCGGCCGTCTGTTCCGGGCGCTGGCCGACACCGACGTCAACGTCGACATGATCGTGCAGAACGTGTCGAGCGAGGGCGTCACCGACATCAGCTTCACCGTTCCCAAGTTGCAGCTCGACGCATCCCGATCGGTTGCTGAAGGGCTGATCGACGAACTGGGCGCCGAAGAGGTGTCCGCCGACGACAGCATCGCCCGGGTGAGCCTGATCGGGGCCGGCATGCAGACCAATCCGGGCGTGGCCGCCCGCATGTTCGAGACGCTGGCCGCGGCGGGGATCAACATCGAGATGATCTCGACGTCCGCCATCCGCATCTCCTGCGTGATCCGGGCCGACGACATGGAGCGGGCTGTGGTCGCCCTGCACGAGTCGTTCGAGCTCGACAAGGACCCCACCGACCGCACCAGCGTCTACTGACCGCCACTCGCTGCTCGGAATTGGCAGCGTTCTGCCCCGTATAGGGGCGATCTTGCTGCCAGTTCTCTGCGGGCTGAGGCTGGCGTCGCGAATTGGCAGCGTTCTGCCCCGCATGGGGGCGATTCCACTGCCAGTTCTCTGCGGTTGTCGCGGCGAGAAGAACCGCTGGTGGCGGTAGCCTGCCGCCCTATGGATGTGGGAGTCGTAGGCGCAACCGGCCAGGTGGGCGGGGTCATGCGCGCCCTGCTGGACGAGCGCGACTTCCCGGTGGACGGGCTGCGCTTCTTCGCCTCGTCCCGCTCGGCCGGGCGCGCCCTGCACTGGCGCGACCGGGCCGTCGTCGTGGAGGACGCCACGGCCGCCGACTACTCCGGGCTCGACGTGTGCCTGTTCTCCGCCGGGGCCACCACCAGCCGGGCTCTGGCCGAGCGGGTGGCGTCGGAGGGCGCGGTGGTGATCGACAACTCCTCGGGCTGGCGGCGCGACCCGGACGTGCCCTTGGTGGTGTCCGAGGTCAACCCCCATGCGCTCGACTCGATCCCCAAGGGCATCGTCTCCAACCCCAACTGCACGACGATGGTGGCCATGCCGCCACTGAAGCGCCTCGATGCCGAGGCAGGCCTTCTCGCCATGGTGGTCTCGACCTACCAGACAGTCTCGGGCGCCGGGCTGGCCGGGGTGGACGAGCTGCACGAGCAGGTCCAGAAGGCGGGCGAGGACGCCCCGTTGCTCACCTTCGACGGCGGCGCGGCCGGCCTGCAGGCCGGCGAAGAGTTTCCCGAGCCGATCGCCTTCAACGTGATCCCGCTGGCCGGCTCCCTGGTTGACGACGGCACCGGCGAGACCGACGAGGAGCAGAAGCTCACCCAGGAGAGCCGCAAGATTCTCGAGCTGCCCGACCTGGTCGTGGCGGCAACCTGCGTACGCGTGCCGGTGTACTGCGGCCACTCGCTGTCCATCAGCGCCTCGTTCGAGCGCCCCATCTCGCCGGAGCGGGCCGTCGAGGTCCTGACCGGCGCGCCGGGGGTGGTGATGGCCGACATCCCCACCCCGCTGAAGGCCGCCGGCGCCGACCCGTCGTATGTGGGCCGCATCCGCCGCGACCCCACCCGCCCCAACGGGCTGTCGCTGTTCGTGTCGGGTGACAATCTCCGCAAGGGTGCCGCGCTCAACGCCATCCAGATCGCGGAGGCGATGGCCGACCGCGGCCTCCTCCCAGCGGCCTGACCCCGAGCTGAGCGAAGATCATGGGCGACAAGGTAACCGCCCCCTAATCCCGCTCGGCGCCGGGGCGGCCGGCCACGATGGCCAGGATCACCAGCCCGATGCCGAGCGCCTCCTGGCCGCTGGGCACCTGGGCCAGGGCCACCAGCCCGACCACCGCGGCCGTCGCGGGCAGCAGCGCCTGCAGCAGGGCGAAGCGGTGCGGGTCGACCCGGCGCATCACCGTCTGGTCGATGCGGTAGGGGATCACGTTGGACAGCAGACCGGTGGTCAGTCCCAGGGCGAGCACCACCGGGGAGTCCAGGGCTCCGGCCACCGCGGTTGCGCCGAACGGGCTGATGGCTACTGCTCCGGCGAGCATGCCCAGCCCCAGCCCGTCCACCGAGGCCGGGCTGCGGGCCACCCGATGGCCGAGCAGGATGTAGCCGGCCCAGAACGCGCCGGCCAGCAGCGCGAACCCCACACCGGCGGCCGTGCCTTCGGACTCCACGCCGGCCAGCACCAACACCCCTGCCAACGCCAGCACCACCGCCCCCGCGGAGCGCAGGGTGCGGGCCCCGAGAGCGGCGACGACCACCGGCCCTGTGAACTCGATGGCCACCGCGTTGCCCAGCGGGAGCCGGTCCATGGCCAGGTAGAAGCACAGGTTCATGGCGGCCAGCGACACGCCGAAGGCGGCGGCCCGACCCAGCTCGCGGGCCTGCCATCGCCGTCGCCATGAGCGCCGCAGGGCGACGACGACTGCCCCCGCGGCCAGCACTCTCAGCAGCGCCACCCCGCCCGGAGCCAGCTCATCGAACAGCACCACGGCCACCACGGCGCCCAGGTACTGCGATACCGCCCCGACCATGAACAACCCCTCGGGGGCGAGCTCTCGGGGCCGCATCAGACCCCCCGATAGGGTTGCGCCATGACTCTGGACGACCAGCTCGTGAACCGGCTCACCTGGAAGATCCCCAACGCGCTGGCCCTGATCGGGTCGCGATCGGGCGACGAGCGCAACGGCATGACCGCGAGCTGGATCACGCAGCTGTCGATGGAGCCGGTCCTCATAGGTGTCGGGGTGGACAATACGGCGGTGACGCACCGGCTCATATCCGAGGGCGGATCCTTCACCGTCAATCTCTGGAACGCGGAGGAGACCCGGGTGTTCGTCAAGTTCTCCAAGCCGGCCACTTACGCCGACGGGACGCTCAACGGCCGGCCGGTGCGGGAGGCGACCACCGGCGCGCCGGTGTTCACCGAGGCCATCGCCTGGATGGACTGCGAGGTTCGCCACGCCATCGACCTCGGGACCCACACCCTGTTCGTGGGCGAGCTGGTCGACGGCGACATCCTCCTCGACGAGGCCCGCTCAGCCTCCATGAGCGACACCCGCATGAAGTACGGAGGCGTCAAGCGCCACTGATCTGCCAAGGAGCGCGCGACCGATGACGGACTTCTACCCATCGCCCCGCGCAAGCCGGCCTTACACAGAAACCGACGTGACCGAGTGGGAGGTACTCAGCGACGAGACGTTGGGAACGAAGCCGAAGCGTTGGCTCCGAGACCCCGGTGGCGACATCTGGTTGATGAAGGACACCACCTTCAGCCGCTTGCACGACGGCTCGACTATCAGGAAGGGGGACGACTGGTCGGAACGGGTCGCGTGCGGCGTCGCAGAAGCCTTGGGGATTCCAGCGGCCCGGGTGGAGCTGGCTTTCAAGCGTGGCACCGATGAGCGCATCCTCGGCATCATCAGCAGGGACATGTTGGTGGGAGCAGATGGTCCCGGGAAGGTCCACGGGCCAGAGGAACTGATAGACGGGAACGAGCTGCTAGAGGAGCCTGTGACCCGTGGCAATAGGGGTGGATACACGGTTGAGGCGGTACGTAGCGCCCTGAACGGTGTCCAGATCCCCAGGGGATGCCCGGACGGGGTCACCGCCTGGGATGTGTTCGTCGGATACCTGTTGCTTGATGCCGTGATTGGGAATACTGATCGTCATGAAGAGAACTGGGCTGTCATTTCTGGACCTGAGGGCCTCCGCTTGGCACCGACGTTCGACCATGCGTCGTGCCTCGGGTTTCAGCTCGACGACGGCCAACGGGTAGATCGCCTTGAGACGCGGGACAAGGGTTATACGCCGGAGGCCTATGCAGATCGGGCCAGGACGCCCTTCGCGGGACAGCCGCATCCCGTCGACGTCGTAGCCCAGGCGCTGGTGATGCCGGAGACGGGATCGAACCTTCAATGGTTGGGCTTGTGTGCCGACATCGATGCGCTCGCGCGGCCCATCCGGGCCATCCCCGAGGCGCGCATGTCAGCGCCGGCCCGGGAGTTCGCGGAGCGCGTGTTGACCAGGAATTGCCGGCGACTCTTGGATGGCCTCGCCTAGTCTGATGTCAGACCCCTTGCATATGGTGAGTCGAGTGCCTCAGCCCGGTGAATGCCGTCTCTACGCCACTTGGCGAAACCCCGCGGGCCTCATCCGCCCGGTGGGGGCGTTGACGCGCACGTCCGTCGACGGCGCCGACGAGTCCTTTCGATTCGTCTACTTGAAGGCCGCGGAGACCTTCGACGGGTTCATTGCCCTCCCCGGCCTGCCCGACCTGCACCGGGTCTACGAGAGCGAGCATCTCTTCCCCGTGTTCCGCAACCGGCTGATGCCGCGTCGGCGCCCCGACTATCCCGACTACCTGTCGCGACTGGCGCTCGACGTGGACACGGATCCCTTCGAGGTCTTGATCCGCAGCGAGGGTTGGCGCAAGAACGATCGGATCGAGGTCTTCGCCCACCCCGAGCGCACGACCGACCAGACGCTCGCCACGCGCTTCTTCGTCAGAGGCATCCGACACCTCGACGGTGCCGCGGCCGCAGTCGATGAGGTGCAGGCTGACGACGAGCTACAACTCAAGCAACAGCCTGACAATCCCGTCAACGAGCGAGCGATTCTGATCAGCACGCGCACCGGCCGCGAAGTGGGCTGGGTGCCCGACTGCCTAGTGGAGATGGTGTACGATCTGCGAGAATTGGACGCCGTCCCCACCATCACGGCCGAGCACGTCAACCCCGATACGGCGCCACCCCACATGCGGCTGCTGTGCCGGCTGCGGGCGCCGTGGCCCGATGGTTACGAGCCCCTGTCCGGTCCCGAGTACCAGCCCATCGCTGCCTGACGGATCCTCAATCAGCTTGGTCCGGTCGCTCGATGCGTAGAGCAGGAGGCGCGACCGATCATGCCTAGGTTAATTGTTTGAATTGTAAAATCATAGCCCTAAACGGGGTATGTGCACAGCTATATCTTATCTTAACCTATAGAAATGTAAAGTAACGTTTCGTATTTGTTGGTAATGTAAACAAATGGCCCGCCCGCGAGCTGCGCCATGGCCTTCGGGGCCCCGGACCGTGTTCTTCCAGGATGTCGCTTCGCGACCGGTGATCGCCAAGGCCATCCGGGAGGGCAGGATTCGCCGGCTCGCGCCCAGGGTCCATACCGCCGACCTCATGAGCCGACCCGAGGAGATCGTCCGCGAGAATCGTTGGTCCATCCTCGCCAGGGTCCTACCCGGTGCTGTGATTGCGGACCGGTCCGCGGCGGAGGACGGCCGCATCGTCTCGGGCCGCCTGTTCGTCGTCTCGGACCTGCCTCGCAAGTCGATCCGACTGCCCGGACTCGAGATACGGGTGCGGCCGGGCGAGGCCATGGAAGCTCCCGTGCCCGATCTTCCGTGGCCCGAAGGGCTGAGGTTGTCGAGTCCGGCCCGGACGCTGCTCGACAACCTGGCCGAGTCCCGGAGCAGGGGCGGGCAGGTTGCTCGAACCCTCAGCCTGGCCGAGTTGGAGGATTGGCTGGCTCGCAAAGCGCTTGCATGGGGTCCTGACCGCCTTGAGAGGCTGCGCCAGGACGCGGTCGCGCTGGCCGGCACCCTGGGGGCGGAAGGTCAGATGGTCGTCGTCGAGCGTCTTTTCGACCAGGTTTCGGGTCGCCTGCCGCCCCGGCCCCAGGCAGGACCGCTGCTGGCCGCCCTCACCCAAGGCCGAGCATGGGATGAACGCCGGGTGGCCATGTTCGACCGTGCGGCTCGTGACTCGGCCCGGCTCGATCCGGACCTGGTGCCCGAGTGGCTCCCGCCTCCGGAGCATCCGGGCGAGCTGCCGTTCTACGAGAGCTACTTCTCCAACCACATCGAGGGCACTGAGTTCACCATCGACGAAGCCAGACGAATCGTCGACACCCAGCAGCCTCCGGCGGCCCGACCCGCCGACGGACACGACATCCTCGGCACGTACCAATGCGTCTCGGACCCGGTCGGGCGGAGCACCACTTCTGATGACCCGGACGCGCTGATCGGATATCTGATCGATCGCCATGGAACGATCCTGGCCGGTCGTCCCGACCAGGAGCCGGGACGCTGGAAGACGGAAGCGAACCGGGCCGGAGCGTACGACTTCGTGGCGCCGGAGCTGGTCGAGGGCACCCTGCGCAAGGGCCTGTCACTGCTGCCGGACATTCCGTCCGGCATTGGTCGGGCCCTCTACATGATGTTCGTCGTGTCGGAGGTGCATCCCTTCCGCGACGGCAACGGCCGCGTGGCCCGCGTCATGATGAACGCCGAGTTGTCAGCCGCGGACGCTTCGCGGATCGTGATCCCGAACGTGTATCGCGACGAGTACCTGTCTGGCCTGCGGCGCGCGTCGCTGAATGATGGCGACATCGCCGGACTCGTCCGGGTAATGGCCTACGCCTGGCGATGGACAGCGGCAATGCCGTGGGGTGATCGAGTTGCCGTCGAGGGCCAACTTGAGGCCACCAACGCGCTGCAGGATCCCGTCACGGCCCGAGAGGCCGGCCTCCGCCTCGAGCTTCCGTGACGATGTCGCTTGGAACGGCCCTTTGGCGGCATCGGCGGTCACGTTCGGGCCGACGGGTCCAGCACCGCTACGGGCCGAGAAGGGCGGCCGGAACGACAGCGACGCCGTCATCGTCGCGGTAGGCACGCCGCCCTGTAGTCACGACCACGGCATCGAGCAGCGCCGGACCCAGACGGTCGCGCAGCCAGCGGAGGTGCTGAGTGTCCCGACGGCGGGTCCCGCCCCCCAGCTTCACCTCGACCGCTACCACGCCCCGGTCAGAGGCGACGATCAGGTCCACCTCACGGGCGTCGTTCCAGGAGCGCAGATGCCGCACGGCGGCGTCGCAGGACTGGGCGTACACACGCAGGTCGCGGGTGACGAGCGACTCGAACAGCGGTCCCAGCAGCGCTCGGTCCCGGCTCTGGGTCCCCGGCGTTGCATCTGAGCCGAGCAGCGTCTCGCGCGTGGAGCCCAGCAGGCGCACCGCCAGGGCAGTGTCGGCGAGATGGTGTTTAGGCGAGCGCTTGAGGCGGCTGAGGTGGCTTCCGGCGGGCAGCCATGCCGGCAGAGGCTCAAGCACCCACATCGCCTCCAAGGCATCGCGGTACGCCGTCGTGGTGGTCTTGGCAGGCTTGTGGTGCTCGCCCGGCGTGGCGGCGTCGCGGATGGACTCGTACGAGGCGATGGTGGACACGGCCGCCGCGTACGCCTCCAGCCAGCGGCGCAGGGTCGCCGGGTTGCGCACGGAACGGCCGATGAGGGGTAGGTCGTGCTCGACGATGCGGTGCAGGTAGCCGTCGGCCAACAGCTTTCTGGCCCGGTCGCCGACCCCCTGCCAGCCGGGGAAGCCGCCCGCTGCTATCACGTCGACGTAGTCCTCCAGCGAGACGCTCGATCTGAAGTCCAGAGGCGGCCGGTCGCCGCTCAGGAGGGAGCGGAGGCTCACCGCGTCCAGCTGCCAGCGCTCGCTCAGAGTCATCGTCCACATTCTCAGCGTGACGATACGGCCTGCGCCCGAGTGCGTGGGAGACTCGCTGGGCCGAGCCGAGCCGGTCAGGATGAACCGTCCCGGCGTGAAGTCGTCGTCGACGGCGCGCCTCACCAGATCCCACGACGGCGGGAACCTCTGCCACTCATCGATGAGGATCGGTTGGGGACCCTCCAGCAGCATCCGCGGATCGGCGCGCGCCTCCCGGAGCACATCGGGGTCGTCTAGGTTGTGGACGGTGTTGGCGTGCTCTCTCGCCGTGCGGGTCTTGCCCACGGCCCGGGCACCCTCGATGCTGACCGCTGGCAGGACGCTCAGAAGCTCCGGCAGGTCGCGGTCCAACACTCGGGGCCGGTATGCCCGAGGATCGCTCTGCGCCAAGGGATCCATTGTCATGAGCGCCTCTCTGAACCTGAGTCGGCTAGCGAGAGGAAGCGTACGCTACCGATTCACTTGAACGCTACCAGTTCACATGAACACTACTGATTCACATGAGGACATCTGAGCGGAGCCGTCGTAAGCCCGAACCTCTCGCGTCCGGGCACAAATAGGGCTGGCGCACATCTTGCGGCCATATTCTGCTATAGTGCAGATATGGCAGATACAGCAGAGTCTGGTTCGATCCCGCCAACATTGCGAGCCATTCGAGCCAGGCTAGATCTGACACAGCAGCAGCTGGCGGATCGACTTGGAGTGTCATTCGCCACAGTGAACCGCTGGGAGGGCGGCGTGACGATGCCTCAGAAGGCAGCCCGGACCGCTATCGCTGCGCTGGCTGCCGAGGCGGGCATCGACACCTCCGAGCCGGTTGTGGACGAGGCAGAGTCGGCTGCGGGTGTGACCCGACGCCGGTCTCGCCGAGGGCAGGCGGCTGTCCCTACCACGAAGCCGATGGAGCAGATGCTGTGGGACGCCGCCTGCTCCATTCGGGGCGAGAAGGACGCGGCCAAGTTCAAGGATTACCTGCTCCCCCTCCTCTTTCTCAAGCGCCTCTCTGACGTCTTCGACGACGAAATCCACCGGTTGGCCGAGGAGTTCGGTGACGGAACTGTTGCGCGAGAGATCGCCGACAGCGACCCCCGCCTGCTGCGTGTCTACCTTCCGCCGGAGGCACGGTGGGGCGTCGTCAGCGGGCGGGAGGCCTACGAGTGGCCCCGTGACCAGTGGCGGCGGAGCACCCGGCCTGCCGACATCGGCGAGCACCTCACGCGGGCGGTGCGCGCCGTTGTGCGTTACAACCCGACGCTCTCCGGGGTCATCGACGTGGTGGACTTTGCGTCGGAGCGTAACGGCGAACGTGACATCAACCCGGCCCGGCTCGCCGCCGTGGTGGAAACCTTCTCCGACCCCCGATACCGCTTGGGCCTCGCCGATGTGCAGCCCGATTTCCTGGGCCGCGCCTATGAGTATCTGCTCCGCAAGTTCGCCGAGGGCTCCGGCCAGAGCGCCGGCGAGTTCTTTACCCCCACCGAGGTCGGCTTCCTGATGGCCCACATCCTGCGCCCCAAGCCCGGTGAGACGTGCCACGACTACGCCTGCGGCTCGGCGGGGCTGCTCATCAAGCTCCAGTTTGTCGCCCGCGAAACCGACCCCACCAGCCGCGTGCCCCTCAAGCTATGCGGGCAGGAACTTCAGGCCGACAGCTACGCCGTGGCCCACATGAACGCCATCATCCACGACATGGAGGTACGGATCGAGCGCGGCGACACCATGATCAATCCGAAGCTCAAGGACGTTTCGGGACGCATCGCCACCCACGACATCGTCATTGCCAATCCGATGTGGAACCAGGACTTCAACCCTGATGTCTTCGAGAACGACCCCTTCGATCGCTTTCGCACGGCTGGCGGCGTCACCACCGGCAGGGGCGACTGGGCTTGGCTCCAGCACACGTTGGCCTGCCTGAACGAGCGCGGGCGAGCGGCGGTGGTGCTCGACACTGGCGCTGTGACCCGCGGATCCGGCAGCAAGCACGAGGACCGGGAGCGCAACATCCGCAGGTGGTTCGTGGAGCAGGACCTGATCGACGGCGTGGTTCTGTTGCCGGACAACCTCTTCTACAACACCAACGCAGCGGGCATCATCGTCGTGCTGTCGATGCGTAAGCCGGAAGCACGCAAGGGCAAGATCGTCCTCCTGAACGCCAGCCAGCGAGTGGGCAAGGGACGCCCGAAGAACTACATCCCCGAGGACGATATCCGCCCCTTGGCGGCAGCCTTCCTCAATGGTGAGCCGGTGGATGGTGAGGTCGCAGTCATAACCCGCGAGCAGGCGCAACAGTCCGACTACAACCTAAGCCCCAGCCGGTGGGTAGGACACACCGCTACGGGCGATGAGGCAGACATCCGGGATGTGATAGCAAGGTTCGAGGCCGTCGTTGCCGAAGACGTGATGATCTCAGCGGATCTTCAGGTCGTGCTCACGAAGCTTAAGGAACTGGCCTGATGCAGGGTGCAACTGTTCGTCTCGGCGACATGTGCGACCTGATTGCTGAGCCGGTCAGGCCCGGTGCCCGGCCAGACGCGCTCTATGTGGGCTTGGAGCACCTAGCACCTGGGCGACTCGTGCGCATCGGCGGCGGGCAGGCGTCGGAGATGCGCAGCAATACGTCCGCGTTTCGGTCCGGTGATGTGCTGTACGGAAAGCTCCGCCCGTATCTTGACAAGGCGGTGCTTACCGACGCCGCTGGCGTCTGCACAACGGAGTTGCTCGTACTACGTGCGAAGCCTGATGTGGAACCGAGATTCCTGGCTACGGTTGTCCATTCCCCCGCCTTCCGTGAGCACGCCGTCGCCGGGACGACCGGCGTTCAGCATCCGCGAACGTCTTGGGCGCACATACGGGAGTTTGAAATGCCAACATTTGCGATTCGTGAACAGCGGCGGACGGCCGATCTCCTATGGCTGGTGCATGAGGCAATCAGCAAGTCGGAGGCACTGGTTGAGGAGGGTCAGGCCCTAAGGCGCGCCGCCATGCGAACGCTGTTCACGCGCGGCCTGAGGGGTGAGTCACAGAAGGAGACCGAGATCGGGCCGATCCCTGAGAGTTGGAGACTCACCGCGCTGGCGTCTGTCCGCGAGAAACTCCAGTATGGTACGTCGGTCCGATGCACTTACGAAGTGTCTGAGCGGCCTGTGCTGCGTATCCCGAATGTTAGATCGCAACATATTGACACCGATGATCTAAAGTACTGTAGCCTCACCGGTCCTGACGCCACCAAGTATCAGCTTGAAGATGGTGATCTGATCTTCATCCGGACGAACGGTGTGTTGGATCGGCTTGGCTCTTGCGCCGTCTACAACGGTAATCCCGTCGATGCACTCTTTGCATCATATCTGATTCGTGTTAGAGTGAATCAGCAACGTATTCTTCCGCATTATGCCGCTGCCTTCTTCAGCTCTGACACGGGCAGTAGGGTCGTATCCGCTAGAGCTATTGCAGCTTCGGACGGAAAGTACAACTTGAACGCAGCAGCTATTGATGACTTCGTACTTCCGTTGCCAGGAACGTATAGTGAGCAACGCGAGATAGTTGAGATGCTAGACAGCATCAACCGCCAGATCGATCTGCACCGTCGTAAGCGCGCCGTGCTGCAGGAATTGTTCAAGACGCTGTTGCACAAACTCATGATGGGAGCAGTTGCGGATAGAGAATTGTATCTGTCAAAACTAATGGAGGATTCGAATGGAACTAGAGATATCTAGGCCTTTAGGTGATCCACTGTCCATCTCTGTTGAAATGGGTGAACAGCTATACCTGGTAGGTGCCAATGGCACCGGTAAATCAGCTCTATTGCAGCATTGGCTCACGTCTCTAGGTAGCTCCGTTGTCAAGCGAATCTCTGCTCACCGGCAAACGTGGCTTAACTCTGGCAATCTAGAGTTTACGGCGCACAGCCGTAAGCAATTCGAACACAACAGCAGAAGTTGGGACAGGGAAGCTGATGCTCGATGGATGGAGCACAACCCTGGGCAGCGACAATCAGCTGTTCTTTTTGATCTAGTTGCCAAGGACAACTTCCGGAATCGTACGATTAGTCAATGCATTGACGACAAGGACCCTGAGCAAGCGACTGAAGTTGCCTCCAAGTCTCCGTCTCCATTTCAACAACTCAATGAGTTGCTCGACCTAGGAATGCTAAGAGTTTCACTGTCCAATTCTAATGATGAAGAAATTTTAGCTAAGCACAGGGATGGTGGCCAGAGTTACAGCATTGCCAAGATGTCAGATGGAGAAAGAGCGGCCGCAATTATGGCGGCTAACATTCTTGTCGTCGAGCCAGGAACGCTACTATTGATTGATGAGCCTGAACGTCATCTGCATCGTTCCATCATCGAGCCGTTCCTGTCAGCATTGTTCGCGCAACGTCAGGACTGTGCCTTTGTGATTTCCACGCATGAGATCGCCTTGCCGCTGGCGAACCCGACGGCCCATGTGGTAATACTTCGATCTTGTAAGTGGAATGGCGATACGGTTAACGCATGGGAAATCGAACTTCTACAATCTGGATCTGGTCTGCCTGAGGACCTCAAGCGGGATATCCTGGGGGCCCGACGGACTGTCCTCTTCGTGGAAGGCACTGCTAACAGTCTCGATACTCCACTGTATGGCCTTCTCTTTCCGATGGTGTCGGTGATCCCTAAGGGAAGTTGCACAGAGGTCATTAGAGCAGTGAACGGCTTGCGGAGTTCGCGAGAGCATCATCATGTGGAGGCCTTTGGCTTGATTGACAGAGATGATCGACAGCCAGAGGAAATAGAAGTGCTTGCAGAACGTAATATTTTTGCTCTGGACGTGTGCTCAGTTGAGTCGTTGTACTATTGCTCGGAGGCAATTGAGGCTGTCGCGCAAAGACAGGCAGCATCGCTAGGACGTAAGCGCGACGAGATGTTGAAGTTCGCGACACAGAAAGCACTCAAGGCTATTGCTGAAGATGAAGACCTAGTCAAGAGGATGGCTGCGAGGCGGAGCGAACGCCGATTGAGAAGTCAAATCGAAAGACTAGCCCCAGATTGGCGCACCATCATGGAGTTGAAGGGACATATACAAATCGATCCCATTATCGAATGTTCGTATCCCAGTGAAATCTTGCACTTCAAGAAACTGGTTAGAGCTCGGGATTTGGATGGTCTGGTTGCGCGGTATCCGTTAAGGCAAAGTAATATCTTTGATATTATAGCGGCAACTCTTGAATGCAAGGACAAGGAGAACTATGAGCGTATGGTCGTTGTCCAGGTTCGTGAAGATGAGAATCTTGCCGTTGCGCTGAAGGGTCGCATTGGGCGACTTGCTGAATTGCTCGATGGTGGGCGATGACATGATGCCTGAGCAAGTCAGAGCCCTAGCCGCCTCCGGCGAATCGGAGACGTTGGAATTCAAGGAAACGAGCGGGACGCGCCGTGAGGCAGCTATGACGGTGTGTGCTTTCGTGAACCAGAGCGGTGGCAAGGTGCTGTTTGGTGTGAGGCGGGACGGGACCGTCGTCGGGCAACAGGTAGTGGAGCGCACCATCGAGGAGTTGAGCGATGAGCTTCGGCGGATTGATCCTCCGGTGTTTCCGATGGTCGAGCGGGTTCCGGTTGCCAGTGGTCGCGAAGTCATCGTAGTGAGCACGGATCAGGGCGTGTCGAGACCGTACACCTACCGCGGCAGCGGCTACCGCCGGGTCGGGAACACGACGGTGGCGATGTCGGCCGACGAGTACAGCCGGATGCTGTTCGAGCGGATGCACGCCGAGCAGCGCTGGGAGAACCAGCCCGCGGCAGGGTGGACGATCGACGACCTCGACGTGAATGAGATTCGCACGACGGTCAGAGCGGCCATCCAGCGGGGACGGCTCGACGAATCTCCGAACAATGATCCTCTCGATCTCCTGCGAGGGCTCGGCCTCCTGCACGAAGGCAAGTTGACTCGCGCGGCGGTGGTGCTGTTCGGCGGGGACCGGCTTGAGTTCGAGATGCCTCAGTGCTTGCTGCGTGTAGCCCGGTTCCGGGGGCTCGACAAGATGCACTTCTTGGACAATCGCCAGTTCAGGGGTAACGCCTTCAAACTCCTCACAGACGCTGAGCGATTCTTGCGGGACACTTTGCCCATCGCCGCACGCTTCGAGTCGGACCGTATTGAACGGATCGATGAGCCGCTGTACCCGCCTCTGGCCACGCGCGAGGCCTTGGCCAACGCCCTGTGCCATCGCGACTACTCCATCGGTGGCGGCTCCATTGGCGTGGCGGTTTACGACGACCGCTTAGAGGTGACCTCCGCAGGCTCGCTGCACTTCGGCCTTACGCCAGAGAAGCTGTTCGAACCCCACGAATCGCGGCCTTGGAATCCGTTGATTGCGGGCACGTTCTACCGGCGCGGGATCATCGAGGTGTGGGGCGGCGGGACGCTGAAGATGGCGGAACTGACAAGCGATGCTGGCCTTCCCGTTCCAGAGATCGAGGATGACGGCGGGACTGTCACCGTGCGATTCCGGCACGGCGAATTCGTGCCAAGCAGCCGCAGCACCGTTCCTGCCGAAAGACAAGAAGCGATTGTCGCGCTGCTGAAGAGAGCTGAGCAGGGCCTGACGAGACGTGAGATCCTCGCGTATCTGGGACCTGCTGTGAGCGATCGGCAGGTGCGAAGGACGCTGGAGGAGTTGCGGGATGGTGGTGTGGTCGAATCGACGAATCAAGGACCGTTGACCCGCTGGAAGCGCATCGGGGGGCGTGATGGGGCGTGATGAAGCGAGATAGGGGCGAGATGAGGGGCGATATCTGCGAAGGGAGCCAATTCGGGGCTTATGGAGGCCCGATAGAGGCCCATGGGGTCTATGGGCCTTCGACGGGAACCCTCCCAAGGAGTATCTGGGCCAGTGACTGAACTCAACATCCGCGAAGCCGACACAGTCCAGTTTCCAATGGTGCATCACGCGGCGGAGGTCGGCTGGCTGTCGCTGCCGCCGTCGGACGCCCTCGCCCTGAGAGGCGGGAGGGCCGGCCTGCTGTTTCGAAGCGAGGTGGAGAGCGCGCTTGGCCGGTTCAACCCCTGGATGACGGACGACGCCGTTCGCTCGGTGGTCGAGAACATCCAGGCGCTCCCGCCGACCATCGAGGGCAACCGGAGGATGCTGGCCTGGATGCGGGGCGAGCGGCAATGGTACGACGAGTCCGAGCAGCGCCACCGCCGCGTGAGGCTCATCGACTTCGACGACCCATCGGCCAACGTCCTGCACGTGACCTGGGAGTGGCGGTTCAAGTCGTCGGCCCGCAAAGGCAACCGGGCCGATGTGATGTTCGTCGCCAACGGCGTGCCGGTCGCCATCGTCGAGCACAAGAACCCGAAGGATGCCGACGCCATCGAGCGGGGCATCACACAGCTGCGCCGCTACGAGAAAGAGACGCCGGAGCTGATGGGCGCGGCACAGATCTTCAACGTGACCCACCTGCTCGACTACTGGTACGGCGTCACCTGGAACCTGTCCCGCCGCTACATGGCGCGTTGGAAGGAGACAAAGGACGAGAGCTACCGCTTCTCCGTCCAGTCCTTCTTCGAGCCGACGAGCTTCCTGCGCACGCTGCGGGACTGGATCCTCTTCTACGTCGAGGACGGCGAGACACGCAAGACCGTGCTTCGTCAGCACCAGCGCCGCGCCGCGGACTGCATCGTGGAACGCTGCGCCGAGCCGGTGAAGTGCCGCGGCCTCATTTGGCACACCCAGGGGGCCGGTAAGACCTTCACGCTGCTCACCGCCGCCCGCATGATTCTCGAACGCAAGGACGAGTTCCGCACGCCGACGGTCGTCGTTGTAGTGGACCGCACGGAGCTGGAGGGCCAGCTTTCGGGCTGGGTCGAGCGGCTGCTTGGTGAGATGCAGCAGCAGGACATCTCCGTCGGGCGAGCCAATTCCAAAGCGGAGTTGCGGGAGCTGCTTGAAACGGACAGGCGGGGACTTATCATCTCGATGATCCACAAGTTCGAGGGCATCGACAAGGACGCCAATCTCCGCGACAACCTCTACGTGTTGATCGACGAGGCGCACCGCTCGGTGGCCAGGGATCTGGGCACATACCTCATGGCCGCTCTGCCGAACTCGACCATCATCGGGTTCACCGGCACGCCCATCGCGCGGACGGCGCACGGGGAGGGGACCTTCAGCATATTCGGCGCTGACGACGATCAGGGCTACCTGGACAGGTACTCGATCGCGGAGTCCATCGCAGACGAGACGACGCTGCCCATCCGCCACATGATGGCGCCCAGCGAGATGACAGTGCCGGCCGAGCAGCTCGACAAAGAATTTCTCGCCCTCGCCGAGACGGAGGGCCTCACCGACGTCGACGAGTTGAACCATGTCCTAGACAAAGCCGTGGGACTGCGGGCCTTCCTCACCTCTGACGACCGCATCGAGAAGGTCGCAGCGTTCGTCGCCGAGCATCTCAGCGAGAACGTGCTGCCCCTCGGTTACAAGGCATTCCTGGTTGCCGTCAACCGCGAAGCCTGCGCGAGGTACAAGCGAGCGCTGGACAAGCTTCTGCCGCCGGAGTGGACCGCGCCTGTCTACTCGGAGGACTCCAACGACGTCGTCGAAAGGCCGCTGGTCGCGGAGTTTCAGCTGTCCGACGAGCAGGAGAAGAACGTCCGGCTCACGTTCAAGAAGGCGAGTGAAGACCCGAAGCTCCTCATCGTCACCGACAAACTGTTGACGGGCTATGACGCCCCGCTGTTGTACTGCATGTATCTGGACAAGCCGATGCGCGACCATGTGCTGCTGCAGGCCATAGCACGCGTGAACCGGCCCTATGTGGACTCGGACGGCGTTACCAAGCCCATCGGCGTCGTCGTGGACTTCGTGGGAGTCCTGCGGGAACTGAGGAAGGCGCTGCTGTTCGACTCGTCCGACGTGGCCAGCGTGATCGAGGACCTGGACCTTCTGATGCAGGACCTCCAAGGCAAGATCAGTAAGGCCAAGGCGAACTACCTGGACTCTGAGGACCACAGCCGAGACGCCGAGACGCCGACAGCCACCGCTTCCCATGCAGTAGATTTGGATCGGCGCCTAGAGCACGTTGTGTACACGCGATTCCTCGACCCGGATGCTCGCAAGCGGTTCTTCTCGGACTATAAGGAGGTCGAGGCGCTGTGGGAGGTACTCTCGCCATCAGCGGAGCTGCGCGGCTACATCGACACGTTCAAGCGTCTGACCCAACTCTACGCCGTTCTCCGCAACGCCTATGCCGACCGCCCCGGTCTGGGGGCCGACCTGGCCCACAAGACCAGGCGACTCATCGAGGAGTCGGCTGCGATGCAGGGCCTGGGTTACCTGACCAAGGCAGTGACCTTCGACCCTCGCACTCTCTCAGCACTACGTAAGGAGTCTGGTCCTGACGAGGCCAAGGTGTTCAGCCTGGTGCGGGGTCTCCGGATGGACATGGAGGTCGAGACGGAGTTGGCGCCCGTTTTGAGGCCCATCATGGAACGTGCAGAACAGGTGCTGAAGGGACTCGAAGAGCGCACAACAACCGGACTGGGAGCGATGGACATATTGGACGCTCTCGTCGGCGAGAAGCAGGCCGCAGTCAACGCCGCAAGGGACAGCACTCTCCCGCCAAGGGCATTCGGGGTCTACTGGACGCTAAAGGACGACACGGCCCTCGACTCCGCTGGCGTGAATGCGATGGAACTCGCGGAGGAGGCGCAGGCGCTGGCGGATCGTTTCCCCAACGCCGCTGTCAACGCAGACGAGCAGCGGCGACTGAGGACCTGTCTGTACAACCCCCTGCTGAGAGTCGAGAGTAGCGAACGGGGTCGGATCGTGGAGCAGGCCCTTTCGATCCTGCTGGGCGGAGACGCCGATGCCGACGAGTGACGACAAGTATTAGGGGCTGCTCGCGACGAGTCGATTGCTGGATGGACTCTCTACGCCTTCCTGCTGTG
>LXNI01000424.1_pt1 | contig 48995 bp, 40 predicted proteins | sample 809091 | NCBI WGS metagenome assembly LXNI01 (sample SAMN04870527, study PRJNA318959) | sponge metagenome | biome: 01000161; feature: marine sponge reef; material: water | host: Sarcotragus foetidus | place: Greece: Milos, Mediterranean Sea | collected 2013-05-29 | depth 5-7 m
AATTTATCGAGGCGTCCTACTTCGTTCGTCATCAATTGTTTTCCGCTGTTTTTTTCGGGTAGATTTTCTACCTCGAAACCTAGTGGGGACTTATATGATGAACTCCGATTTTGAATATACAAACGGCGAACTTTACGTGGAAAAGGTTCCTGTGAGAGAGATATGCGAGAATCTGGGAACTCCGGTCTATATCTACAGCCACAATTCCATCAAATCAAGCTTCCTTGAGTACAAAGAGGCGTTTTCCGAAATAGACCCCCTGATTTGCTATTCCGTAAAGGCGAATTCAAACATATCTGTACTGAAGATTTTCTCCTCCATGGACTCCGGTTTCGATATCGTCTCCTCAGGAGAGCTGCAAAGGGTTATTGCCACGGGGGGAGACGCCTCGAAAGTCGTGTTCTCGGGAGTCGGAAAGACCGAAGAGGAAATAAAGGCCGCACTTCGCTCCCAGATACTTTTTTTCAACGTGGAATCCGAAGCGGAGCTTCAGAAAATAAACGATGTGGCCACCTCCATCGGGAAGAGGGCCCCGGTCGCCATAAGGGTGAATCCTGATGTTGATCCCGACACGCATCCGTACATATCAACGGGTTTTGAGAAAAGCAAGTTCGGGATCGGAATCACAAAAGCTGTGGATGTTTACAGAAACGCCTTGCGGATGAAGGGGATTGAGATAAGGGGAATTGACGCCCATATAGGTTCCCAGATATTCGATCTTTCCTCCTTTTCAGAGTCCATACAGAAGCTTGTTTACTTGGCCGACAGGCTGGGGGACGATGGGATTGAAATTTCCTACATAGACATAGGAGGAGGCCTGGCGATAAGCTATGAGAGCGAGGAGAAGCCCCCTGCGAAATCCGAGTACGCACAAGTATTCGAAGAGCATCTTCGCGATACCGGCTACGGACTGGTTCTTGAGCCCGGAAGATCAATGGTTGGAAATGCGGGAATAATGGCCACAAGGGTGCTTTACGTTAAAGAGGGAACCTCGAAGAAATTCGTAATAGTTGACGCCGCAATGAACGATCTTGTAAGACCCGCGTTCTACGACTCCTTCCACCGCATAGAACCGGTGCACAGAGGAGATTCCGGACCCTCCGAGGTGGTGGATATAGTTGGCCCCATATGCGAATCGGGAGATTTTCTGGCCAGAGACAGGAGCTTCCCCACGGTTTCCGCGGGTGAGTTGCTTGCGGTCTTCAGCGCTGGGGCCTACGGTTTTGTGATGTCGTCGAATTATAATACCAGACCCCGGGCGGCGGAAGTTCTTGTAAGCGGCGAGAGGTACTGTGAGATAAGGGCGAGGGAGACTCTCGAGGATATGCTCAAAGCCGAGAGGATCGCGGAGTTTCTTTAGTATCGGGGCCGTGCTGCGGCGCCTTGACTCGGGGATTAAGTCATGAGACAGGATTTTGATGGACTTAGGGTAACGTCTTTTGAAAGTCGCCGTTGCGAGGAGATGAAAAAGCTTATCTCTTATCATGGCGGCGTGCCCAGGGTCGCACCCTCGATGAGAGAAGTTCCAGATCTGAAAACTCCCTACGTTACGAGGTTTGCCGACGATCTTTTCTCGGGCAGCATTGACCTTCTTATTCTTATGACGGGGGTTGGCACCCGGATTCTCTCCGACATGGTAACTGCGGAGTCGGGGGAAAAAGAGTATGTTGAGGCTCTGCGTGCGACAACGATCCTTGCGAGAGGTCCGAAACCCGTCGCGGCGCTTCGCAAACTGGGGCTGAAACCTGATATCACCGTTTCTGAACCGAACACCTGGAGGGATATCCTCTCCACTTTTGATCAGAGGGACATGTCGCTTGAGAACCTAGTCGTCTATGTTCAGGAATACGGCGTTTCCAACGAGGAATTCCTCGCTTCCCTTGAAAAAAGAGGGGCAGACGTAAGAAGGATTCCCATTTACAGGTGGGCGTTGCCAGAAGATCTGGGTCCCCTGCAGGACGCGGTAAGGTCCATATCCGAGGGCACGGAGGATTGTCTTCTGTTCACAAGCTCCCGTCAGGTATCCAATCTTTTTGAGGTTGCGGGTACGCACGAACGCAACACTGAATTCATGGAGGGAATGAAAAAAGCTCTTGTATGCTCAATTGGACCAACCACTACCGAGACGCTCAGAGAAAACGGAATATCCGTTGACTATGAGCCCGACAGCTCGAAGATGGGAAATCTGGTGAGAGAAGTGGCCAGAAGATCCGAGGCGCTTCTGCTGAAGAAAAGGACAGCTTTTCAAAACGGGATTGATACCCGGAACTGGAGCCGCACTCAGATGGTCTGGTCGGAGGACGGTGCGCGGACCCGAAGAAGCGAGACCACTTCCGCCGGGGCGTTTATGAAGGCGTGTCGGCTCGAGAAGGCTGATCATACCCCCATCTGGCTTATGCGCCAGGCGGGAAGATTCCTTCGGGAATACAGGGAGGTCCGGTCCCGCGTTTCGTTCAAGGAGCTTTGCAAGACCCCGGATATGGCCTCGGAGATCACGCTCATGACGGTTGACCGCTTGGGCGTGGACGCTGCTATCATTTTCTCCGATATACTGCTCATACTGGAACCCTTGGGGCTTTCGCTTGAGTATTCAAGCGTTGATGGTCCTGTTATAGGCAAACCTCTTCGAACCCGAAGGCGCATAGAGGCCCTTAGAGACTTTGATCCTGAAAGCATGGATTTTGTCTACCAAGCTCTGAGTACCACGAGACGGGCGCTTGATCCCGAAGTTTCGCTTCTTGGTTTTACCGGTGCTCCGTTCACAGTAGCCTCCTACGCAATTGAAGGAAGTGGCTCAAAAAACTACATCAACACGAAAAAACTCATGTATGGAGATCCTTCTTTGTGGGACAGACTTATGGAGATACTGACCTCAAGCATTTCGGATTACCTTTGCGCCCAGATAGATGCCGGGGCCGATGCAGTGCAGATTTTCGACAGTTGGGTAGGTTGTCTCTCTCCCGCAGATTATGAGAAGTTTGTCTTTCCGCACGTAAAGAAACTCATCTCAACGCTCCCGTCGGATGTTCCGGTAATATTGTTCGGAACCGGAACCGGCTCCCTTCTCGAGCTTATGGGGAATACCGGAGCTGGAGTTATCGGTCTTGACTGGAGGGTTGATATTCTTGACGGCTGGCGCAGGGCCGGCAGTTCTCTTGCGGTTCAGGGGAATCTTGATCCCGTTTCCGTGCTCTCAACCCCGTCTCACGTTGTCGGTGAGGCAAGGAAAATACTGGACAGAATAGGGGGGAGGCCCGGGCATATATTCAACCTGGGTCATGGAGTACTGCCGCAGACACCGGTTGATAATGTTCTAAGACTGATTGATGAGGTTCACGAGTATTCTGCGCAGGCAGGGGAGTAGAAGAGGACTTTATGCGAAAGAACTTTGATGCGATAATGATGATCGGATATGGCGCCCCTGAGAAAAAAGAAGACATAATGCCCTTTCTCACAAATGTGGCGAGCGGAAGACCGATACCTCCCGATAGGCTGCGGGAAGTTGCCCATCATTACGAAATCTTCGACGGAAAATCTCCGCTGAACGAGTTTACGTACAAGCAGGCTCAAAAACTCGAGAAGCTTCTTTCGGTGTGGGGATACGATCTTCCCGTTTACGTTGGAATGAGAAACTGGCACCCGTTCATCAAGGATTCTCTTGAGCGCGTGCGGGACGAGGGGGTGAGGAATCTTATAGGCCTTATAATGGCTGTTTATCGCTCCGACGCAAGCTGGGAGAAGTACATGAGGGATGTAAGCGACGCTTGCGAAGATCTCAAGATGGACCTTCACGTGGAATATGTTCCGCCGCTTTTTAACCATCCTCTTTTCATAGAGGGCTCTGCGGCCAAGGTGATGGAGCGAATGCGCGATATTCCCGACAGCAGGCTTGATACCACCATGCTTGTGTTTACGGCTCACAGCATTCCCAAGAGGATGTCGGATTCATCCCCTTATGCTTTGCAGTTTGAAACTTCCGCTATGCTGGTGGCGGACAGAGCGGGGCACAAGAAATGGATGATTGCCTATCAGAGCAGGAGCGGTTCTCCGAACGAGAAGTGGCTTGAACCGGACGTATGCGATGTGATAGGGAACCTTGCTGACCGGGGCTTTACGGATATCGTGATTCAGCCGATAGGGTTTGTGTGCGATCATATAGAGGTGCTTTTTGATATAGGTGTTGAGGCAAGCGAAGCTGCGCGCGAGTGTGGGGTGAATCTTTACAGGGCCGAGACCGTAAACGATGATGATCGCTACATAAAGGCCTTGGGTGACGGGGTGCAGAGGCTCATTGATTCAGAAAACTCCCAGTAACAAGTAAGATAGTTTGGTATGAAAGTCGCGATTGTCGGTGCGGGAATCTCGGGCCTCTCCTCGGCCCACTACCTGAGAAAGCTTTGCTTGGAGGAGGGTATCCCCCTTGAGCTTGTTCTTTTCGAGTCCTCCGCACGTCCGGGTGGGGTTCTGGATACCTTAAAAAAAGAGGACATGGTTCTTGAACTCGGACCCGACTCCTTTATAACCTCAAAGCCTTGGGCGCTTGATCTTGCAAGAGAGCTCGGACTTGCGAATTCTCTCGTCGGGGTCGGTTACGGCCGCGGAAAAAACACGTTCGTATATTGCGGTGGGGAGCTTCGGCCACTTCCCGAAGGTTTTTTCCTCATGGCTCCCTCAAGGCTTCTTCCGTTCCTGCGCAGCCGACTGTTCAGTGCCGGGGCCAAACTCAGGGTGCTTTTTGAACCCTTAGTTCCGCGAGGTGGTAGAGAGGACGAAAGCATTCGTTCTTTTGTGGAGAGGAGATTTGGAAGAGAGATCTTCGAGAAGGCTGCGCAGCCTCTTCTGGGCGGGATATACATGGCCAATCCGGATAAGCTCAGCCTCTCGGCCACAATGCCACAGTTCCTTGAGATGGAGCAGGGAAGGGGAAGCGTTCTTTGGAGTCTTCTTCGAAATCCTCCCACGTCCCGAGGGGAAAGTGGGGCTAGGTACGGTCTTTTTCTTACTCCGTTGGAGGGAATGTCCGTTATCGTTGAGAAGCTTTGCGAGAGTGCCGAATTTTCTAGGCGGGATTTTGAAACCACAGTCCTTTCCCTTAGGAAATCAGAAAAGGGATGGCTTGTCGGTTCGGACCGCGGAGAAGAAGAATTTGATGCCGTGGTTCTGTCGATTCAAGCCGATACGGCTGGGCAGCTGCTTTCGGATGTGGACCCGCAGCTTGGAGTGAGACTCTCGGGCGTGTGCTATGTTTCTTCCGTTGTCGCGACTGTTGTTTTTGAGGAAAAAGATTTCTGCGGTCTTCCCGAAGGTTTAGGGATCATAATTTCTTCCACGGAGAAGATGAACCTTGTGGCGTGTTCGCTTTACAGCAGCAAATTTCCCGGGAAATGCGGGAGCGGAAAAGTGGTGATCAGGTGTTTTTTGGGAGGGGAGCTTAACCCCGAGGCTGCACTCTGGAATGAGGAAAAGATAAAAGCAGTTTTAAATGAAGAACTTGCGCAAATCTTCGGATTCGATAACCATCCAAAGGAGATTTATATCAGGAGGTATCCGATGTCCATGCCGCGGTTTGCACTGGGACATAGAGAGGAGATCTCGGGTGTTATGCACCGACTTTCCCACCACTCGGGGCTTGCGCTTTGCGGAGCGGCTTATTTTGGCGTTGGCATTCCCGATTGCGTGCATTCGGGGGATCTGGCCGCCCGGAAAATTTACGCTGACATGATCCGCTGAGTAGCCGGGAATATAACTCTAGCGATTGCGTTATATTTTGGGTCTGAGGGCTAGGAGATTCAGACCGAGAAGACAAAATTGATTACGCCGAGCGTCGCGAGGAGCAGGACGGGGGGATTCAGGCTATGATCTCGGTTGAGGGAATGGTGCCGGATTTTTTAAGGGAAAACACTTTTTCAAGAATGTTCATGATTCGCACAAGCTGACCCGATCGGATCTTCCGTTAGAAATGGTACTTGACCAAGGCGTTAAGATTTTTTTCATTCACGTCTTTGATGCCGAACTTGTTCAGCCAGAACTCGTACTCAATGCCGAGATATAATCTCTTTTCAAATCCAAGCGCCCTTGCTGCGTTTATCTTGAACTGCGAAGAGAAGTGAAACTGCGACGAGGAACCGTCGTCAGTCAGGAACCAGTAGTCGATGAAGCCGTCGTAGAGAAGCTCAAGCTCCCCGATGCTCATCGGCATGGCCCAGACGGGAGTGATCTGCAATCCTCCTTCTTCGTGTGCGTGGAAGTGCACGACGAAATTCCTGAAGCCGGGAAGGTCAAGAGCCGCCGCGCCTCCCAGCAGGGTGTTCGTGAAATCTTCAGCGAACTCCACCGTGCCGGAGAGGTATAAAGCCTTGATGAATCCACGCTCAAAGGAAATGAGCTTCAGGCTTGGTATGATCTCCATGTAAGTTTCCTCGTCTCCATTGTCGGAATGCAGGCGGTCAATGAAAACAAAGACGTTTCCCCACGTATGGTCGCTGAAATGCTCGTAGGTGAGTACGGTTCTTTCTCTGTCACCCAGCTCGTAGTCATGTCCCCTGAGAACAGTGAGGCTGTTGTCGGCAAAAAGCATCTCCGCGCGGGATTCGGAAACCTTAAGTAACGCAACACAAATAACAACCAGTATCAAAAACCCATAAAGTTTTTTCATCTTTCTGTATAGAACCGGAAGCTAGTCCGTAAAGCCGATTCCCGTGAAAATACTTTTACATTGTAGTTGGAGACATCAAGAAGACCAAACGGATATGGTCACCTGTTCAGGGTGATTTCACGCTGACGCAGGCAACCGGTTTTATTCCAATGCGAAGCCCTCCCTACTTATCCGCCGTTACTTCGGCCCTGAAATTCTCCTTTCCGGTTTACAAAGATTTCTGTTGTGGCACAATTAAACGCCTGTTACCGCCGATGTAGCTCAGTCCGGTAGAGCAGCTCATTCGTAATGAGCAGGTCAGGGGTTCGAATCCCCTCGTCGGCTTATTTCCACCTTGGCGACTGACAGCGTGATACAGCCAATGGCGAGTCTTTTATCAAAGGAACGTATCGTTAGAGGTCCGGAATTCAACCGCTGGCTGGTTGCGCCTCCCTCTATTGCGGTTCACCTGTGCATTGGTTCCGTTTACGCATGGAGCATATATAATCCCGCGTTAATTGAGGCACTTGGCGTTGTCACTAGCGCGGCAGACGACTGGTCTCTGCGCCAAGTAGTGTGGATATTCACTGTCGCGATCGTGTTCACCGGGCTTACGGCGGCGTTTGCCGGCAAATGGATTGAGGAAGTGGGACCACGCATGGTCGGCGTGATAGCAGCGTGTTTTTGGGGCGGCGGCTACATGCTCAGCAGTCTCGGTGTTAATTTGCATCAACTGTGGCTGATTTATCTGGGTTACGGCGTAATCGGAGGTATCGGTCTGGGTTTTGCTTATGTTTCTCCTGTCAGCAACTTAATTCGCTGGTTCCCGGATCGACGTGGCTTGGCTACAGGAATGGCGATCATGGGCTTCGGTGGTGGGGCGATAATCGCAGTGCCGCTTAAGGAATTTTTCCTCCAGTACTTTTACAAGGCGCCTCAATACCTGGGGACGGTCGACGCCGTCGATATGATCATTCATTCGGGTCGACGCTTTGCCGAAGTCGGCGGTCAGCTCAAGGAGGTTGTCGTCGCTGGTGCTGCCGAGGCGGCACATGTGCTGGCACCCGGAACCGAAGCGTCCGGGGTGTATCTGGTTGGCACAGGTTCCGCGGGAGTTGCCCAGACCTTTCTTCTCTTTGGAGTGGTTTATTTTCTTGTGATAATGGTCTCGGCGTTTTTATATCGTGTCCCGGTTCCGGGGTATAAACCGCAAGGATGGGAACCGCCGACCGCTAAAGATTCTAGCAAGTGGATGATCAGTCAGAAAGATGTGCATACCGATCAGGCGTTAAAAACACCTCAGTTTTACCAGGTGTGGATTGTACTCTGTCTTAACGTTACTGCTGGCATCGGAATTATCTGTGTCGCCAAGACAATGATGACCGAGATATTCGGTAACGCGCTTCCTGATATTGTTGACGTCACCTTTGCCGCCACTTACGTCTTGATGATCGGCGTGTTCAACATGCTGGGGCGCATTGCTTGGGCGAGTGCCTCCGATAAACTCGGGCGACGCAATACGTGTTCAATATTTTGCGTGGTCGGTCTTTTGTTGTATTTGTCCATTCCCGTGGCCGCCCATCAGGTGAATCTTAATCCTTCGATTTTATGGCTGTTAATGTTTTACGCGGTGACGATGATAATTTTTACTTTCTATGGAGGTGTCTTCGCTACCGCTCCGGCATATCTTGCTGATCTGTTCGGTACTCGTTACGTCGGCGGCATTTATGGACGTTTGCTGACCGCTTGGAGCGTCGCCGGTGTGCTCGGTCCCTTGGCGGTCACCTCGCTTAGGGATCATTCGCTTATGGTCGAAATCAATCGCCTTGCCGAAAAGGTGTCACCGCATGAATTCGTCAAGACTTTCGGAGCCGGAGTTAACGACCTCGAGGTACTGGTGCGAAATAAAACCGTAACGCTCGCTAAACTCATGGATATCGCGCCTGAGGGGACAATAGACCCGACGGCTTCCTTGTACAACTCGACGATGTATGTGATGGCAGCGTTATTAATAATCGCTTTGATAAGCAACGTCCTGATAAGACCGGTTCACGAAAAACATCACATAAAGGACTGATGTGTGCTAGAGTGGAATAAAAGAGGGGTGTCATGAAAACCGCAACACTGGCAGGTCTTTTCTTGTGCGTACTGATATTGGTCGGCCTTCTTTCCGACTTGCGTCCCGCAAGTGCACACTATGAAGATTTCAACGTCCAGAGGGAAACGGCCGACGACGTGGTGGCTGCGACGGGCGAAATGCGGGAGGCTACCCTGAAAAAATTTATACTGCACGCAAAAGAGCATATCAAGAGCCTTGACTTTGTTACGGCGTCAAGATTCCGCCGAGAGATGAGGCGGGAAGGGCCTTGGAAGTCCGGTTCCATCTATCTTATTGTTATGGATCCAAAAGATGGCCAGGTCTTCATTCACGGAAACGACAGGGAAGCGGAAGAAAGAAGGTTGTTCAGTCTTCCGTCCGATACCGAAGGAATCGACATTGCGAGTCTGAAGCGGCTAAGCGCAGCCGCGGTCGCGGCAGACGGGCAGGAAATCTGCTTGAAGTATGACGATTCCGGCACACAGAAATGGAGCTGCGCAGCCACGTATTTCTCCAGCTTGGACTTTGGCAAGCGGCTTCTTTTGGTTGCAGGCTATCATCATGATAAGTTGCCCGCCCGAACTTTTGCGCAACTTCCGGGTTCAGATTACAAGCCTTCAGTAACGGCCAGCGAGGTGCATGACCGCGAGACCCTGAAGAAATTCGTTGAGGAGGCGATTGAAGCCTACAAGGTCTTCAGCATGAGGCACTGCGTTGATCCCTCTGACCCGACGACCTGTGATCTTTCGAAAATTTCACTTTACCGGCCGGTCATGAGATCGGCGAAAGGGCCTTGGAAGTCTGACCAAAACGCTGTCTACCTCTTTATGATGTATGATGAGGGTGAAAGAGTGATTTTTAACGGGAACAATAAGTCCCTTGAGGGTGCGAGTCTGCTGGTTACGGACTCCAATGGAGTCCATCTAGGTCCCACGATTATTAAAGAGGCCAAAGAACCCGGAGAGGACGGTTTTTTTCTATATCTTTGGGACGACCCGAGAACAAAGGAAGACGACATCTATGACCCGGGTGGCGCCCCTGGCATTTCGCCCAAGCTGGGCTATGTAAAAGCCTTGGATCTGCCCAAAAGTGGTCGGGTTATTATTTTCGGTTCCGGTATCTATCCGAAAGTGGAAAAGGTTGAAAAAGGATGCGCGGTTGCGGCGGGGACGGTAAGTGCTTCTGAAAGCGCCGTGTTTAACCTGCTTCTGATAGTATCCGCCGTGCTCCTGGTGGTTTCGCAGAGAAACCGTTTGCGTTGCAAACGAACGTAGCATGCGGCGTCAGCAAAAGATTTTCGAAAAGTACTCCCTAAATTCGCTGCTGCTAAGGTTGGTTAGCTCCGAGAGCTTTTTTAGAGTCGGAGGCGTTTCGATATCGTCGCGGTTTAACTTGATCATGTATTTCTGCGAAACCTCGTAGGCTTCTGTGTTCTTGTCAACATATCTTACTTTGATGCTGTTTGTCTTTTTATCTATGAGTTCCTGAAACGGGACCGCCTGTATTTTTCCCGTTCTTACGTATACAAGAGCCCCGTCTCCCTCTCCGTCAAACAGGTACTTGACTGCACAGTAGCCGAGCTTTCGCGTATAATCCACGTCAAACGGAATCGGATTGGCCGAACGCATTTCATAGCCTAGTCTCTTGTGCACTAGTTCCACTTCAACTCCTTTTTCGGAGAGTTCTTCGGCAAGAGTGTTTTTGAGAAGCTGACCGAAGTTAACGTCAACATATCTTATTCTTCCCATGCCGTCTTTGTCCATAAGCCCTAGGTCGACGGGGTCTATCTTGTCAAGCATCCCTTCTGCGAGTATCGCCACCCCGTACTCTCTTCCCATGCTCATTCTTTTTATTATAGATCCCTCAAGAATGGCTATGACTTTTTCAAGCGGCACTTTTTCCTCTTCGAAATCCTCGGGAATTATTGTTATTGTAGCCCCTGCAGACTGTCCAATTCCAAGTGCTAGGTTGCCCGTCCTCCTGCCCATGGTTATAACCAGAAACCACCTGCATGTAGTTTTCGCCTCTTCCATTATGTAGTTCATTATCTTCGCCCCGACGTCCCTTGCGGTTTCAAATCCGAAGGTGGGTATATAGTCGGGCAGTGGGATGTTGTTATCTATGGTTTTGGGCAGGTGCGCTATTTTTAATCTTCCCCCGAAGTGCTCATGAAGCGTCTTTGCGAGGAACATGGTTCCATCGCCGCCTATGGTTATCAGGTTGCCTATGCCAAGTTTTTCAATTGAGGAAACCGTGTTTTTAAAGGTTTCCTCGGTAGCAAGGGGATTTTGTCTTGATATTCCGATAATCGAGCCGCCGGTTGTATGAATCCTGGAAGTGTTCTGGATATCAAGATTCAGGACCTTTGACGTGTCTCCTCTGGAGATCCACTTAAACCCGTCGAGAATTCCGATTACTTTCCTTCCCCTGTTTGTGGCTTCGATAGTCGCCGAGCTTATCACGCCGTTTATCCCCGGCGCGGGTCCTCCGGCCGCTAGTATTCCCAAGTTATCCATTGTCTTGCTAGTCTTCCCCGTACCATCCGGTTCCGTAACCGGCTTTGTATTTCTTGCTGCGATATCCCCGTGTGTAAAGAAAACCGCTTCCGGCTATGGCTCCGCAGGCAAATCCTGCCAGGTGCGCCCACAGACCTTCGGTTCCTGAGTCACCAATATAGCCGATTCCGGTGAGAAACTGAACGGCAAACCAAAAAATTATGAACAGATAAGCCCTTATACGCACGAAGTAGACGAACACCAGGACTATCAGAAGCGTAAGGATCTTTGATCTTGGGAAAAAAGCATGTACGCGCCAAGAACTCCGGAGACCGCCCCGCTTGCCCCTATTGCTGGAATTGGGGAGTGGGAGTTCAGAGCCACCTGGATAAATACGGCTACCAGTCCGCACACTAGATAGAAAAGCAGGTATCTTGCGTGGCCTAGCAGGTCCTCGATTCCATTTCCGAATATATAGAGGAAAATCAGGTTTCCGGCTATGTGTATCCAGTTTTCATGGATGAACATGGAACTGAAATATTTTGCCGTCCTTTCAAAGAATCCGTAGGTTTCCAAGGCGGTTATCTTGCTGGGCACTATACCGTGGGTCTGGTAGAACATCTCAAGCGCTCCGCCTTGCAGAGAGAGGGTATAAGTGAAAACCAGTATGTTTGCGGTCAGAAGCGCGTAATTTACATAAGGTACGATTTCGGTTTTTATTGTGCTTCGAATCGGTATCATTACCTTAAGAAGTATACTTGAGCGAGTTCCGGGAGTTAGGATAAATTGAAAAAACGCCGCACGGATATTTTGACAAAGATCAGGACGGATATTGGGGAGAGGTTTCGCGGGGCCACCTGTCTTCTGGTTAACGTCGGGGTCTTTGCTTCTCCATCAAGCGGTGACCTCGGGATTCCTGAGAACTTATCTTTGTCCGAACTTCTTCAGGAATTCCATTCACTGGGCGTCGAAGTCGTCTTTTACGATTTCGGGGGCGGAGATTTCGCCTCGACAAGCGGGTTTGGAGACCTGATCGAAAAAAACGGTCACTGCGTCACTGATGACCACGGTTACGTTCGGGAAAAGGTTGTAAGAAAAGATTGCGTGTTGCTCGGCTCTGAGATCTCCGACATTGATTTTTTCCTTTCCGTGGGGTTTTCCGCTGCGCCCTGTTCCGCTCCGCTTGACCTCAGGATGGTCTCGAGTTACGTATCGAATTTTGACGGAGAAACGGTTTTCATGGAGCTTGGAAACTTGATTGTAAACTCAAAGAGCGGAGGTTAAAAATCGATTCTGATGAACGAAGCCACGCGACTCTCGGTGCTTATAAAGAATCAGGCGCTTTCCCTGGGTTTTGACCTTGTGGGAATAAGTCCGGCCGAGAGCCATTACGGGGAGGCGGACCTGTTTGAGCAATGGCTCGGGCGGGGCTACGCGGGGGAGATGAACTATCTTGAGAGGGGACTTTCGAAGAGAAAAGAAGTGGAGAGAGTTCTTCCTGGTGCCAGGTCGATTGTATCCTGTGCCGTTAACTACAACACGGAGAACCCACGCTCGACAGAAGCTTCAGGCGGCGGCTGGATATCGAGGTACGCTTGGGGAGATGATTACCACGACGTAATGGGAAAGATGCTCGGTGAGCTTGCCGACTATCTAACTGGTCTTTGCCCCGAAGGAGCCTGTGTTCGGGCTTATGTGGATACGGGACCGGTTCTGGAAAAAGTGCACGCGGGCCGCTCGGGAGTGGGGTGGGTAGGCAAAAACACCTGTCTTATCAACCAGCGGGTCGGTTCCTGGCTTTTTCTGGGGGAGGTGATAACCGATATTGAGCTTGACTACGACTCAGCGGTCGAGGATCGTTGCGGTACCTGCACCAGATGCATAGATGCATGTCCCACTGATGCCATAGTGGAACCCTATGTGCTTGACGCCAGGAAATGCATTTCTTACCTTACTATAGAGCTTAAGGGGAAAATTCCGGTTGAACTCAGGGAAGGGGTGGAAAACAATGTTTTCGGGTGTGACGTGTGTCAGGATGTCTGCCCGTGGAACCGCGAGGCCCTTTTTACTCTGAAAAAGAATTTCAGGCCGCGCGAGAAACTGCTCAGCCCCGATTTCAAATGGCTTATGGACCTTGACGGAGATGGTTTTCGGGAGGTCTTCAGGAAGAGTCCTGTTAAGAGGGCCAAGCGCAGGGGCTTTATGAGAAATGTGCTTGTGGCTGTTGGAAATTCGGGAAATAAGGAGTATATAGAATACGTAAGGGCACTTCTGGGTGATGATGAGCCGATAATAAGGGCTCACGCGGTCTGGGCGCTTTGGAGACTTGGGGGAGAGGGTTGCCTGGCTGAGCTTGAGTGCCTCCTTGAGGCCGAAACCGATGAGCAAGTACTCGAAGAGATTCGTTATGCTGTTGATTCCGTACGAAGCTGAGGACTGTTTTTTATGGATTATGAGAAAGACGAAATAATAAAGGCAAACAGAAAATTCTATGATGCCCGCAACCGTTACGATATTAACCTGATAGAGCAGGTCTGGCTTACGGATGGCCGGGCCAAGTGCGTCCATGCGGGATGGCCGATAATTTTCGGATGGGAAGCCATAAAGGAAAGCTGGAAGACTATTTTCGATACGGGCGGGTTTGACCGTGTTGATGTTTCGAATTTCTTTGTTGAAGTAAAGGAGAATTCGGCCTGGCTTAACTGTGTCGAGAGGGCGACTTACTCAATAGACAGTCGAAGGGTTATTGTGCTGGCCCAGGCAACCAACATATTTGAACTTGCGGATGGGGAATGGAAAATGGCGCTTCACCATGCCTCTTTGATGCCTATTCCGCGCAAAGAGATTGATTACGAGAGTCTTCAGTAAGGAGCTGGAGCCTCTCCCCGATTGAGTAGACCAGTTGCTGCGAACCTTCGCCTGTAACTGCCGATATGGTAAACGCCTCCAAGTCTCTTCTCTTAAACCGCCGGGCCGTATCGAAGCTTCTCTCTCTGGCTTCGGCGATGTCTATTTTGTTTAGTACGACCAGTTGGGGTTTCTCAGCAAGCTTCGCTGAATACTCCCTGAGTTCTGAGTTGATCTTGTCAAAATCTTCTACGGGATCTCTTCCAGACATGGGATCAAGATCCAGCATGTGAACCAGAAGGCGGGTTCTCTCTACGTGTTTTAGAAACTGAATACCCAACCCCAGGCCCTTGTGGGCGCCTTCTATGATTCCGGGAATGTCAGCGATTACAAAAGACTGGTGGTCCCCGTAGCTTACGACTCCGAGATTGGGTACCAGAGTGGTGAACGGATAACCGGAAATTTTGGGTCTTGCGGCCGAGATTTTTGATATGAGGGTTGATTTGCCGGTGTTTGGAAATCCCAGGATACCGACGTCGGCAAGTATCTTGAGTTCAAGTCTTACTTCCCTTCTCACTCCCGGGCGCCCTTTCTCCATTTCTCTCGGTGCCCGGTTAGTCGGCGAGACGAACCTTGAGTTTCCCCTGCCTCCGCCTCCGCCCTTGGCTATGGTAAAGCGCTGGGCGTCTTCAATCAGGTCCGCGAGCGTTTCCCTGTCTTCGCAAGACATTATCACGGTTCCCGCGGGAACGGGGATGATGAGGTCAGAACCTGATTTTCCGTGCTGATCTTTGCCCCTTCCGGGTTGCCCGTTTGGGGCTTTGTATTCTTTTTTATACCTGTAGTCAAGAAGAGAAGACATATTCGCGTCTGCAATCACCACCACGTCTCCTCCCTTGCCGCCGTCACCGCCGTTTGGACCTCCTTTGGGAACGAACTTCTCTCTTCTGAAACTTACGCATCCATTGCCGCCGTTACCTGATATAACGGTTATTTTTGCCTCGTCTATAAATTGCATCTTGGCTTGGGCGGGTGCGAATCATTTCGCGGAGGGCTTCAGCTTGGGGGATGACCAGACGGTTTCTCGGACGACCGTGTCCGGGGCGAAGCCTCAGAGCTGTTTTTGATGCTCCGCCATGTCCTCTTTTACGTTTCCCGTTACGCCGTCCCAGTATCTCCACCAGTAGGAATCCGGTTCGTGGTTTGCTTTCTGCTGCTCTGCCCAGATAAGAACCTGCATGTGGTCTCCGTGATAAAGAACCAGTTTTTTCGCGGCTTCAGAAACCTCTTCGTCGTTTATCGGAAGCTTGTTAAGTTCCCCGTCAAAAGTGGCCTTTATTTCCTTTATGTGAGGCGCTACGGTGCTTGAAATTTCCTTGATTTTCTCGGCCGGAGTTGCGACATCTCCCGGAAAAGATTCTTTTACGTTTTTCATCAAGTCTACGAAGTCAAGAAGATTGTCAAGAGATTTCTGCGCTTTCTGCACTTCCTTAAGACATAGCGTGAGTTCTTTTACGTCTAAAGACATTAATCCGCCTCCTTCGATTGCGATAATCCCCCGTCCGGGGGCAGTTCTGATTCTACCACATAATTGATTACTTTACTCTGTATACCAAAAGTCCGGGTTTGTTCTTCATGTAAGTGGCAAGCTCTTCGTCCAGTACTTTCCCGTGTACCGTGGAAGCGTGTCGCAGATAAACCACACCGTCCTTTCTCACGGTGATTCCCGTGTGAGAGACGTCAAGACCGTCTCTATCGGAGTAGATCCCTAGGTAGTCTCCGGTTTCTATACCTTGAAGTATCCGGGGACTGATTTTCTGAGACGGAATGTAGCTTACCTCCCTCTTTACTGTAGCAAGACCTGGAAGCCAGAGGGAGCCGTCTGTTTTTCTGTTTAACTCCTTGGTCGCTGTCTCCGTGACGCCGCCCCCGATTTCCCTAGTGACGTCATGCGCGTTTTTACTGTCTCCGCTTACCCAGTCGGAGAAAAAATGCCTCCTTTTATCCCACAGCACAGCACCGTGTTTGTATCTGATCTTCGTAAGCTTTTCTTTGAACTCTGCGAAGTCCCCGGAAAGCCTGAGCGATTCCACATAGTCGATATAGGTAAAACAGTCGAGTCCCGAGAGATCCACCGTAAGTTGCTCTGTCTCGTCGCTAGCTCCCCCCAGGGTGTTTCCCGCGTAGGGAGTCTCGAGAAAACTCTCCGAGAGAAATTCTATTTTCGCGCCGGGACCACTTTTTGAGTCGGCCTGTTCTATAAGGGTTTCGATGCTCTGTTCCGTCCAGTTCCCAAGGACTATCTTCTCCTGGTATCCGGTAGAGATATCTTTCCCGAAGACCGTAAGCAAAAACTTAGCCGCGATAACTATGATGAGCAGAAGAAAAAGGTTTTTAATTATTCTGTTCATGGTTCTATCCAAGTGGTCCGATACTTATTCCGGCAAGAAAAAAAAGATCGTCTCCGAGCAGATACAAGACAGCCGAGAAGGAAAGAAAGGGACCATAGGCGATGGCAGATGCCGGATCTTTTCTGCGCAGTATTATAACCGAGAGTCCGATCAGGGTTCCCAGGATGGAACTCAGGAATATTACTACCAGCACTCCCCATATCCCGAAAAAGGCGCCCAGCATCGCGACAAGCTTCACGTCCCCCATTCCCATCCCTTCTTTTTTTCTTACCGTTCTGTACACAGCGGCGATCAGTAAAAAAGCCCCTCCTCCAAGCAGCACTCCCCCTATTGAGTTGAAAACCGCGATATCCGCCACTGCGGACAGATAGTTTGAAAGCCCCGGAGAAAGAACCGCCTCGGCTGCGGCTCCCCAGTCGGTTCTGATAGCGTTTAGCGTGATCCCGACCGCTATTCCCGGAAGCGTTATCATGTCGGGAATAATCAGATGTCTTATATCTATCAGGGTTATAACTACAAGCGATACGCAAAGCGCCAGGTAGAAAAGGAGTTCAAGTGAGACTCCAAATTCCCTGTAGAGAAAAAACGCCAGAGTTCCGCACAGAAATTCTGTTAATGGATATTCGATCGATATCCGCTCTTTGCAGTAGGCGCATCTGCCCCCCAGGAAAATCCAGCTTAGAAGCGGAATGTTGTGGTGGGCCCGTATGGGGGTTTCGCAGCTGGTGCAGCGGGAACGGGGAGAGATAACGGAGACCCCGACGGGAATTCTTCTTACGCAGACGTTGGCAAAACTTCCAAGTACCGTTCCCAGAATGAAAAACCATACTTCGGGAATAATGCTGTCGAGAAAGAAAAAAGAACTTTCCAAGGGGACTCCTGTCCTAGTTGCTGCTTTGGTTAAACGCTTCTTTTCCGGAGTTCAGAAAGCGCCAGATCAAAATGTCTTTTATAGAGTTTTATGACTTTTCTGCTTTTCCCCAAGTGCTCTTTTATCGCGTGAAGAGAAGCTCTGTTACATACAAGTCTTACGTCCGCCCCAGTCCTGCCCTCCAGCTGTTCTGCAAGCGCGGAGATTCTAATGTCCGTGCCGAGAGGTTTTTTCCGAGTGTGGATTTTCAGGATCTCAAGAATTTCCTGTTTTGACGGAGTCGGAATCTTAACCACGAGGTCGAATCTCCCCGGTCTCAGCAGCGCCGGTTCGATCATGTCAATTCTGTTTGTCGCAGCCAGCACCAGCACATCCGGAAGTTCTTCAACCCCGTCAATCTCGGCAAGCAGCTGGCTTACGACCCTCTCGCTCACTCGGGTTGAGTTCGATTCTGAGCGCCTGGGACAAAGAGCGTCGAGTTCATCGAAGAATACTATGCAGGGAGAAACCTGCTTTGCCTTTTTGAAAACCTCCCTTGCGGCGCGTTCCGATTCGCCGACATACTTGGAGAGAAGTTCCGCTCCCTTTATGGAAATGAAGTTGACTTCCGTTCTGTTCGCAAGTGCTTTTGCGAGGAGGGTTTTCCCCGTTCCCGGTGGACCGTGAAGCAGTATTCCCTTCGGTGACGCTACATCGAGGGCCTCGTAGAAATTCCTGTGCTTCATCGGCCATATCACGGATTCAATCAAGTCATTTTTTACGTCCTCAAGACCCCCTACGTCATCCCAGGAGATTTTCGGTATCTCAGCCACTATTTCCCTTATTGCGGAAGGATGAATGTTTCGAAGCGCAGAAAGAAAGTCTTCCATGTTGACTTCGACGGGAAAACTGTGCGCGACGTCGGAGGCAAAATCCTGCTCCATGTCCGGCAGAATATTGGTAAGGGAATTTATGGCTGCCTCCCTGCAGAGATTTCCTATGTCGGCTCCCATGTAACCGCTTGAAAGATCAGAGAGTCTCTGAAGATCCACGTCATTTGAAAGAGGCATGCCTCTTGAGTGAACCTGAAATATCTCGAGACGAGCCTTGGTGTCGGGAACCGGAAGGTGAATTTCTCTGTCAAACCGCCCCGGGCGGCGCAGCGCGGGATCAATCATCTCGGGAAGATTGGTAGCTCCGATAACCGTAACGTTTCCCCTGTGAGTGAGTCCGTCCATAAGCGAGAGAAGCTGTGCCACCACCCTTTTCTCCACGTCTCCCGTTACCTTGTCCCTGCGGGGAGCTATCGCGTCGAGTTCGTCAAGAAATATTATCGAAGGCTGGTTTTTAATCGCGTTCTCGAATATCTGGCGCAGCTTGGCTTCGCTTTCTCCGTAGAACCTTTGGATTACCTCGGGGCCGTTTATCACCTGGAAATTTGAATTCGTCTCAAATGCTATGGCTTTTGCAAGCAGGGTTTTTCCGCTTCCCGGGGGTCCTGTCAGAAGGACTCCTCTTGGCGGCTGAACCCCGAGTTTTTCAAAAAGCGAGGGGAAGCGTATCGGAAGTTCAAGAATCTCTTTTATCCTTTTTATCTGGCTTGAAAGTCCTCCTATATCCGCATATGAGATCCTTTCTGTGTCTACTTTGGTCCGCGGTCTCTGTATCACGTCCATGCGGGTTTTCTGGCTTATGACCACCGAGTGCTCGGGCGTTGTGGTAAGCACGTCGAAATCTTCGGTCTTGGCGGAGGACACTCTGACTGATACCCTGTCTCCGGCTGTTACTGCAAGGCCTTCTAGCCTGTCGCAAAGACGCTTGCTTTTGGCGGGATCGTAGAGAAAGGCCTTGTCTCTTGGACACAGGGTTATTTTGCTTGCCTTCTCAACATCTGCTTTTGTTACTATTACTATGTCGTCAAGTCCCACTCCCGCGTTTTCTCTTGTTACCATATCTATTTCTATGACGGACTCTGTTTCCAGTTCATCCGTGTCAAGCGGCAGGGCTCTCACGACGGTTTTCCTTCTTCCGTCTATCTGTATGAGGTCCCAGGACGTGAGGCCGAGTTCCTTCATGTCCATGCTGCTGATCCTGGCGTAACCCTTTCCGCAGTCTTTTGAATGGATTTCCGATATTTTTAACGATATCATTAGCCGCACCTTTCAAAAAAGATATTAACGCTTAAAATTTTATGGTCAAGAAAGTGCTCGCGGGAAGCGCAGAAGCAGTCTTTCCCGAAAAAAACGGTTGGCAAATCAAGTGCAGCTCAAACATCTAAGCCTCAGAAACTACAGAAATTACGAGAGCCTTTCCCTTCCGTTCTATCCGGGATTCAATGTCATCCACGGCAGAAATGCCCAAGGGAAGACCAATCTTCTCGAAGCCATATATCTTGTTTGCGGGCTGCGGCCTTTCTCGGGCGCGAAAAACTCGGATCTTGTGCGCTTCGGCTGCGAAGCTTCGCTTGTGAAGGGGGAGATTCTTTCAGGAAACGGCCTGAATGAAGTGCATATAACCGTGAAGAAAGAGGGCCGCCACACGCGGCTTAACTCAAAGACGGTGCGAAGCATAAGCCAGCATTTCGGCCGATTCAAGGTCGTTTTGTTCCTCCCCTCGGACATAGAGATAGTAAAGGGAGGGCTTCAGGCAAGGAGAAATTACCTCGATTCCGTAATTAGCTCCATCCACCCGGCCCACATAAAGCAGCTTCGCGACTACCAGAGGGCCGTGAGTCAGAGAAACCACATGCTTGGCTCAAGGGGAAAGGTGTCTTCGCTTTCCATGGAACTTTGGGACGAGCAGATAGCACGGTACGGAGCCGACATAGTGAGCAGGCGCATCGAGATGATAAAGAGTTTCAACCGAAAGCTCGCCGAAGTTTACGGGGAACATGGAGAGTCAGACACTTCGGCGCGCGTAAGCTACGGGTTTTCTTTTGAACGCAGCGAGGATATCGCAGAGGGAATAAGAGAGGCGCTTTCGAAAAATTTCCCTTCGGACAGAAAGAGGGGCCACACTACCGTCGGTCCCCACAGGGATCGGGTTGGTTTTCTGCTTAACGGACAGGACGCTTCGCGTTTTGCCTCGCAGGGACAGTCAAAAAATCTGGTTCTGGCGCTCAAGGCCTCAGAGATAAGGCTTTTTAAGGAACACACGGGGACTAATCCCATACTTCTTCTCGATGACATAACGAGCGAACTTGACATAAAACGCAGGAGTTTCCTTTTTAAGACTCTCTCGCAATTCACCGGGCAGGTGTTCGTTACCTCGACCGATAAGAACGAGATACCCCGTCGGGGGGAATTCCATTCGTTTCTCGTTGACTCAGGCCGGGTAAAAGCCGGCGCATAATTTGGTATAATTGCCAAAATTATCTGAGAAGGAAAAATTATCGTAATTTAGTTGACCATGCGGTGCAAAAGGTCTAGTTGAAAGGAGGTAGTGAAATGGATAAAATCAAGCTGTCCCTGATAGCGGGCTTAATAGCTATTATGCCGACGCTGGCAGTCGCGGGTGATTGTAGCACGGTTGAAAACAACAATCTCGCGATTCACACGGTACCGGAACTCGTTCACCAGAAAGTTACTTTTGACGTAGCGGCGACGCATACCCCGTTTGATGAAAAGTACTCGGAGATTGACAATATCAGCGTGTTTACTGGGGGAGCGGGCTTCAAGGTAGCGGGAGTCAAGCTGGGCATGGGCGTCAGTCATTATACAAACGGGACTTCTTACCCGGTAAAAGACGGAGACCCTTGCAAAGGTAATACCGCCTTAGCCGTGGCGGGTTTTGTTAACTTGGGAGAGAGCGCGAGGCTGAAACTGGGGATTGCCAGAAGCAGCGACATAATAGACTCGTTGTCAATCGATAATACTACTTTTCACGCGGGGATACGTTTCGGATTCTAAACAAGAAGCAACCGTAATTTTCAGGAGGACAAAATTAAATGGACTTGAAGATCATTGACGTTAATTTCTTTACGACAGAGGCGATAGCGTCTTACCTTATCGAGACCGGCGAGGGGCCGATACTTATAGAGACGGGTCCCGACACATCGTTTGAGAATCTTAAAAGCGGTCTTTCTGACCTGGGCTATGCTCCCTCGGACGTAAAACACGTGTTCGTAACCCACATCCATCTTGACCACTCTGGGGCTGCCTGGCATTTCGCGGCGGCGGGCTCCACCATATATGTTCACCCTGTAGGAGCTCCGCACCTTGTTGCCCCTGAGAAACTTATGAAATCCGCCGCAAGGATATACGGGGATAAAATGGAAGAGCTTTGGGGCGAAGTGAGGGGAATGGATGAAAGCAGCGTTGTTGCCCTTGAGGACACCCAGACTGTCAGCATAGGGGGCGTTGAAATAAAAGCTATTGAGACTACCGGGCACGCCGGACATCATTACTCCTATCTCGTTGAAAATGCCCTTTTTACCGGGGATACGGCGGGATGCGTAATGGCTGGGGGTCCGATGATTCCCGCGACTCCTCCTCCCGAAATACACCTTGAAAAGTGGTACGCTTCTCTCGAGAAGATGAGGGAGATCTCTCCCGATATCATTTATCTTACCCATTTCGGCGGATACACGGACGTTGGAGCCAAGCTTGATGCTGCCGAAGAAAAACTGCAGGAGTGGTCTGAGTGGGTTGGCGAGAGATTATCGGTCGGGAAGAGCGATGAGGAGATAACCGAAGAATTCGGAGACTACCTCAGGGGGATGTTCGAGCGGGAAGGAGTAAGCGAGGAAGTCTATCGAAAGTATGATCTTATGGCTCCTTACCATATGAATGCTGGCGGCCTTATAAGATACTGGAAGAAGTACAGGCTTCCGGGTTCCTGAGTTCTCCGTTGAGGTCGCGGCTTTGTTTTCTCCGGTCGCGTCGTTATAATTATGCGTTTTTAAATCGGGGTGTGGCGCAGCTGGGAGCGCGCAGCATTTGGGATGCTGAGGTCGGAGGTTCGAGCCCTCTCACCCCGACCATTTCTTCGTGATTTGATCCGCGTCTATTTTTTCCGCGCCCGTAGCTCAGCCAGGATAGAGCAACGGACTTCTAATCCGTAGGTCAGAGGTTCGAATCCTCTCGGGCGCGCATTTCCCCATGGTGCAGAAATCCGCTTTCCTAGAGCAGTGCTGCGCCTAAAAAAAGGTAGAAAGCGGTACCGAATATATCGTTAAACGTAACGAGAAACGGCCCTGAGGATACCGCCGGATCCATCTTGAGCTTGTTAAGGACAAGGGGGCCCGCAACGCCGAGAAACGAAGTTGTAAGAGTAGCTCCGACAATTCCCGCGAATATTACCAGAAACAGCCTTACGAAATCGATATCCGCGGTATTTAGCGCAATTCCAATAAGGGAGCCCAGAACGCCGCTTATGATCCCAAGGACTAGCCCCACCTTTAGTTCTGCAAGAAGAAGGTCTTTTATCTGGTTCATCACGAAATCGCCGGTGGCTATGACCCTGACTGTGATGGTGTTTGTCTGAACTCCGACGTTTCCGCCCGTGGCCATGACCAGGGGAAGCAGGGCTGCGAGAATGATGAAATTCTCAAGCGTGGTCTGAAATTTCTGCATTATTATGAAAGCTACGAGGAGCTCTCCCACAAGGGCGAGCATTATCCAGGGTGCCCTCAGCCTCACATTGTGGTATATGGACGTGTGTATGGGGTGGAGTCCTTCGCCGCTTATTCCCCCGAGCTTGTATATGTCTTCTCCCGCCTCTTCGGATATGACGTCGAGTATGTCGTCGGCGGTTATCCTGCCGAGCAGCACTCCGGAATCGTTTACCACGGGAAGCGACATTTCATCGTATCTCCTGAATATCTTGGCCACTTCCTCCTGGTCCATGTTCGGAGTGAGCGTTACCTCGACCGGATCCATTATCGTCCATAGAGGTGAATCAGGTGCCGCGGTTGAGAGCTTGAGCGGAAACACCCTTCCGACGAGTCTTCCCGTTTCATTTATCACGTAGACCATGTGCAGATCCTCTACGTCTTCTTCATCTTCCTCCTCGATTTTCCTTATCAGCTCAACGGTTTCTCTTGAAGTGGCATCATGCGAACCTTTTAGAACTTCGGTCTGCATTATTCCGCCTGCGGAATCTTCCGGGTACTTGAGAAGCGGTGTCACCTCCTCGCGTTCTTCCGGATCCATGGTTTCGAGAACCTTGTCCGCCAGGGTTTCCGGCAGTTCTCCAAGGAAGTCGGCGGCGTCATCCGATTCCATCTCTTCGGCCATCGCGGTGATAGATGTCTCCCGCATAAGCTTCAGCATGCTTACGCGTTCCTCCGGGTTTAGCTGGAAATAGACCTTGGAGGCTACTTCCGTGTCCAGGGCTTCCAGTATAAGATGCTTTTTCTTCTGCGGAGAAGCCTGTATCAGGGATGCTGTTTCGGAGGGGTGCATGGACTGGGTTATGCTTCTCACGGCATCCCAGTCCCCCTTTTTAAGAGCCTTGTCTATTCTCTTTACAGCTTTTTTGACGTTTACCGGCATCGCATTACTCTCGGTTCCGCGTTTTCTCAAGAGGCGTGTTGAGATATTACCTCAGTCTTGGATGATTAGGATACAGTTTTTGGAATTGATTACTACGAAAATATATTTTACGGCTTTTTTCTTTGAAACCGTAAGACTTTCTACTCCGGGATGATGGTTGAGAGGGAGTTCTTCGGGGCTTGGTGTCAGCCGGAGGGGGGGGTTAATCGAACTCTGTTTTCAGATTGAAAACTGCCAGCCGATTGTGGAACTGTAACCATTTTTAAGCTGCGGACCGTCCAGATCCTGATAGAGCGGCCATCCAATCTCAACCGCCAAACGGTTGTCTGAAAAGGCGTCTCTCGGCTTGTAGAGGTTAAGCCCGGCAAATCCCTTGACGCTTTTTCTTGAGCTTAAGTCCGACCGCGCCGTCGGCACCATGTTGGGATTAAGTTCTTCGTCCCGTCCCTCGATCCCATCGCGGTAGGAAGCCATCCATTCGCCCGTTTTGTGAGTATGCTCACCCATAACCCCTATGGGCGCGTGATCATCGGGAAGTGAGACTTAATCGGCAAGCGAGGTCTCACACAAAAACAGAATCTTTTCAATTCGCACCCCGTTACTTTTTTTCGCGGGATTTGGCTTTGGTTTTTTTCGCGATAAGCCTTTTGAGCTCCCTTCGGTCGGGGTTAAGCAGTTCCTTCACGTATTCAACATTCACCCTGGTTACTATTATATGTCCCACTTCGGTGTTGACCGATTCGTAAATCCCGAGTCTCATCATTCCCTTGGTCTGCATGAGGTTGTCTTCCGTGGGGCTTACGTAGTGTACGAAATCCGTTCTGTAGCGGTGAATCAAAAACAGGTGAAGTAGGGTCGCAAGACGTTTCTGGCGAAGAGCTGTATCAAAATTGTTCTCATCCCTTATCGTGAGTATTTTCTCTCCCTTCCTGTCCTGCAGTATCTCGAATATGACGTCCGCCACTTTCTCACCCTCACCGTTTAGGATGTTCAGTTCAAGTACGAACGTTCCCACGGTATGGGGCTTGAGTTCAACAGTAAAGGTGTCCTTGATCTTGTAGTGTCTTGTCCAGGACTCAAGCCACTCTTCTAGAAGCTTGATGGAAACCTCCGTCTGAACCAGGTGCTGGAACTGCGTGGAACCTTTGCCCATGGCCTTTGTCGTCGCGGTTCTTCCGGAACTTGCCACAAGCGCTCCGTCCATGCGGGGTCCACCGACATGGCTCTGCGGAGTCTTGTAAGGCGAATCTATTAGCCTCAGCCTTCTCTGCACCCGCGCCAGGGCGAGCATGCCGTCTTCTTGGAGTGCGGTTGCGAACTCTTCCGCGGCCATACCGTCGATCTGGTGGCCTCCGTAGGTTATGAAGTCAAACACGAAGCCAAGCTTTCCTATCTCCTCGGGAAATTTCTTCATTTCCTCGTCGGTCATTCCCGTTGTGTCCCAGTTAAAGGAGGGAGAGAGGTTGTAGGCCAGCATTTTGCTTGGAAAGACCTCGTGAATGGCTTCTGCGAACTGCCTTGCATCTTCCAGATCCGCTGTTTTGGTTTCCATCCAGAGCAGATCGGCAAAAGGTGCCACGGCAAGTGACTTTGCGATGGCGTATTCGATTCCGCCTTTTACCTGATGGTACCCCTCAGGGGTTCTTGAAATCTCGGCGTCCCATATGTAGTCGATTCCCAGGGAGTCGGCTTTTGCCATTGCGTCTTTTGTTGATGCGGTTTTGGCGAATTCTCTCCACTGCTCGACGGTTATGTCGAACTCGATACCCTGCTCAATGTTAAACTGCATAAGCGTTTCTATCGTTTCGCCGAACGTGCTCAGCCCTGATTCCTCTTCCCATATCTCGACGAAATGGGTAACTATGGAATCGAAGGTGGTTTCAAATTCGTGCGTATCCCCTCTCATTCTCTCCACGTTTTCGTCTATGAACGATGCTATGCCGGTTTCCTCAAGCCACTTGCCGGTCTCCGCGTAGGTTTCATCGCTTATTTTGTAGAGCTTGTGGCCGCTTATTTCTTTTATGCCTTTATCGTGGATCCTTTTCAGGATAGTGAGGTAAGCATTTTTGTAACTTGGGATATTAAGCTTGGTGGCTCCCAGGATAAACGGCTGGTCACGCTCATCCCCGTTTCCGTCAAGAAGCGTCGCGGCTTCGGCGTCGGTTCTTGAAACGATTATCCCCGGAACTTCCATTATATCGAGCTGGAACCTCGCGGCGTTAAGTCTTTTTATCTGTTCGTCAGAAGGCACCAGAACCTTTCCGCCTTGATGACCGCATTTCTTGGTTCCGGGTTTCTGGTCTTCGATGTGATAACCGGTTACGCCTGCTTCAACGAATCTGCGGATAAGGTTTCTCACGTGGGCGTCCCCGCCGTGTCCCGTGTCCGCGTCCGCGACTATGAAGGGGCTGTAATCAATTTCCGGTGTCTGCGCTCTTTCTTTCTCCGTCATTCTTGAGCGGTTGTATCTCTGGTTCTTGTCCGCGGCGAGAAGTGCCCTTACTATCGGAGCGGCTTCGTCCGGCACCTGGCTTAGCGGATAGCTCGCGAGGTCAGCTCCCTGGTCCTCGCCGATCGATCCCTTCGCCGAAGTGGCCCACCCGCCGAGATATATGCCTTCTATTCCCTTTCTTTTCATCATAACGGCCTGACCGGGCGAATATGGACCGAAGGACGTTATCTGTTTTTTCTCGGCAAACAGCTCCCGGAGTCTTTTGTAGAATGCCTCCGCCGCGTTTTTCGCGATCGAATAATCCCTTCTTATGGTTCCTCTCTGTTCCACCACCTGGCGGGGTGAGTAAAGACGGGTTATTTCCCGGAAGCGCGCGCTTGAGAAATACCTTTTCGTCTTCCTTATCTCAGCTTCAAACTGGCTCATGGGTATGATCTCCTGAAAATAAAAATAGTTGTTTCTTCGAGGTCCTAGATTACGAAATCGAGGTTCTCGGTGATTCTCTTGTCCTTGCCCGCGAACTCCGACATGTAGAGTTCGATTCTCTGCTCGGCTACGTCGTGGTCATGGTTGTTCAGGTTTATGTTGAGCAGGTCTATGTACCACGGCACCTTGACGTCGTCAAGCACATAGGTTCTCACTATCTGTTTCGCTATTGGTAGGGTGGTGGGTTTAGAGATGTCATGGACGTCTCTGTCGCTTGCTTTCTGCAGTTTTTCGTATTCCTCTTCAAGAAGTCTTTCGAAAACATCGGCGGTGAATGTGTCTCCGGCTTTGAGCCCGGTTTCCGGGTCGTCCTCGGTGAGTTTTGCTCCCTTATGGACCCATTCCCAGAGTATGCTGAGCCTTATCTCTCCGGTTGCGGCATCTTCCATCAGATAGAGAATGTCGTCGTTGCCGAAGAAATCCGCCGGTTTCAGAGCCGCGGCCTGAAATCCCTGTCCGAACGCGTTTCCGTACTGAAGCCCGACGCTCAAAAGGTTGCGGGCTCCACGTATCGTTCTTGGAGCTGGTTCAAGCAGTGTAAGGCCGTCTGCGTCTTCCTGAGTATAGGTTAAGGCGGGAAATTCTCTTCCGAGCTGGTTCTCTTCGCCCGCTTTTTCCCATACGGGTCTTATTATGTGAACCATTTTCCAGTGGGCGACCCATTTGCCGCTTGCTCCTTCCTGCTGTTCGCGCACAGCCCCGGCGTATGCTTTTTCCATGCTGCTTTCAACGCCCTCTTTTGATCCCACGGGGATGTTCGGTTCCATCCCTCCCTGCCAGAGCGTGAAATTTCCGTTGATGTCCGGCGTATTCACTGCCCTTCTCACGCGGTCTTCGTAATTTCTCATGTAACCGTACGTCATGGTGATCGACTCTATGTTTGGATTCAGAAAATCCTTGTCCCACGCCATGGCGTCCGAAACGCTGTTTATGTAATCCCACCTGCCGGTGTTAAATCCGGCGAAATGTTTTCCCAAAGCGGCCCTTATTTCCATCAGCTGGAACGTTTCCTCAAGCTGTTCTATAAGCACGTATACCTTTATGGACCCTTCGGGAAGCTCTAGGTAGCCCTCAAGGGCCGAGAGCATCTCATTCCAAAGCGCTGCTTCCTCTGCGGTCTGAATCTTGGGCAGGTAGAGAACTATCGATGAATTTCTTTTCGCAAGTTCCTTGTAGTTGTTCACAACAAACAGGGTTATGTCTGCCACCGAAGCGGAAAGGGCGACACCGTCTGCGTCGCGTATGTGGCGGTCATCAAGATGAAGTCCCCTTGCCCGGAAAATGACGGTGGTGAAGTCAAGCTGTTTTTCCCAGTCCTCGATTATGTCATGTCCGAAGAAGCTCTGTCCCCACCTGTTCATCTCCGCTGCCACACCCTCGGCTGTTCTCAAGAAGACCTCGTCCCTGGCGATAGCGAGCTTTAGGTTGCGCTGGTTGTCAAGGGACATCGTGGCGATCTGTCCGAGGGCATCCTCTCCGTCGAACATCCAACCGTCGGCACCCGAGAGAAGAGCGTAGGCTACGTTCCTTATGCTTTTTTCAACAGGCGAGTTCGGTTTGGCCGCCGGGCCAGTTCCCTGTATCCACTGTCTCCTGAGGTCGTGAGGAATCTCGGCCCCCTCGAATTTTCCGTCCCTAGCGTCCTGGACCTTGATGTCGGTACGCGGTATGAGTGAATCGGGGTCAAGAAACGTTATTCTTTTTCCGGCCTCATAGCGTCTTTTCCTTCTTTGCGTCCTTTTCTCCATGACGGCTTTTTGCTCCCCGTTGAAGCGGGCCATGAATTCAAGGGCGGCAATCGCTTCCGGTGTGTACACATCGCCGTAGGATTGCTCAATGTTGTCTCTTATGTGCAGTTTGGTGCCCATTGGTCTTTCGCTCCTCAGATGCCTGTTGTGGTCAAATAAAAACTGCCTAGTATAAACAAGTTCTCGATTAAATCAAATATCCCGGCCGGAACCCGTTGGGTGTCGGGGAAAACAGCGGTTTTTAGCTTTAAGCGGAATCGTACGGGCGAGTGGAAATGGGGCTTTTAAGCTTGTGGTACGCGAGGACTTCGTAGGGGAAGACGGGCGGGCGGGAACGCCGGTATTTTCCGGCTGACACAGTTAAAACCTTACAGGGAGGCAGCGGGCTCGTGTGCCTCCTCCTTCAACCACTCAGTCGGATGAAGGAGCCGGTGCCTTCACGCGGACCGTTAAGATGTCCGTGTCGTGATACTGCTGATGGTGTACCGACGACGCGATGTGCTGCAACAGTCGCAGAGACACTTCTTGTTCAGTCGGGGCTTCCGTAACTCGCTCGCCTAGCAGCGCGATCTGATCTTGGAGATTTTCTTTAGTGGCTGATGCAATGAATTCAAGCACAGCTTCGTCGCCTTCCTTGTGCGCAATAATGTGCAGTCGCCGCAAAGGTTCTTCCTGATCTGATGTCGTCTTGTGGTCGAGCAGCGCGATCAGAGCTTCTTCACTGGCGGCGTCGAGGCGGTCAGCCATTGTCTCCCCCCAACTGCTGTGGGAAGCAAACGATCGCAGAAACTCTCGAATTTTCGGTAATGTCGTAATGTGGAACGGAAGCTCTATGCGTCTGCGCCGAGGTTCAGTGATTTCGATAAAAAAGGTCAAGAGCAGAGCGGTGAGACCACCTGCTGTCATGCCGTTTTGCAACAAGCCACCGGCAAATTCCGCGAAATACTCAGGGAAGATCACGCCATTTTGAAAGCCGACACCTACCCAGAATGAAACTCCCGCAATCATGCCTTTGCGGTAGTCAATTCCGTCCTGGACGACAACCTTCATTCCAAGCACAAACAGCGTGGCTACCAGGATGGCTAAATACCCGCCAGCTACCGGACTCGGAATTGCAAGAATTGCGGTGAGTGCTTTTGGGAAGCAGGCCAAGATGAGAAAGACGATGCCCGCAGCAACCCCGACTGCCCGAGCTCCCACTCCGGTAAGTTCCGTTACTGATACGCTGGTCGAGTACGTCGTATTTGGAATCGTGCCGGCACATCCGGATAGCAGGTTGCCCACCCCATCGGCAGCCATAGCTCCCTGAACGGAACGAAAGTCTATGGCTCGTGGCCGTCGCCACGAAATGCGCTGAATTGCTACGGAGTCGCCAATTGTTTCGATTGCACCAATCAGGGTGACAAGGATGAACCCAGGCAGGAGGATCCAGAATGTCGGTCCAAAACTCAGATCGAAGCCGGGCCAGCCTCCTTTCGGAAACCCGATCCAGGCGGCCTCGGAAATGCGTGCCGTGTCGTAAATTCCGAAAAAGCCGCCAACAATGGATCCTGCAATGACGCCTGCTACGGGTGCCCAAAGTCGAAATACACCAGTGCCCTTGAGGGCGATGGCAGTGATGACAAGTACAGTCACAAGCGCACTGATGGGGGCAGCTTGGGGATGTGCAGTGTCCTGAACGTTGTCTAGGAGATCGAAAATTATTGGCATCACGGTGACAGAAATCAGCATGATTACCGTGCCTGCGACTGTGGGAGTGAGAATCCGGCGAAACAGAGAAAGACGTTTTGCCAGGGCAAATTGGAACAAAGATGAGATAATGACGAGCGTCGCCAACATAGCGGGGCCGCCTTCCGCGATTGCAGTAATGCAAATTGCGATGAATGCGCCAGAGGTGCCCATCAGCAGGACATATCCCGCGCCGATTCGACCAACTCTGACGGCCTGCAGTATCGTGCTGATCCCGCTAATCACGACTGATGCGAATACAGCCCACAGCATGTAAGTATCAGATCCGCCGGCCGCCTTGATCACGATTAACGGCGTGAGGACGATCCCCGATATGGTGAGAATGGCAAGCTGTAAGCCCAGCCCGGCTACCAGAAGCGTTGGCGGTTTGTCGTTAGGTTCGTAGCGGATGTCTGATCGCAAAGCGGAAGTATCGGTAGCCATGGCGATACTATACTAAGTGCAGTCAAATTTTTCCACGGAGCGATAAGTGCAGACTAAAAGTGCGACAATGGGGCGTCAATCCAGCACTGCCGAGAGCAGACGTAGAACTTTTTGCGACTTTCTCTCGGTAATTTGTCTGTTAACCAGGTTGCCGGTATATTAGCAAACTTGGTTTTTGCCTCATAGACAATGAAAGTTTCAGCGGTGGGTGTAGCTCAGTCCGGTTAGAGCACTTGGTTGTGGCCCAAGAGGTCGCCGGTTCAAATCCGGTCATCCACCCCATTTCCTCACACGTAGCGGAAAAACAAAGACAGATGGGACTTAGATGCGGAATAGTAGGACTTCCAAACGTCGGGAAGTCGACTCTTTTCAACGCGCTTACAAACGCGGGTGCGGCTGCCTCCAACTTCCCCTTCTGCACCATAGATCCGAACATAGGAGTCGTCGGGGTTCCGGATCCCAGGCTTTATGCACTCTCGAACATCGTAAAACCGCAGAAAACCGTTCCCACAAGCTTAGAAGTTGTTGACATCGCGGGACTCGTGAAGGGAGCTTCTGAGGGAAAGGGCAGGGGAAATGCCTTCCTCTCCCATATAAGAGAAGTGGATTTGATACTTCACGTAGTCAGATGTTTTGAGGATGAAAACGTTGTCCACGTGGAAGATGGGATTGATGCCATCCGCGATATCCGTACGATTGAAGATGAACTTGTCCTGAAGGACTTGGAAACAGTTGAGAGAAGAGAGGAAAGACTTTCCACTCAGGCCAAGAGCAGGGACAGGGAAGTAGTCCGAGAGCTTGAGGCGGTAAAGTCGCTTCGGGAATTTATCGAGACGGGGAAACGCGCGCGCGACTTTCCTGGGTTAGAGGAATACGCGGATACTATGCGCGAGCTCTTTCTCCTTAGCTCAAAGCCTGTTATCTATGTATGTAACGTATCGGAAGATGAAGTTTCTGGAGACCAGGGAAATGCCGAGGTTCAGAAAGTGAGAGAGCACGCGAGCAGTTCGGGAGATGATGTTATCATTGTCTCGGCCAAGATAGAGGCCGAGATATCCGAACTTGGGGGCGAGGAGAAGACGGCTTTCCTGCAGGAACTCGGGCTTTGCGATTCCGGTCTCGACAGGCTTGTTAACTGCGCGTACTTGAATCTCGAGCTTCTTACTTATTTCACCGCGGGGCCGAAGGAAGTGAGAGCCTGGACAGTGAGGCGCGGAACCAGGGCGCCTCAGGCGGCCGGGGTTATCCACACCGATTTCGAAAGGGGCTTCATAAGGGCCGAAACCATATCCTATGAGGATTACATGAGGGAAGGCTCTGAGCAGATGGTGAAGGAAGCCGGGAAGATGAGGCTTGAAGGGAAGGATTACGAGGTTTGCGACGGGGACGTCATGTTTTTCAGGTTCAATGTCTGACCCGACTGTGCTTTGTCCAAAGTCCGGTTTTGCCTGCAGACGCCTTGTTCGGATAGAATTTTCCAAAGGGCATGATCTATAAAACTTTCCTAAGACCGGTTCTTGACCGTCTTGATTCCGAAACGTGGCACCATAACGTAAAGGAACTTATGCACCTCTGCGAGTTCTCGAGCCTTACACTGAGACTGCTTGAGTTTGCCGCAAGCGGCGGAGCCCGTGTCAGGGACAGAAGACTTGGCGTTACAATTGCCGGGGTACCTTTTGACAACCCCCTTATAGTGGGCGCGGGGTGGGACAAGACCGGGAGGGCGCTTCGGGCGCTTTACTCGCTGGGTTTTGCCGGGGTTGAAGTGGGTTCGGTGGTTGAGAGACCCCAGAGGGGAAATCCAAAGCCCAGGCAGTTTATGGTAACCCCCGAGGTGTGCCTCAATTCCCTTGGGCTTAACAGCCCGGGGATGGATGCCGTTTTCCGGAACCTTACGTGGTACGATCGCCTCGATATGCCGGTTGGAGTGAACTTAGGAATAAACTCGGACACAAGCCATGAAGACGCTCCACGGGCCTACGCAGCCGTCGCCAGAAAATTCCGCGATAACGCGGCCTACTTTGCTGTAAACGTGAGTTCTCCGAATACATCTGGGTTAAGAAGGCTTCAGGACAGAGGACGGCTTGAAACAATAATACAGGCGGTAAGGGAGTCCCTAGGGGACACCGAGCGTCCCCTGTTTGTAAAGATTTCCCCCGATCTTGGAACTGAGGCGATAGACGATGTTATAGGGGTAGTGATCGATTCCGGGATTTCGGGTGTGATAGCTACCAATACTACCGACAACAGTCTTGTCAAAGGGAAATACGGCATAAGATGGGGAGGTCTTCCGGGAGGAATGAGCGGAAACGACCTTGAGTACAGAGCACTTTCGACTTCGGTTATTTCCCACATCTACCGCACCGCGGGCGAGGAGCTTGAGATAATCGGGGTCGGGGGCGTTTGCGACACGGCTTCTGCGCTTGAGAAGCTTCGTGCGGGAGCAAAGGCCCTTCAGGTGGTCACGGGTCTTCGCGGAGAGGGTCTTTCAGTTGCGAACTCGATAAACAGGGGGCTTTTAGAGTTTATGGATAAAAACGGGATCAGTGACATAAGCGAGATTACCGGTTCAGGCCATGATGCAAGCTGAACGGACGATCAAAAAAAATGACACTGGATCTAAGAGTTTTCAAAACGCCCCCTCTTTCTGAATAAGCACATGGTGGAAAGACTTGGAATTCCGGAGCCTATCTCCTAAATACATGCATGTTGGGAAGATGGATTGCGGAGAAACTTGAAAAGTCGATAAAACGCAAAGATTTCAGGCAAGTAAGTTTCTGATTGTGGTAAAAATTGCATTGTGTTATAATTCCAGCATGAAAGATTTTGCGGTGTTAATAAGAAAAGAAGGGAATACCTATGTATCTCTTTGTCCAGTAACTCTGGTTTCGAGTTATGGAGAAACGGAAAAAGAAGCCATTGAGCACCACAAAGAGGCAATGGAGTTGTTTCTTGAAGATATGTCAGAGGCGGAGATTCAAGAAATAACTGCCTTTATGTCTCCTATGAATATCAGTTCAGTGCAAATTTCTTTAGCAAGGTAGGATCTTGAGCCGCCTTGTCCCCCTGCCTTTCAAAAAAGCAAGAGAAGTCTTATTGAACTCGGGGTTTGTGCTCAAGAGTTCGAAAGGCAGTCATTTCAAGTACGAAAACAAACGGACTGGAAAAATTGTAATTGTCCCTCGTCATGGCAACAAAGATATTCCAGTTGGTACACTCCATGCCCATTATAAGTCGCTCGGGCCTCTCAAGGGAACTGTTTGTTGTAAGCTAAGTCCACTTATGGGCAATTAAATATATAATCCGGCACCTTCCTGAAGGTTTTCTTGATTTTTATTCTGCAAACAACATGCGTGCTGTTATATTGGATATACTGAATGCCAAGACTGGAATTTGCTTGGGGAGAATCTTAGTTTTAGGTGCACTTGCGAAATGAAAACCACACCGGGATTTCTGCTAAGCGGCGTATCCGCCGGGCTTAAGAAAAATGAAAAGAGGGACCTGGCGCTTATATTCTCAACGGTTCCGGCCCGCGCGTCCGCCATATTCACGAAAAACTTAATAAAAGGCGCCCCTATACTTGTTGCGGAAGAGAGAATCAGCAGCGGGTTTTGTCAGGCGCTGATAATAAACAGCGTAAATGCTAACGCTTTTACGGGCCAAAAGGGCTATGAAGACTCACTTGAAGTTGCAAACATGCTCTCCGGGCGGCTCGGAATAGATGAATCGCTCGTGATCCCTTCGTCAACCGGGGTTACGGGGGAATGGCTTCGCGTCGGGAAAATCAAAAAGTCCATTCCCAGACTCATAAAAGGTCTTGGAGAAGACAATGTCCGCGAGGCGGCCGAAGCCATAATGACGACCGACTCCTTCCCCAAGTACGCGTCAAGGCAGCTTGCCGTGGCAGAAAAGACCGCCACCGTCTCGGCTATAGGCAAGGGGGCGGGGATGATATGTCCTAACATGGCGACCATGCTCTGTTTTATAATGACCGACCTTAATATTCAGCGGAAAGCTCTTTCAAAAGCTCTTGCTGTAGCGGCAAGCGGTTCTTTTAACGCCATAACGGTTGACGGGGACACTTCCCCCAACGATTCCGTTTTTATTCTCGCAAACGGGCTTCTGGGAAACAAGGAAATCACGGAGAAAAGTGGGGATTACAGCAAGTTCGTAGATGTGCTTTCCTCTTTATGCGGAGAGATCGCCGAAATGATAGTAAGCGACGGCGAAGGGGCTACGAAAGTCGTCAGGATCAGTGTTACGGAAGCAAGGACCGAGAGGGATGCCGAGGTGGTCGCGAGGACGATAGCCACTTCCCAGCTCGTTAAGACCGCGTTTTATGGAGAGGACGCGAACTGGGGAAGGATAGTGGCGGCCGCCGGGAGAGCCGGCGTGAAATTCGATCCGGAAAAAATAAAGCTTTATTTCGGCGGAGTGGAGGTATTTTCAAAAGGAGTAAGATCCAAACCGGAATCAAGGTTTGCTTCCGTATTCAAAAAACCGTCCTTTACGGTGACCTTGAATCTGGGAGAGGGAAAAGCGGCTTACTCGCTTCTTACAAGCGACCTGAGTCACAGGTACGTTTCGATCAACTCCGATTACAGGACTTAATCCCTGTGGAACCGTTCCTTGTTTCATACTAAGGTCTCATCCGCAAATCCGGTTTTCCCTAGACGCTTGCCGATACGGTATTCAGCGTATTTCGTGAGAACCCTTATGTTGTTTTTTACTTTTTCGGGATAAGACTCCATGGTCTCAGGGTACCTCATTATATCCATGTGGAAAGCATAGAAGTTCCTTTTTCCCCGAGTCTTCTCGAAATTGCGCATCCTGCCGTTTTCAACATCAAATCCCGCGATGTCTTTTTCCTTGTCAAAGCGCAGATCGGGTCTGTAGCCGCAAAGAGTTATTGCGCGGAGGAGGAAAACAAGAAAAACGGAATAGGGTTCCCGTTTTCCCGAGAGAAAACCCAGAGTGTCTGCTGCGAGGTCGAACAGTTCGCTTGCGGGCTCTTGTTCGGGGATGAGGAAATCAAGCAGTTCAAGAACTCGGGTTGCCGCAGCGAAAGAATCCACCGATTCCGTTATTTCCCTGTAGCTTTCCTTTAAGATCACTTCCCCGATGAGGTTGAACCTTCTTTTGTTCAGGGTTACTTCGATTGCTAAGCGGTTAAAGAAATCAAGACGTCCCCCGAAGCGCTTCTGGCTCTTCTTTGCGTTTTTGGCAAGCGCTCTGAATTTTCCGAGTTCCCTTGAGAAAAGGGTTACCACGAGATCGGCTTCCCCGTAACTGGATTTTCTTAAAAGAAGAGCTTCATGCGTTTCCATAATCTATACACAAATCAGGAATAGAGACGTGTATCCGACGGTATTTAATGTCTGCCTCTTGAGTCATCAATAATTACTGTTCCCGATTGCAACTCAAGCGGTTTTGATCTTCTCATAATACCCCCTTTCCCACGGATTAAAACTGTTCGTTGGGCGTATAGAGGCTACAAGCTGCCGCGCGGGTTACCGAGATAATGGTCGTGAAGCTTGACAGGTGTAAAAAGGGAAAGTATGATATCTCCATGCTATCATAATTCCCTTTATAGAGGTAAGAATATTGAGGAAATACGATCCCCTCAGGCGATACTTGTCGGATCAGCGGGGTGATTCCTGCACTTTAACATTCTCCGATATTGAAAAAATCATTCGGGCGTCTCTTCCTTCCAGTGCTAGGAAGCGTGCGCAGTGGTGGGGAAACGACAGAACTCACGCACAGGCGCTCAGTTGGATACTGGCGGGCTGGAATGTCGAGCGACCCAACCTCGCCAAGGAGCATGTTTTTTTTACGCGGCTTTTTAGTGGTGGTTCATCTTCCAAACGGCGGTCCGTCAGAAAAACTTCCTCGCAGGTGATTGTGCGTAACCTGGATTCGGAGATTGTTACGGAATTAAAGCGCAGAGCCAAAGGCAAGGGGCATTCGCTGCAACAGGAACTGAAAGATATCCTGACGCGCGCTGCACGTCCGCAACGAGGGGAATTAATTGCCGAAGCCGACCACATCCGGGCCATGACCATCGGTCCTCTTGAAGATAGTGTATCGATTCTGCGAGAGGATCGTGACAACCGATGAGTCTGGTAATTGACGCGAGCGTAGCGTGCAAATGGTTTTTCGAGGAGAACCTGTCTGCTGAGGCGCGGGCTCTAGCGGAATCCGATGCGGTTTTCTTTGCCCCGGATATGATCCTTGCCGAATGTGCGAATGCCGCTTGGCGAAGAGTATCGAGCGGGACGATACCCGAAGAGCAGGCGCGGGCTTTTCTCGAAGCTTTGCCGCGATGGTTTGAATCTCTGATTCCCTTGGTGCGGTTACATGAGACGGCTTTCGAAATGGCCTGTGTTCTTGGTCACCCGGTCTACGATTGCCAGTACCTTGCGCTTGCAGAAAGGGAAAAAATGCGTATGATCACGGCGGACAGTGTTTTCGTTGACAGGGTCCGTCGTTCACGATGGAAAGACCGAATCGAGAGTTTGGGCGGAGATTGAATCCAAAAATGACGCCTCTAAAAAATCTCTCGGGATTCCTGAGAATAGAGCACACGTTTTTTTCCCTCCCGGTTATTTTCGCAGGGGCTTTTCTGGCCGCCGACGGGATTTTCAGCGCCCAGCTTTTCGTGCTGATTATCCTCGCGGGCACGGGAGCGCGAACCGCAGCCTTGGCGCTTAACAGGATTTTCGACCGGGAAATAGACCGGGAAAACCCGAGAACTGCGAAGAGAGAGCTCCCCTCGGGCAAAATGAGCATGAGTGAGGCAGTTGTCGTAACGGTTGCGGGAACTCTGCTATACTTCGTTTCCGCTTATCTTATATGCCCGCTTGTTTTCCTTCTGTCCCCGCTGCCCCTTGTAGCTTTTGCCGTTTATCCGCTTATGAAAAGGTTTACGAGCCTGTGTCATTTCGGTGTGGGATTCTCACTGGCGCTTGGCCCGCTTGGAGGATGGCTTGCCGTTAAGTGTTCTTTTGAGGAGGTGTTACCGGCAGTCGTGCTCTCGGTTTTCACTTTCCTCTGGATTTCCGGGTTTGATATAATATACGCCACCGCCGACGAGGAATTTGACCGCCGCCGCGGTGTTTTCTCCCTTGTCGCCCGTTTCGGCAGAGAGAAGGCGCTTTTTGTTTCCAGAATCTCTCACCTGCTTTCGTTTGGTTCCCTGATTCTTCTCTATTTTCTTTCATTTCGCACCTTCTCCGCACTCTTGCCGCTTGCGCTCTGCGGCTACCTTCTTTACCTTGAGCACAGAAGCTTCGGACAGATAGATTCCGCTTTTTTCAGAACCAATATCCTCATAGGGTTCGCGGTTTTGTTTTTCACTCTTGCGGGTATATACTTACCCTGAACATGAGAACTATAGTCGGAATTACGGGAGCTTCCGGAGTCGCTTACGGGGTTGATTTTCTGAGAAGATGTCCCGATGAGAAATATCTGGTGGCGAGCAAATGGGGGAAGAGGGTCCTTCACGAAGAACTCGGCCTAAAGGTCGAGGAAATGCGTCCCTGGGTAACCGATATCTACAACGATTCCGACCTCGCGTCGCCTTTTTCCTCTGGAAGCAACCATTTCGATTCCATGGTCATAGTGCCGTGTTCGGTCTCAACGCTTGCGAAAATCGCAAACGGCATAGCCGATACCCTGATAACTAGAATAGCCGCCGTGGCGCTAAAGGAAAAAAGAAAGCTCATAATCGCCTTGCGTGAGACTCCGCTTGGCACAATCGCCCTTGAAAACGCTCTTAAGCTCTCACGTGAGGGAGTCGTGATCGCGCCGATCTCTCCGACTGACTACATGGGTGCCGAATCGATCTCCGACGTGGTGAGTGGATACGTTGACAAGCTTTTAGGCCTTGTCGGCGTTGATACCGGCGGGGGATGGAAAAGGGACGAACTGGAGTAGTCTTTTCTCATGCCCCCAAAAGGTTTTCCCAATCTTGCAAGCTATATAAGCCACCTTGAGAGCATAGGCGATCTCAAGAGAATAAAAACTGAGGTCTCCCCCGAGCTTGAGATAACGGAGATAGCGTCGCGGACCGTGAGGGAAGGCGGACCCGCCCTCTTGTTTGAAAACGTGGAAGGGTCTGATTTCCCATTGGTAATAAACCTCTTTGGAACCGAGCAAAGAGTGGAACTTGCTCTCGGCAGGAAACCCTCGGACGTAGGCGAGGAGCTTGTCGAGATATTCCGCAAGGTTAACCCTCCCACAATACAAGGGATATTTTCCGTGCTTCCAAAGGCTACCGGCCTGCTTTCCATGAGAACTAAGAAGGTAAGGCGTGGCGACGTTCAGCAGGTTGAAACCGAACCCGACCTCTCTAAGCTTCCCTTGATGAAATGCTGGCCACGCGACGGGGGAAAGTTTGTTACGTTCGGCCTGGTGCTGACGAGAGATCCAGCGACGGGTTCGAGGAACCTCGGGGTCTACAGGCTTCAGATGTTTGACCGCAGGACTACCGGGATGCACTGGCATGCGCACAAGGGAGGAGCCGCACACTACCACGAGGCGAAAAAACTGGGAAGGGACCTGGAAGCCGCGGTGGTTCTTGGAGGAGACCCGAGGATGATTTTCTCCGCGATCGCTCCGCTCCCAGACGGCATGGATGAGCTTGCTTTTGCGAGCTATCTTCGCGGAAGCCCGATGCCTATGATAAAGGGCAAGAGCATCTCACTTCACGTCCCGGCCGAAGCCGAATTCATACTTGAAGGTTCCGTTCCAAGGGACGTGCTGAGACAGGAAGGGCCCTTCGGCGATCATTTCGGTCACTACTCGATGGAGGCCGATTTCCCTGTTTTTAACCTGAGCGAAATAACCCACAGGAAAAACCCCGTGTATCCTTCTATCGTGGTAGGCAAGCCCCCGCAGGAGGATGTGTATCTCGGGATTGCCGCCGGCGAGATGTTCTCCCCACTTATAAGGATAATACAGCCCGAAGTGAAGGACATGTGGGCTTATCCCGAGGCGGGATTTCATAACCTGCTTGCGGTTTCCGTCGATGAGCGCTATCCCAAAGGCGGGATAAAGGCCATGCTCGCGCTTTGGGGGACGGGACAGCTTCTTCTCACCAAATGCATGATCTGCGTCTCAAGCGATGTCAACCCCAGGGATTTCTCCGCGGTGCTCCACGAGATAGGGGAGAATTTCGATCCCAGAGAGGATTTCCTCATGATACAGTGGGCGCCTCTCGATACCCTTGACTTCACGAGCAACAAGTTCAACGTGGGAAGCAAGATGGGAATAAACGCCGTCAGGAAAAATTCCCCCGAGAGGAAAAGCTACGCCAGGGAGGTCCCTGACCCTAGGGAAAAACATCAGGACATAACGGGATTCAGGCTTCTTGCGGGAGGTTTCTGCGTGGTGCGGATTGACGAATCGCGGACCGATCCCAAGGAAATGATACGCAGGCTGTTTGAGACTCCCGGCCTTGAGGGGGTGCGCATAATCGCCGTTGTGAGCCCGGATATCGATTTAATGGATGACACCGAGCTTATCTGGGGTATCTTTACTAGATTCGATCCTTATCTGGATGTTCTGTTCGAACACACGGAACTGCGGGGTTCCGCGGTCGTTTATGACGGCAGGATGGGGATTGATGCAACCGTAAAACATTGGTATCCCCCGGTTATAGAGATGTCAGAGGATATAAAAGACAAGGTGGAGACGAAATGGAGCGAGTACTGGAACTGACCGAGAGCTTCTGCACCGACAAGAACCTGCTCCCCGTAATGGAGAAGGTTGCCGAGGGCAGGAGGCTTTCCTTTGAAGACGGGCTTTTGATACTTGATTCCCCCGATCTTAACACCGTCGGCATGATGGCGGATTACGTTAAGAGAAAAAAATCTGGGGAAAAGGTCTATTTCGTCGTAAACCGTCACATAAATCCTTCGAACATATGCGCCATATCGTGTCGGTTCTGCGCTTTCGGAACCACGAAGAAATCCCCCAACGCCTATGAGCTCTCAGACGAGCAGATGCTTTCCATGCTGAGCGACGAGATGAGGGAGGTTCACATAGTCGGCGGCCTTCACCCCGACTGGGAGTTCGATCATTACCTGGACATAGTGAAGATGATAAAGCGCCACTTCCCGAGCATTCACGTAAAGGCTTTCACCGCGGTTGAGATCGACTGGTTCTCGGAGATAAGCGGCCTTTCCCTAAAGGATGTGCTTCTCACCCTTCAAGACGCGGGCGTTGACGCACTTACGGGCGGGGGAGCGGAGATACTGCACGAAGAAGTGAGAAAGAAGATCTGCGCCCCGAAGACGGTCGCGACAAGGTGGGAGGAAATCCACCGCTTGGCTCACACGCTCGGCATCCCGACAAACGCCACCATACTCTACGGCCATCTTGAAAAACCTTTCCACGTCGTTGACCACATGGAGAGGCTGAGAACAATAGAGGACGAGTCCCCCGGTTTTTTCGCCTTCATCCCGGTTCTTTTCCAGCCTGAGAACACGGGCCTTAAAGACATAAAACCTTTTCCAGCCTCATACGACATGAAGGTTCACGCGCTTGCGAGGCTCTATCTTGACAATTTTCCCCACATAAAGTCCTACTGGATCACCCTCGGGGAAAAAGCGGCCCAGGTGGCTCTGCATTACGGTGCGAGCGACGCTGACGGAACGATAATGAGGGAGAAGATCATCCACGACGCGGGCGCCCCCTCGGAAGTGGGTCACAGCAGGGATTTCATGATAAAGATGATCCGGGATTCGGGATATGTTCCCGTTGAGAGGGATGCGCTTTATAACGAAATAAGGGTTTACAACTGATTTCCGTCCGAGAATGGCTTTACGGGTTTGCGGAGTCGGAAATTTCCTAGTTTTTACCCGGTGTGAAGAAAAATGAGATGTAATTTTTGGTCCAGGTTTTTTGTCTCGGTGCTTGTTGTGTTTGCGGGTGTGGCTTTTCCCGTGTACAACGAAAGTGTAGGGGAGGTTAAAGACATGGAAAGCGGAAAAAACAGCAGTTACATGGAGGCGACTTTCGCCGGGGGATGCTTCTGGTGCATGGAGCCTCCTTTTGACAGTCTCTCAGGGGTTGTCGAAACGGTAGTAGGTTACTCGGGCGGAAAGGAGAAAAATCCTACCTACGAGCAGGTCTGGCAGGGGAGAACGGGCCACGCAGAAGCGATAAGGGTCGTTTACGATCCCGCGAAGATAGACTACGAAACCCTTCTTGAGACTTTCTGGATAAATATCGATCCGACCCAGGAGGACGGGCAGTTTGCCGACAGGGGAAGGCATTACAGAACCGCCATCTTCTACCACGACGATTCACAGAAGGAAAAGGCCCTCCTCTCGAAAAAGAAACTCGATTCGTCGGGCAAATTCAAAAAACCGATAGTAACCTCGGTAGAAAAGTTTGTCTCTTTCTACAGAGCGGAGGAATACCACCAGAATTACTACGAGAAAAACCCGATTCACTACGGCAATTACAAAAGAGGTTCGGGAAGGGCAGGCTTTATCGAAAGAACCTGGGGAAAGTAGGATTTCCGGGGGCTTTACCGGCCCAAATGGCCGTCGCGATAAAAAAGGTTTTATTCGGAACTGATGACCGTTTACTCTCTTGACTCCCGAATAAGATTTCCTGATCCATCCGAAGCGGAGCCGAGCGGGCTTCTGGCGGTTGGGGGGGATCTTTCTCCCGAAAGGCTTCTTCTGGCCTACCAAAACGGTATTTTCCCCTGGTATGGCGAAGGAGACCCCATTTTGTGGTTTTCTTCCGATCCGAGAATGGTTTTTTTCCCGGGGGACTTCAAATTTTCAAAAACCCTTTTAAAAACAGTGTCTTCTGGAAAGTTCTCGGTCAGGGCCGATACGGATTTCGCCGCAGTCGTCGAGAACTGCGCGCAGGTCAGCAGAAAGGGGCAGAGCAGTACGTGGATAACCGAGGAGATGAAGGCGGCTTATGGGAAGCTGCATGAACTGGGTTACGCTCATTCTTTTGAGACCTACCGGGAGGGAGAGCTTGTCGGCGGTCTTTACGGAGTGTCTCTCGGCGGCGCGTTTTTCGGAGAATCGATGTTTCACCTCGAAACCGACGCTTCCAAGGTGGCTCTTTTTCATCTGGCGCGGAAATGCTGGGAATCCGCTTTTGATTTCATAGATTCCCAGGTTCCGACGGATCATATGAGGACTCTCGGAGGGAGAGAAATCAGCAGAAAGGAGTTTCTGTCCGCGCTTGAATCTTCTCTTGGGAAAGAGACCCTGCGCGGCAAGTGGGAGATCTGAACTGTCCCTGTCCCGGCGAAATGACAGAGGCCGGAAAAGTGGTTAAAATCCTGCTCCATGCCGAAACTGCTTGTTTTCCAGCATGTTCCTCACGAGATACTGGGAACGCTTCATCCGATGCTCAGAAACGCCGGTTTCAGAATGCGTTACGTGAACTTCGGTCGTTCCAATTACAGCATCCCGAAACTCCGCAACTACGACGGTCTCGTGGTTCTCGGAGGCCCGATGAACGTGGATGAGACCGATGAGTATCCTTACCTCGTACCGGAGACCGAAACCATAAGGGAGTTTATCGACATGGACGCCCCGGTGCTCGGCATATGTCTCGGCTCGCAGCTCATTGCCAAGGCCCTTGGAGCCCGGGTTCTCAAGAACCCGGAGAAGGAAATCGGCTGGTATGACGTTTCCACTACCGAGGAAGGGAAAAGGGACCCGCTTCTTGGTGTATTCAGTGAGGTTGAAAAGGTCTTTCAGTGGCATGGAGATACCTTTGAGATTCCGCAGGGTGCCTCGCATCTGGCAACCTCTCCTGCGTGCGCAAATCAGGCGTTTCGATACGGAGACAAGGTATACGGTTTCCAGTTCCACCTTGAGGTAGACGCACCCATGATAGAGCGCTGGCTTGTTACCCCGGTTAACAAAAAGGAAATCGAGGGACTCGGCGGCAAGATAAGTCCCGACCTTATAAGGTCTGAGACGCCTAAATACATAAACACGCTTTCTGAACTGAGCAGACGCACTTTCGGCGGTTTTATCGACCTGCTCGGTGCCCCATCGGAAAAAAAAGCACATATGCCTTCTGTATGAACTTAGCCATCTGTGGCCCGTTCAGCGGTTTTCTCTTTGATCGCTGTTGAAAAAAACCCAAGCGTGTGTATAATCCGTGCGTTTTTCAATCCACACAACGAGGTGAACATGAGCAGCTGGGAATACAAAAATCACGGCCATCCGGACATAAAGCCTTCCACTTCCAGAAGAGCAATATTTATCGGCAGATATCAGCCCTACCACGCCGGGCACATAAGCCTTGTCAGGCAGAAACTCGACAATGGAGTTCCGTGTTTGATAATGGTAAGGGATATTCCTCCCGACCCGAAAAACCCTTTTACCACAGAACAGACCGTCGGAATGATAAGAAAATATCACGAGAGCAAGGGTGATGATGTGGTCGTGATGGTGATTCCGGATATCGAATCGGTGAATTGGGGCAGGGGAGTCGGTTACGAGATGAACGAGTTTTTTCCTCCTGAGAACATAGGGTTCATATCGGCTACCAAAATACGCGAGTCAATAGCGAGCGGCAATGAGGAGTGGAAAGAGCTTGTGGACGAGTCCATTCAGGATGACGTGGTAAGTTACCTGAGCGGCGACTGATCGCGGTTCCTGAAGTTAAAAAGACGGCGTTGCTGACCATTCCGCACAAAAACCGTGCGGACATATCCGAGGGGTGGAGCGAGGAAATCGCATGTCGCAAAGAGCGCATCAGGGTGAAGTTGCCGGAACGCGCTGGACCCCCGACCAGTACCTGAAGTTCTCCCAAGAGCGCCTGCGACCGGCCATTGAGTTGCTGGATCGTATACCCCTTGAGGCGCCGGACGTGATCTATGATCTGGGTTGCGGTTCGGGCCACATAACCCGTCTTCTGGCGAAGCGCTGGTCCTAATCCAAGGTATACGGTATCGATAACTCACCGCAGATGCTGGCCGAGGCGGCCGCGGAGCCGTCGACCATACACTGGCGAGGTATAAAACAGGTTAGCAATTTAGAGATTGCAGGGCCTAAAATATATAAAGCTAGGAAGTTCACATCTAAATCTTTAAAAGGGTGAAGGAAAAGGAGTTCAATCAGGAATCAGAGTTATTTATGCTTATTTCGAAGATAAAAACAAAATTGAACTTATAGAAATCTACTATAAAAGTGATAAAGATCTGGAGAATAAAAATCGCATTAAAGAACTTTATTTATAGCGCTATACAATAAATTCAAAGTAATTACTCACCCCCCCCCAGCAAGTGAGTAATTACGTTTGTGTGGCGGTCAGAAAGGAGCTTTTAAGCGAGATAGAGAAGTTTGAGGGGGAGCTTGAGGATCTCTGCGGAGTGAGCAGGTTCAGAGTCACTGAGGGGAATTCTTGTCCGAAGTGTTGAGAAAAAGCGCCGCGCGGCCGCGAAAACAGAGTTCCGCAGAAACGAATATAGCGCGACAATCAGAATGTTAAGATTGGATTTTTCTCACATTAAAGTAAAATGAAGTTAAAGTTTTATTATCTATTGAAAATATTAGTGATAAGGAACAAGAATTTGAGTTTTCATGAGTGTCCAGAGAACATATGGTTTTTCGGCAACGAGAGAAGTATCAGGTTTTACCACAAGCTGTGTCACGGACAATTCCGTCCGTAAGTCCCCCCCCCCCGATTCCATTATCAAATTCTGAACCAGTAAGCGGAAATCCATTTTCGGGATTTTCCTCGGGGTCTGCGGCAAGAATTCTTGGGGGTCTTGCGTTCGCGGGAGTCCGCCTTCTTGTTGTCTTGGCAATTTTGGTGTTTTTCCTGTCCGTGCAGTTGCCCCAAGCCTCTGCCCAGGGAACACCGGTTTCTATCCAGGATGCTGAAATCGTAGAGGGAGGCATGATTACCTTTATCGTCACACGAACGGGTGACGACACATCGAATGCACTCATCGTGACTTATGAAACCAAACTTGGTCCGATGAACGCATCTTACGACCGCGCAGATTCTTCGGACTTCACGACAACTTCGGGCTCTTTTGAATTCGGGGCCGGAGATACCAGTGAGAAGAAGATTATCGTGCAGACCACAGACGACGACGACATTGAACCCAAAGAGGAGAAATTCATACTCAGTCTCAGCGGAACATACAACGGGAACGATTTCAAAGAAACGGCCATGGGAACCATCACAGAAAATGATCTGGCAACCCTGACCGTCAAGCCTGATCCGTTCACCGTCATCGAGGGAGAAACGGTGAAACTGACATTCGAATTGAATCGAGCGCTGCCCCATAACTTGGTACTCGGTATTCATGACATGCGCCATGAAACCGCCACGAAAAAAAAAGGTGACGGCGGCGCAACTGAGGCCGATTACACTTTTCCCGAAGACACCTTCCGTCAGTTGGAAATCGCTGCCGGAAAAACATCAGTCACTTTTGATATCCCGACTACAGATGATAAAGTCGCTGAGCCGGATGAGACAGTCGAATTCTTGTTCAGTAGCAACAACAGAGGGATAACGGGTAGCCGCGATCTTCACGGTGGCAATTACAATAGAGTCAATTTCAAAAAAAGCGACTCGTGGAATTTGACAGCAACTCTCACCATCAAAGACAACGACAAACCAACCTCGGGACAACGCGTTGTCCATCTCCATGGCGGGGCTGGAATGACACAAGTCACTTTGACGGAGGGTACTGGTATAGATGTCACGGCGACGGTAGTCGGCGATCTGCCATCGAGCGATATCTCGATACCGCTTAAACTAACCCCTTATCCTTCAAACGAGCTTGCGATGGGAGATTATTCCATACCCCAAGTGATAGAGATCAAGTCCAATATGAATACGGGCAAGGTTAAGTTAACCACAAACAGCAACAGCAAGGACGATCGATACTACAGGCTTCTTGCTGTCGAAATCGATGATGCGAAACTGCAGGCAATGCATAACGGCTATACAAGTGGAGATCGCAACAGGTTTGAGGTTGTCATAAAAGACGACGAAAAAACCAATGTGAAGTTGCTAGGACTCATGCCCAACACTTTGTATGAAAATCCTTCGAAAAACCCGGATGGAAACAACAAGGTGAACTTCCAAATCCAGATGGCCCGTAAAGTCATGGGCTCACCTTCGGGAACAGCCCCCTTCGACTGGAATGCCATGGAATCCCAACCTGAATTCGTGCTCGAATTTACAGGCAAGGGCCGTCGTGAAGTCGATTACAGAATCCCCAGCACTATATCTCCTCCTGGAAACTGCACATCATGGGACGGGCAAACATGCACGGTAGAACTCACGGTTCTTGACGATCAGCTCTATGAAGGCGATGAGACGGCCGAGATTAGCCTGAACAAAAAGACAGAGAAAGATAAATCTGATGCTTTCAATGGCCTTAAAGTGACCAATGACACCCTCACACTGACCATTAAGGATGACGACCCGCAGCCGATGTTATCCATCGGTGACGCAACAGTGACAGAGGGCAAGAAGCTCGCCTTCACTGTGACCCGCACCGGCGCAAAGGAAAACGCCTTGTCGGTGAAGGCGGCCACGGCCGCTGACGAGACGGGAACACACTCCGCGACAGCTGGTTCTGACTACTCAGCTATCACAAGAACGCTCAATTTCAAAAAAAACATGCTGACGCAGACCTTTGAGGTGACGACAAATGAGGACATGATCGACGAGCCGGACGAAACTTTCCTGGTGAAGCTGAGTGATCCCAAAGACACGCAACGTCTTCCTCCGCCGGGAATTGCCGATGACAAGGCAACCGGCACCATCACCGACAACGACGACGCCCCTATGGAGCTCAGAATTACGGTCGATACCAACACCGGTACCGACGATGCCGAGACGACCATTGCCGAGGCCGCAGGAGAAACTGATGTTACAGTCACCGCCACAATCACAAGCCCCACGCGTTTCTCCACAGAACAGATGGTAACGATCACCGTGGGCAAGGAAGGTGACGGCGCCGTAGAGGGCACGGACTACCAGAATGTGCCTGACAACATTAAAATCACCATCCCGGCAGAACAGGCAAGAGGCATGGCCACGTTCAAGTTGACACCCGCTAACGATGGGCTTGATGAGGACGGCGAGACGATCAGCGTAGAAGGCGCCCTTACTGGTATGACTGTCGAACATGCCGTCATCACAATCGAAGACGATGATACCCGCGGCATCACCGTGACACCTGTGGCCCTGACCCTTGATGAAGCAAATAACCCGGACACAGTAGCCACAGAGGAGAACAAGGGCACCTACGAGGTGGTTCTTGCAAGTGAGCCAACGGGTACGGTGACAATCAACGTGGCAAGCGATGATGAGAAAACAGCTACGGTGGACAAAGAAAGTCTGATGTTTACCAAAACAAACTGGAAAATGCCGCAGACCGTTACCGTAACCTCAGTAGACGACCTGATTGATAACACAAACGACCGGCGCACCGCGAACATCTCGCACACGGTGAGCGCCGCGGGGACGGATTACGCTGGCGAAACCGCCGAGAGCGTGGCAGTGACAGTCACCGACGATGACGCCGCCCCCACCGGCATCACGTTGATCGTGGACACCAACGGCACGGCCGCAGACACGCCGGACACGGTGGCCGAGGGCGCCGGTGCCACAGTGGTCACTGTAACGGCCACGGTGAACGGCGCCACGCGTTATGTGGACGCCAAGACCGTGGTGGTGAGCGTGGCAGACAACACGGCCGCATCCCCTGCGGACTATGCCGCGGTGAGCAACTTCAACATCACCATTGCCGCGGGAGCCGACAGCCAGACCGGCAGTTTCACAGTAACGCCGGTGGACGATGACCTGGACGAGCTCAACGAGACGATTGACGTGACGGGCACGCTCACCGATATCACGATAACCGGCACGACGGTAACCCTCACCGACAACGACGATCCGGTGAGTTTCTCGATTGCCGATGCGGAGGCTACTGAGGGTGGCAAGGTCACCTTCACGGTGAGCCGCGCCGGGGCCGGGGACAACGTGGCCTCGGTCAAGGTTGCGACCGCAGCGGATACGGGTAACGGCGTCAATGCAGCCGGCACGAACGACTACACCCCCATTGCAACAGCACAGACGTTGAACTTTGCCAAGGGGGTCACAAGCCAGGCGGTGGAGGTACAGACCACGCAGGATGACCTGTTCGAGCCGGACGAGACGTTCCGGGTGGTTTTGAGCGCCCCGGCGCTTGCCGTCGGGGATCCGGGCACCGGGGTGAGCATTGAGTCGGGCAAGGGCACGGCCACGGGGACGATCAAGAACGACGAGGGTACGCCAACCGTTAC
>LXNI01000425.1_pt1 | contig 48947 bp, 42 predicted proteins | sample 809091 | NCBI WGS metagenome assembly LXNI01 (sample SAMN04870527, study PRJNA318959) | sponge metagenome | biome: 01000161; feature: marine sponge reef; material: water | host: Sarcotragus foetidus | place: Greece: Milos, Mediterranean Sea | collected 2013-05-29 | depth 5-7 m
GCTGCGGTCCCCGAGGTCCGGTCACGCCAGGTCAGCCCGGTCAGCGACTCGCTGCCGGAATTGACGATGGTCACGGTGTAGGACAACGACTGACCGACTTCGATCGGTGTTTCAGGCACGGTGAGGACCAGTACAAGCGGCGCCCTTGGAGCTCCGCGCGTCGAGGCCGACGTCGTGAAGCCTGAAGGCGGCAAACTCGACGTCGTTGACGGTCCGGAGAGGTGTTCTCCGACCCTATTCCTCACCGCCTCGTCGGTAAGGGTTGCCGCGTCATTGCCGGTCGGATCCTGAATCGCGTTGACGTCATTCTCACCATCGGTTGGATCGGTGTATGTCACCGTGATGTACTGGCCGTGGGTTACCGCAGTCTCCAGGCCTAGGATCACGGTGCGTCCCCGGACGGTCACGGGGGAGGCTGATGAGAGGTCCACCGATTCGTCATCGACTTTGACCGTGAAGTCGTTGGCCGACGGTGTGTTGACGTCGTCCAACACCTCGTCGAACGTAAGGATGATGCGGCCACCGTCAATAGAAGTTTCGGCCCGATCCAGGCTTGGCGCCTGCGCGTCGACCACGGTGGAATTGTTCGTAACCGGCTCGGTCAGGCTGGCCGCGTCATTGCCGACTGAGTCCTGAATCGCGTTCCGATCATTCACGCCAGCCGTCAGATCGGTGTAAATCACCACAACCGTCTCATTGATTGCAATCGCCTTGCCAAGACCGAGCGTCACGGTTCTGCCACTCACGGCAACCGTCGAAATGTCCTGACGCTCGCCCTGCACCGTGACCGCGAACTGAGAAGTTCTCGGTCCGTTGCGGCCATCGAGCTCCTCATCGAACGTGAGAACGATCGAGAGCCCGTCGCTCGAGGTCGTCGCTGTTACGAATGCCGGTGCTCGCTCGTCGGGCACCGTGGAGGCATTCGTGACGGCCTGATCGACCAGGCTGACCGCGTCGTTCCCCGCCGGGTCCTGAATCGCGTAGGTGTCGTCAACGCCGTCGTTGGGATCGGTGTAGCTCACCTTGACGTTCTGATCCGCCGTCACCGCGTTGGCCAGCCCGAGGTTCACTGTGCGTCCACGAACGGTCACGGGCGAATTCGAGGAGAGATCCGCCGATGCCTCGTCCACCGTCACCGCGAAGTCGCCGGACGACGGTGTGTCGGTGCTGTGGAGCACCTCGTCATAGGTCAGGACAATCGTGCCGCCATCGCTGGATAGCACTGCCCGCACAAAGCTCGGGGCCGTCGTGTCGGCCACCGTGGAGCTATTTGTAACCGACTCGCTCAGGCTGTCCGCGTCTTTGCCCGCGCGGTCCTGAATGGCGTTGGCATCGTCCACGCCGGGGGTCGGATCGGTGTAGGCCACCGTGACGACCTGGTCGGTCGTGATTGCGGCGCCAAGTCCGAGTTCAACCGCCTTGCCGCTGACGTTCACCGTCGAGGCTTCCCGTTGTTCGCCCTGCACGGTGACGCCGAAATTGGCGGTTCGTGGTCCTCGCTGGCTGTCGAGGATTTCGTCGAAGGTCAGGATGATCGTGAGACCATCGGACGAGGTTTCCGCGCTCACAAACTCCGGCGCCCGCTCGTCGGCCACCGTGGAGGCATTCGTGACGATCTGGTCGGTCAACGTGGCCGCGTCATTGTCTGCGGGGTCCTGGATCGCGCGGCTGTCATTGCTGGCCGAGGGATCGGTGTACGTCACGGTGACGTCCTGGCCCGCCGTCACGGCGCTGTCCAGGCCAACCACCACCGTTCGCCCGCGCACGGTTGGCGACGAGCTGGTCGAGAGCGTCACCGACTCACCGTCAACCTTCACAGTGAAGTCGCTATTCGAAGGGGGCCGGTCAGCATCCAACACCTCGTCATAGGTCAGCGTGATGGTGCCGCCGTCGCTCGAGACCACCGCACGCAGGAACTCCGGCGGCGTCGAGTCCACTACCGTGGAGCCAATCACATTCGACAGGCTCAAGTTGGCCGCATCGTTGCCGGCCACGTCCTGGATGGCCTTGGAGTCATCGACGCCGGCGGTCGGATCCGTGTAGGTCACCGCGACGACCAAGGCCGAGGTGATCGCGCTAGCCATCCGAATCTGAATGTCGGTACCGTTGACCGTTACCGTCGAAATCTGCTGCTGTTCGCCTTCCGCCGACACGACGAAGTCGGCGGTCCGTGGACCGTTGCCACTGTCCAAGGTCTCGTTGTAGGTCAGCGTCAGCGTCAGGCCGTCGCTGGACATCTCGTCGCTCACGAATTCTGGCGGTGTCACATCGGGTACCGCCGAGGTATTGCTGACCGACTGGTTCGTCAACGTGGCGGCGTCATTGCCTGCCGGGTCCTGGATCGCGTTGGTGTCGTTGTCAGTGCTGGGGTCGGTGTAGGTCACCTTCACGTCCTGACCCGCCGTCACTGCGCTTCCCAATTGCAATTCGACGTCCCGGCCGCTGACGTTCACCGAGGAAACGGTCTCCGAACTGCCCGCCACCGTGACCGCGAAGTCGGAGGTCGACGGTTGATTCGTGCTGTCCAGCACCTCGTCGTAAGTCATGGTGAGCGTGCTGCCGTCGCTCGACATGGCTGCCTGCACGAAACTGGGCGCCGTGGTGTCCGCAACCGTTGAGGCATTCGTGATTTCTCGCTCAATCAGGTCGCCCGCGTCGTTCCCGGCCAAGTCCTGGATTGCGTTGGTGTCGTCAACATTCGCCGTTGGATCGGTATAGGCCACGGTTACCCCTTCGCCAGTAGTGACCACACTTCCGAGCCCCAGGACAACCGTCTTCCCGCTCACGGTCACCCCGGAAACGTCAGTCGGTTCGTCCTGGACTTTGACCGCGAAATTCCCGGCTGCTGGCTGGTTCGTGCTATCCAGGACCTCGTTGTAGGTCAAGGTGACCTTGGTGCCGTCCGTGGACGTCGTTGCGCTTACAAACTCCGGCGGCGTCTGGTCGATCACCGTCGACGAATTGGTGACCACTTCGTCAACAAGGCTCGCGGCGTCGTTACCGGCCGGATCCTGAATCGCGTTATCGTCGTTGTTCGCGCTCGGATCCGTGTAGCTCACCCTGACGTCCTTCAGTGACGGGATCTGGTTTCTCACGTAGAGCAGGACTTCCCGGCCAATGACATTGCCGATCACGATTACGCTTGGATCCCCATCCACGGTCACCGCGAAGTCAGTGCTCCTCGGTTGGTTGACTTGGTCCAGCACCTCGTTGTACGTCAGGGCGACGGTGACGCCATTGCTGCCCAGAACTGCCCGCACAAACGTGGGTGCCGTGGAGTCGGATTCAGTCGAACTGTTCGTGACGTCTGTTTGGGCCAGGTTGGCTGCGTCGTTCCCGGCCCGGTCCTGGATCGCGCTTGTGTCGTCTACGTTGGCAGTTGGATCGGTATAGACGATGGTGACTTCCTGGCCTGCTGTGACTGAGACGCCAAGACCCAATTCAACCGTCTTGCCGGTCACGGTCACCGAGGAAGCATCCCGCGCCTCGCCCTGCACCGTGATGTCGAAGTCGGCGGCGCCCGGTTTGTTCGTGCTGTCCAGAATCTCGTCGTAGGTCAGGATGATCTTGGCGCCGTCGCTTGACGTCGCCGCGCTTTGGAACACGGGCGCCACTTCGTCAAGCACCGTCGATGCATTCGCAACCGACTGGTTGACCAAGCTCGCTGCGTCATTCCCTGCGACGTCCTGGATCGCATTCGTGTCATTGCCGTCTGCGGCGATATCTGGATCGGTGTAGCTGACCGACACGTCCTGGAGTGACAGCACCCCCGTGTCTAACTCCAGCACCACGGTTCGGCCGCTAACGGTCACGCTCGACGGATCGGACGCTGTTTCATCGACTGTGACCGAGAAGTCCGTGGTCGCCGGTCCGTTCGTGCCGTCCAGCACTTCGTCATAGGTCAGCGTGATCGACTGGCCGTTGCTGGACATCACCGCTCGCACGAACTTCGGCGCCGTGCTGTCGGTGGCCGTGGACACGTTCGTGACCGATTCATCGATCAGGCTGTCGGCGTCGTTGCCGGAGCGGTCTTGAGTCGCGTTCAGATCGTCGATGCCATTCGTCGGATCGTTATAGGTCACCGTGACCGTCAGGCCCGAGGTGATCGCACTGGCAAGATCCAGTTCCACCGTCCTGTCGCTGACGGTCAGGTCCGAAACGCCGCGGCGTTCGCCCTGAACGGTGACCTGGAAGTTGGCGGTGGCTGGACCGTTGGCGCCGTCCAGCACCTCGTCGTACGTCAAGGTGATGGTGGCGCCATCGGTCGACATCGCCACGCTCTGGAAGACCGGCGGCACCTGGTCCAGCACCGTGGAGGTGTTGGTGACCGCCTGCTCATCCAGGTCAGCCGCATCATTGCCCGCGGCATCCTGGATGGCGTTGGTGTCGTCGTCGCTCGTCGGATCCGTGTAGCTCACCGTCACGGCCTGGAATTCCCGCACCGCAGCGTCCAGCCGCAGCACGACCGTGCGACCGCTAATCGTCACCGGCGAGCTCGACGATAAGTCCACGGACTCATCGTCCACTTCAACTGCGAAGTCGCTCTCCGCCGGTCCGGCCTCGTCGTCCAGAACCTCGTCATAGACGAGCGTGATGCTCAAGCCGTCGCTGGACATCGCCGCCCGCGAGAAACTGGGCGCGCGGTTGTCCTGGGCCGTGGAGGTGTTGGTGATTTCATGATCGATCAGGTCCGCCGCGTCATTGCCCGATCGGTCCTGAATCGCGTTGTCGTCGTCCAGGCCGTCGGTCGGATCTGTGTACGTCACCACGACCGTCTGCTGCACCGTCACCGGCCTGGCTAGGCGCAGCCTGACTTCCCTGTCGCTCACGCTGACGTTTGAGACACTCCGTGTTTCGCCCTCGACCAGTACCTTGAAGTCCGTCGTCCTAGGCTTGTTTTGACTGTCCAGAATCTCGGTGTAGGTCAGCGTAATCGTGGTGCCGTCGGTCGAAATCGCCGCGCTTGAGAATTCGGGCGCAACGTCGTCGTCGACCGTGGATTCATTGGTTACTGTTGTTTCGGTCAGGTCGGCCGCGTCGTTGCCGGCGCGGTCCTGGATTGCATTCTCGTCGTCACCCGTGGTTGGGTCGTCATAGGCGACGGTTACGCCCTGGTGCTCCGTCACCGCGCCGCCCAGGCCCAGACTTACTTCCCGGATTCGCACCGCCACCGTCGAGACCGTGACCTCCTGGCCGTCCACTTTGACCGTGAAGTCGGTGGTCGCGGGCAGGTTGGAGCTGTCCAGTGACTCGTTGTAGGTCAGGACGATGGTGAGACCGTCGCGCGAGAGCTCCGCCTCTTCAAAGGTTGGCGGCACGTCGTCGGATGACGGCGGCTCCGCATTGGGTTGCCCACGGGGACATGGGGGTGTCGCTGGTCCAGCGCACGAAACCGATGTTGCTGAAGCTTGCGGGCCGATCCGCCGCCTCGGTATTCAGCTTGTTGTTGTCGAGCAGCAGGATTCGCAGGCTGGGAAGGTTCCCCAGCTCGCTGGGGACGTTTCCGGTCAAGAGGTTGCAAGAGACGCTGATGTAATCGAGAGGTTTGTTGTCGTCATCGGTCGATGTCGAGAGGTTGCCCAGCTCAGCCGGGATATTCCCGCTCAGCCCGTTGTCGTTGAGATTCAAGTCTTCAAGATTCAAGAGGTTGCCCAGCTCGGACGGAATGGAGCCGCTTAACTCGTTCCGCGCCAGGGTCAGGTCTACGAGCGCCGACAGGTCGCCCAATTCCGCTGGAATGGATCCGTTCAACTGGTTCGAGTCGAGGATGAGCTTCTCGAGGTTCGTGAGGTCGCCCAGCTGCGACGGGATGGAGCCTCTCAGGTAGTTTTCACTGAGGTAAAGCTCCTTCAAGCTGCTCAGGCGGCCGAGGCTGGCCGGGATACTGTTCTGCAAGCTGTTGTATGCAAGGTCGAGGTATTCGAGTGCGGTGAGATTCCCAAGCTGCGTAGGAATCGAACCGCTCAGCTTGTTCCCCCAGGCGTTCAGCGATTCAAGCTTGGTGAGATTCCCCAATGACGGGGGAATGTTCCCGTCAAAGTTGTTGTCGGTGAGCGAGAGGTTGGTCAATTCCCCGAGATTTCCCAGCGCGGACGGGATGGACCCGGAGAAGTTGTTGTCGTCGAGGGCGAGCCCTTGTAGTGAACTGAGGTTGCCCAGGCTGCTGGGGATCGGATTGGTGACGGTCGCTGGCGTCGGATTGCCCGCGGTGGGGTGGGTCTGCAGCCCGAGGAAGTTCCGATCCAAGCCCAGGTGCTCCAACGAGCCCATGCTGCCGAAGTCGCTGGGGATCCCGCCGCTCAAGCGGTTGATTGAAAAACTCAGATATCGCAGGCTGCCCAGCCCGGTGGGGATGCTGCCGGTCAGCTCGTTCTGGTCCAGGCGCAGCTCTTCCAGGATCGACAGGTTGCCGAGCTCGGCGGGAATCGAGCCGGTCAAGCCGACTCGCCACATCCTGAGAAACCGCAAGTTGGGAAGGCTGCCCAGACCGGCCGGGACAGTCCCGCCTAGTACCAGCGGGTTAGCGTCCGAATACCCAGCCATCGTGCCGTAGATCTCGATCGTCGAGACCCCGCGGTCTTGAGAGGCGAAAATCCCGTCCCAATGCTCCATGGGCAGGGCCTCGTGCCAGTTCAACTTGCTGTTGGGATCCAGATCGTCCTTGAGGTCGATCAGCGTGCGGCAGTCGCGGATCAGCGCCTCGCTGGCCTGCGACGCGCAGTGGCTGCTGGCGGCGGCCGGCGGCGCGACGCTCCAAAAGGCTGTCAGGAAGGCGAGCCCGACGATGGCCAGCGCCAGGGCGATCCGGCGCGCGGAGTAGGCCCGGAGGGGACGCCGAAACGCGCCCATGCTCATGGGACGCGGCTAGAGGCTGAGGCGAGCGTCAGGCGAATGACGCACGCAAGACACAGTTGTCCCGTCGGGGCTCTCGACAGGCTCAGCCTCCCTAAACTGCGAGTCTCTACAGAGCGCCCATGAAGTCACAGCTTCAGTCGGCAAGGGTAGCCGCGAGGGCCACGCAACGTCAACATTCGGGACTCCTGATGGCCGGCCTGAACCTCGCAGCTGGGGACAAGAGCAGGTCGCAGCACCCAATATGTTGATTCGCACGACGAGACCGGCCCAGATCTAGGGCTTGACTGCTCGCGCCTCGCTGAAGGCGCTAGCGCTCAACCCGCGCCGGATGGACGGCCACTCTTCGAGGCGTGTCGACCAGTTTTGAGATGCTGGTGTGGGACTTACCTGGAGTGGACGACAACGAGACGCAAGCCGCTAAGCGGGCGCTCAACGCGAGGCGCCGAAGACGTCAGTCGAGCCTGTTAACCGAGACGTAGTAGGCGCCCGCCAGCTTGTTGCCCAGGGAATCAAGCCACCAGGTCTTGAGCGTCGTGGGGCCTGCTGACAGCTGCGCTGAGAAGGTGGCACAGCGATCCTCGGGCGCCACGACAGCATCCGATTGGAAGTCGCCAGCTTGTATCCAGGCTTGAGCGACCGGCAGCGTCTTGCCGGCCGGGAGCGATCCGTCAATCGCTTGCATCTCGGGAGCGGAGGCTGAGACTGGCAGCTCGGATTCCTCTGGCCAGCGGTAGAGCGAGAATGCATAGGTGCCGGCCTGTTCGGCAATCAAGTGCCAGACACCGCTGTCCATCACGCCGCCGCGAATGTTGCCGGGATTGTCGCAGTAGACGTAGGCCCAGTCGCAGCTACACAGCCGCGTCGGATTCTCGTGGTCCGAGCCGATTGTTATCGGGTGGTAGCTGTCGAGGTTTCCGCCGAGCCGGTCCCACCAGGCGTCGTACTGGTTGCGCATCGCGGCGCGAATCTCGTGATGTTGGCCCGCGAGATCGGTCGCTTGTCCCGGGTCGCGCGCAAGGTCGAAAAGCTCGTCGCCAACCAGACGCCATGTGTTCCAGATCACGGCGGCATCGCCTCGGCGCGTTTCTCCCGACCATCCGTCGCTGGTATGGCCGTATTGCACAAACAACATCCGGTCCGCGATGGGCTCATTGTCATGAAGGGTCGCTGTCAGCGAAATCCCATCGAACTCATTGGGCACAGGTCCCTCCAGGTCGCACAGGTCGATTAGCGTCGGAAGAACGTCCTGGCACTGGGTCGGCGTATCGATCTGGCGAGGTCCCACCAGTCCTCCCGATGGCCAGCGGATGAAACAAGGCACCCGGTGTCCTCCCTCGTACAGGGAGCGCTTCTTGCCTCGCATTCCGGCGTTGAAAACTCTCTCGCCCGTAGCCGTTCCGTTGTCGCCCATGAAGATGAGGATGGTGCTGTCGCGGAGTCCGGATTTAGTGAGGTAGGCGTCCAGCCGGCCGACGTTCTCGTCGATGTTGGCGATCATCCCGAAGAAGCTGGCGACGTCGTAGTCCACGTGGTCGAGGTACGGCTGCCGGTACTGGTCCGGTACCCAGAGCGGGCCGTGCGGGGTGTTGGTTGCCAGGTAAGCGAAGAACGGTGCGTCGCGGTCCTGATCGATCCAATTGATCGTCTCGTTGAACCAGATGTCCGTGCAGTAGCCCTCCAACTGCTCGATGGCATCGCCGCGCCGGACGTAGGGGTCAAAGTAGTCGTTTTCGAAATAGTCGGCCGCCGAGGTGATGCCCCAGGCCGGGTGATGAACCGTTGTGTCAAAGCCCCGGTCCTGCGGCCGGTAGGGGTAGTTGTCACCCAGATGCCACTTGCCGAAGTGGCCGGTTCGGTAGCCGTTGGCCGCAAAGATGTCGGCCATGGTCGGGAGTGCGGGATCCATCAGCGACCGGCCCATGCAAACAAACGTGGCGCCGTTTCGCAGGGCGTCTTGCCCTGTCAACAGTTGGCTGCGGGTCGGCGTGCACATCGGCGCGACGTGGAAGTCTTCAAGCCGCACACTCTCCGCGTGGAGCCGGTCCAGATTCGGCGTTCGCAGGATCGGGTTGCCGTGACACGACAGGTCGCCGTATCCCTGGTCGTCGGTTAGCAGAACGATCACGTTCGGCTTCTGGTCTGGCATCTGGTCCTTTCCCGCCTTCGCGTTCTCTTCCGTGGCCGTGGACGGCGCTCCGCTTTGGAGCCGCCGGAGAAGAACTAGCCGGCGCGCGACGCCACTGTTCGCCCCAGTGTGCCGTCGCGCACAAATGCCTCGAATGCGGCCAGGTCCGCAAACACGCGATTTGAGAGGAACCGAATCGCCCAATTGGTCACCATCGGCGAAATGGCGAAGACGAGCCGACCGGCAGCGTGGGCGCGGTACATCTCCACCGCCGTTCCCATCGTGGCCACCGGCGCATAAGCCACCAGGACGTCGGTCTCCGCAGCTAAGTCCAACTCACCCATAAACGCTTGACGAGCGGCGTCGTTGTCGTAGGCGACCGAGTCTGGGTTGAGTTCCGCAGGACAGACCACCTCGGCTTCCGGGTGAGCAGCGGTGATGATCTCGCGCAGGTGCTGCCGGTAGTCCTGGGCGTGCAAGACGCTCTCAATATTCGATCCCTGCATGACGCCAGACAGAAATACGGTGAACGCGGGCCCTGCGATCATTCGGCCGTTGTCGGCCGAATCTGGCGACACACGGACTGAAACGGAGTCGGCGCTTGCGGAATCGGAGACAGGCATCAGGGCTCCCTCTTGATAGCTAGCCAAAACGGATCGTCGCGAGTCAGCCGCAATGGTCGACCCGCCTCATCCACGTAGGCGTGCGTGGTCGCGGCGGTGGCCGCAAGCTGTGTGCCGCGCATGATTCGGTAGGTCAGGTCCACTCGCGCGCGCGAAACCTTGTTCAGCATCAACTGCACGTCAACCATTTCTCCGGCGCAGACCGGCAGTTGAAACGTGCAACTACAGGTGGTCAACGGCAGGTAGATGCCTCGCCGGGTCAAGTCGCCGTAGGGCTGGCCGATGGTTTCCAGCCACCCGATACGCGCCTCCTCCAGCCACCGGAAGTAGTTGGAGTGGTGGACGATCCCTTGCGCATCCGTGTCGGAATACCGCACGCGCAGAGTCTCGATGTGATCGCGGGCGTCACTCACCGATGTTGGAAAGGAATTTGCCAATGGCGTCGGAACCTGACAGGACAGAGAGTTCAATGTCGAACTCGGTCGTCTCGCCTGGTTCCAGAATCTGCAAGGTTCCGTCGGCGCTGTTAACGGCGCGACCCAGCACGGTGCAGTTGGCCGGTTCGATGCCGGTGACGTAGTTGCCCACTCCCAGGAACTTCCACTGGTTCAGAAACGGCAACTGGGCTTTCGGGTACGTGAAGCCCAGACCGATCCCATCGCCGAAGGAGCGGTTGACCAGGGCCGCGTGCACCATCCCGTCGTCATCCGGCTCTACGTCGTGGATCCAGACCGTGTTCTGCCAGCCCGGGGTCGGCGGGCCGTACGTGTCCCAGCCGGGTTCCAGCGAGGCCGAGTGCTCGTCGTAGGGCCGTCGTGAGCGGCTGCGTACATGCAGCTTCGAGCCGTCATCCACCAGCGGATACCCGGGGTTGAAGTGGAAGAGAATCATCGCCGGCTCGGGGTCGGATCCAAGGTTCGTCACTTCGTCGTGAATGCGAATCGAGGTCGATCCGAGCGACGTTGAAATCCGACGCTTGAGTTCCAGGTTTTCCCCAAACAGCGCGGCCTGCCGCACGCGACCCTGCACCCACATCTCGTACTCGTCACCCTTCCACTCGCCGTCGGCATGAACGTTTGAGGCGGCTAGGTTTGAAAGTCGTCCGTGCAGTCCCAGGTCGGTGTACAGGCGGTCGGGGTCGACGGCCGGGTCGCCTACGTTGTCCAGACCTCCGGTGACCAGCAGCCCTAGCACTGTGCTGCGCACCCAGCCCCAGCCTTCGGGTTCGTGGTACGCACCATGCATCTCGCCGGCCGCGCTCCGGAATCCCAGGGGGATGCCGTTGAACCACGCCCCGGTAATGTCCAGGGCACGCCCCGGAATGACGGTGAATCGCAATCCCGAACCGGTGTTGACGTCAACAACTGCCAGCCCATCGCCGGACCCGCCGTCCAGGCGGTACTCGCGCACCCCGCCGACTTGCGATACGTCTCCGACACGCGCCATCAATTCGGCGCGGCTGAACTGACGACCCCAGAGATTCGGCATGGCGGCTCTCGGCTGACGGCTACCGGGCGGCGCCTATTGTAGGCGCGGGGACATTACGCGCTCGCGGGCGCTCGCGTGCCTGCGCGCTCCCAACCAAGCGCGACCAGCAGCAACAGCGCCGAGACCAGGCCCGCGGCGCCCAGCCAGCCCATGCCGGCGCCGCCAACCAGCAGCGGTCCCGACGAGACGCTGCTAAGCGCGCCCACGACGCCGATCAGCACTTCAACCCGGCCCTGGACGCGGGCGCGCACGTTTAGCGGCAGCCCGCGCGACAGCATGGTGGACCCGGCCACGAAACAGGCATTCCATCCGTATCCCAGCAGGAACATGGCCGGCAGCACCGTGCCCACGCCCGCATCAAGCCCGGCCAGGGCACTGGCGAGCATCAGCAGCACTGCGCCCAGCAACACCATCGGCCGTGGCCCCAACGTATCCACCAGGCGACCCGTCACCGGCGCCAATGCAAACATGCCCGCCACGTGTGCGGTCATTGCCGCTGGGACCGCCTCCTCCAGGTTCGCGAAGGTGTGCAGGTGCAGCGGAACCACAACCATGATGAGAGTCATGACAGCCTGACCTGTCAGCATGGCCCAGATGCCCAGTTGCACCCGGCGGTCGCGCAATGCACCGCGCAAGTCCAGAGCTTTCCCGGCCGCTGCCAGGGTGTCCCGCGCCAAATCGGCCACATCGGCTACGTCGCGCGGATCGGGTCGCACGAAGGCCCAGGTCACCAACGCGGCGAACACCAACATTCCCGCCGCGGCCAGCCAGGGTCCGGCATAGGGCGACAGCCCGACCGAACTCGCGAGATCCTGTGTATAGCCGCCCAGCAGCGGCCCGCCCAAGGCGCCGGCAGTGCCGCCCCAGACGACAATCCCGATGGCTCGGCCACGGCGGCTCGCCGGATAGACCTCGGCCGCGACGTAACGCGACATGTCGCCACCGGTGCGCGCCACGCCCACCAGGAGCGACGCGACCAGCAGCAGCCAGAACCACCCGGCCGCGATCGCCAGCGCGCAGGTAAGGGCGCCCACGGCCCCCAGCGCGTAGCTGCCGGCGATGGCCGGTCGACGCCCAAACACGTCCATCGCGCGGGCGATTGGCGGCGGGCCAATCGCCCGGCCGACCATCGAAATGGCGGCGGGCAATCCCGCCAGTTCCGCGTGGCCGCTGATCTCCTTGGCGGCGATGGTGACCACAATGAACCCGGCCAGATAGCCGACACCGATGCCGCCGCGCGCCACGAACAGCGCGCCGACGATGCGGCGCCGACCGGCATCGGTGATTGCGGGCGACGCCGCAAGGGTGCTCATTGGTTGGTCGGGAGTCTACGCGCCGACATACCGAGTCTGCTGTACGCGCCGCGACCGCTAGGCTGTCCCAGGCGAATACGCGAGGAACGTATCGATGGGTGAGCAGGTCGCGTTAGTTACGGGTGGCGCCATGGGGATCGGCGCCGGAATCGCGGAATCCTTCGCCGCCGCCGGCGCGGCGGTGAGCGTGGCCGACGTTGACGAGGCAGCGGCCCGCGGCCTGGTGGACCGGCTGAGTGACGAGGGTCGGCGTGCCATCGCGGTCATCGGTGACGTCAGCTCAATTGCGGACGCCGAACGCATGGTTGCCGAAACCGTTGCCGAGTTCGGCGGCCTGGATGTGCTGGTCAACAACGCCGGAATCCAGCCGACGGCTTCATACATGACCGCCGAGGAGATGGACGAAGCTACGTGGGATCGCATCATCGACATCAACCTCAAGGGCCAGTTCCTGATGTCCAAGTTCGCTATTCCGCGTCTGCGAGAGCGTGGCGGCGGGACGATTATCAACATCGCCAGCGTGCAGGGGTTGCAGTCGCAGCCGCAGGTGCCGGCCTATGCGGCCAGCAAGGGCGGGAGCCTGTCGCTGACCCGCAACATGGCGCTGGACTTTGCCAGGGACAACATTCGCGTGCTGGCCATCAACCCCGGAACCATCGACACGCCGCTGGCGCGCGGGGCGGCCCGGGCGTTTGGGGACGAGGACGAGATGCTGAACCTGTGGGGAAGCTCGCACCCGCTGGGCAGGGTTGGCCAGACGTCGGAGATCGGCGCTGTGGCGGTGTTCCTGGCCAGTGAGGGCGCTTCGTTCATGACCGGCGAGTTCGTCAACGTGGACGGCGGATATATGGCTCTGGGCGCCTGGGCGGCCGGAACCGACTAGCAGCCCACGCTCACTGTCTCCCGACGCGGGGCGCCAGCGCGTTCCAGGCGGCGGCGAGTTCGCGGTTTGCGCTGAAGCTGCCGTAAAGCGCGGCCCACATGTCGTCGACGGCAGCTTCGGCCGCCGCTCGATCACCTTCGGCCAGGGCCTGCTCCAATGCCTCGATGCCTGTGTGCTGGGCCTCGGCGGCCGCCTGTGCGGCTTCTGCCGCTTCGTTGGCGGCGGCCGCGTGCGCGGAGGTGAGATCGGCGATGGGAGGCGGCGGCGTTCCCGCATCCATCGCTGCGCGCTCGGAACTCGTGGACCCGCCGTAGCGCGGCGGCGCTTTGACCCCGTTCTCCTCCCACCAGGTGTGCGTGGGGTCGATGTGAGGAGTGACCGAGAGATACATGGTCATGGGGGCGTCGCCGACGCAGCGGACGATGTGAATCTCGTCACGGTCCGCGAAGCAGAGCTGGCCCGGGCCGAGCACCTCACTGTGGCCTTCGATCACGAATTCGGCCTCGCCTTCGAGGATCAGGAAGATCTCGGCGCCCAGGTCGTGGCTGTGCGGCACGTTCTCCTCACCCGGCTCCATCCGCAGGAACCGCGCGCGGATGTCCGGCTGGATGACCAGGTTCTGAATGTCGGTCCGTGCATCGAAGACTCTGAAAGCCATGCTCAACTCCCGCCGGTGAACGAAGCCCGCACGATGTCGCGAACGAGCCTCAGGTGGTCGATCAGTTCCGTTCCGGGCGTATCAGGTGTCTGTCCGGACTGAATGCAGTCGTGGAAGTGCTCGAGTTCACGCTTGAACGGGTTCTCGTGCCAGGACAGTTCTCGCCGGGATGGGGAGCCGTCGGCGTCCGTCTCCTGCACAACCGCCGTGGTCGGCAGTCCACGACTGAATCCGGTGGGGAACGAGACGATGACTCGCTCCGAGCGTCCGTAGACGGCGAAGGTCTCCTCGAATGCCCAGAGGTCGGGCAGGTCGACCCAGGTGAGCACTGCCCGAATGCCGTTCGGGTACCGCAGCGTGCTCGTGACCCCGCCGCCCTTCCGCCAGATTTCGGTATTCAGTACGGCCTCCGGCGGGCCGAACATGCCGTGCAGCACGCTGATGTCGTGGATCAGGCTGCCGTTGGCCAGCTGGTAGGCGCGGACCAACTCGTCGGCAGGTTCGTCCAGGTCCAGCGCTTCCGCAATCAACGCGGTGTCGGCTGCCCGCAACCGAGCGACAACGTCGTCCGGCAGGTTGGCCCGGTGAAACGAGAACTCGGCCATATGCAGGTCGTTCGACGGGTGCAGGTGGTTGATCTGGATCAGCCGTACGTCCTGCATGGCCCGCACGCGTCTCGCGGCGTAGGCGTAGCTGGGCTCGTAGCGCTTGGGATAGGCCACCATCAGCACGACGCCAGCCGCTTGGCAGGCGTCGATCATGGACCGCGCCTCCGCCAGCGTGACGCAGGCCGGCTTCTCCACCAGCACGTGCTTGCCGGTCTCGGCCGCGGCCAGAACCTGTGGGGCATGGGACCCGGAGGAACAGATCAGCACGGCGTCGATGTCGGAGGCCACCAGGTCCTCAACTCTGGTGAAGCGCGCGCTCTCGGAGACGTGAAAGTCGTCGCCGACCTTGCGCAGCAGGTCCGGTGCGATGTCGCAGATGCCGCCGATCTCAAAGCGGTCACGGCCGTCACGCAGGTGCGGCAGATGCTGAATCTGAGCGATCGCTCCGCAACCGACGACGCCTACCCTTAGACGAGACATTGACTAGCTCCTCGCCCGCCGAGTCCGTTCAGCGTAGAACGATCAGGGGACAGCGTCGAAACCGCGCTCGCTGCTTTGCGAATGTTGGCAGCAGGGTATGGCCGCCCGGAGTCTCTGGTTGCCGCCGCCCGGCGCACGATTCTGCGTCGGCGTTTGGTCTCGGCTGTCAGTCGGTGTTGCGATTGCTTGCGATTAGCGCGTCGCGCATGCCTTCCAGCAGACCCTCGGTTCGTGCCTGCTGTCGGGCCAGCTCGGTCAGATCGCGCCGCATCTCGCGCAGGTCGGCCCGCATCGCGGCCAGTCCGGCCACGATAAGCGCCGCCAGCGCCACGCCCACCGACAGGACACCGATCAGTTCGGGTGTCATAGCTGTAGTTTCTCACGTCGCCGTCGATTCGTATTGCCCGCCGACGTTGACATCCGAACGCCTGTCAACTGACGATTGGGCTGGGTGAATTTGGGGAACGTTGCCATGCAACGCGTAGGACTGCTGGTTCCGTCGGTCAATACGGTTGTCGAACCTGAGTTCTGGCGCCTGGTTCCGTCCACCGCCACTGTGCACTCGGCGCGCATGCGCAACTCGACCTGCGGAGTGGACGACGCTCGCGAGATGCTGGGGCACGCCGAGCGGGCTGCGGACGAAGTGGGCAGCGCGCTGGTGGACATCGTGGCGTTCGCTTGCACCGCCAGCAGCTTTGTGGACGGCCGCGACGGTGAGACGTCGTTGCGCGAATCCATAGCGGCGGCCGCAAACGCTCCTGCCATTACGACGTCCGGCGCCGTAGCCGAAGCACTGGAGTCGCTGGGGAGCCGCCGGGTTGCGCTGTATACGCCCTATCCGGCCGAGCTGAACGATCACGAGGAAGAGTTCCTGGCCACACATGGCGTTGAGACGTTGTGCGCGTATGGACTCGGGATCTCCGCGGCGGTGGAGATCGCCGACGTGACCTCGATTGAACTCCGCGACTTCGTCGACGCCCAACCGCCGCCGGCCGACGCCGACACAATCTTCCTCTCTTGCACCAACATGGCGACCTTTGAGGTCATCCGGCCGCTGGAAGCCGCGTATGGGGTGCCGGTAGTCAGCAGCAACAGCGCCACTTTCGCGGCTATCGCGCGGCGGCTCGGCTGGGAGGTGCCGGCCACGCTGGGGGCACTGGCCGGTCGAGCGACGGCACCGGCTCTCACGTAGCGACCTGCAACTTGAAGGCCGATAGTCCGACTTCCGGCCTGCGCAGTGCGGCGGACGTTGGGGGGACCTTCACCGACCTCGTGGCCGTGGACGCGGATGGCGCGGTTACGCGGCACAAGACGCTGTCCACGCCGCCCGAATTCGACAGCGGGGTGCTTGCGGGCCTTCGAGCGTGCAGCGGGAACTCCCTCGCATCGCTGACCAGCCTGCTGCACGCCAGCACGGTGGCGACCAACGCAATCCTGGAGCGTCGCGGGCCGCGTACAGGGCTGATCACCACCGAGGGCTTTCGCGATGTGCTGGAGATCGGGCGGCTGCGCTATCCGCGGCTGTACGACCTGAGTTGGTCGCGGCCTGAGCCATTGGTGGAGCGCCGGCTGCGTTTGGGGGTCGACGAACGCATGGCTGCCGACGGATCGGTGGTTGCCCCGATGGACGCGGGAACTGTGTCCGACGCGTTGAACGTACTTGCTGAAGCCGACGTGGAAGCCGTGGCGATCTGTCTCCTCAATTCGTATGTGAACGGTCAGCACGAGATCGAGGTCGAGCGATTGGTGCGGGAGCGATTGCCTCACGTGGCCGTTTCCCGCAGTTCGGCGGTGTTGCCGCTCATCCGTGAATACGACCGCACCAGCACCACGGTTATCAACGCCTACCTGCAGCCGATCATGGGGGACTACCTGGAGCGGTTGGCGCAGGGCTTGCGCCGGGCGGGGTCGCGGGCGCCGATCCTGATGCTGCAGTCCAGCGGGGGCGTGATGCCGGCGGCCGAGGCGGCCCAGTTGCCGGCCTATTGCCTGGAGTCGGGGCCGACCGCCGGGGTGCTGGCGGCTGCGCAATTGGCCCGAGCGCGGAGCCTGGATCGGGTGCTGGCGTTCGACATGGGCGGCACGACCGCCAAGGCGGCGGTGGTGCTGGACGGTGTCCCGGCGATCGCGCCGGAGATGGAGCTTGGGGGCGGCATCAGTTCCGGCACGCGCCTGACGCGCGGCTCGGGGTACCTGCTGCGGACGCCGACGATCGACCTGGCTGAGATTGGGGCCGGCGGCGGCAGCATCGCGCGGGTGGATCAGGCTGGCGGTCTGTCGGTTGGGCCCGACAGCGCCGGGGCCGACCCCGGCCCGGCTTGCTATGGGCGCGGCGGGCAGGAGGCAACGCTGACGGACGTGAATGTGGTGTTGGGTCACGTCAGCCCCACGGGTTTGCTGGGTGGCGACATGGCGATCGATGCGGCAAGGGCCGAACGCACCGTGGCCGAGAACCTGGCCGGTCCGCTGGGCGCGGACGTGGCACGCGCGGCGGATGCCGCCCGGCAGGTGGCGGCGGCCGAACTGGCGCGCGCCTTGCGGGCGGTTACCAGCGAACGCGGTGTGGACCCGGCGGCTTTCACATTGGTGGCGTTCGGCGGAGGCGGCCCGGGCATGGCCGCTGCTGTGGCCGACCTGCTGGGGATCCGGCGGATCCTGGCGCCGGCCGGGCCGGGGGTGTTCAGCGCGACCGGACTGCTGGGCGCCGACCTGCGCTGGATGGCCACCCACTCGCCGCTGATCGATCTGGGTGCGGCCAATGCGGGTAGCCGGATGGACGAAGCGCTTGGGTCGCTGCGTGAGCGCTGCATGGCGCTGGCGGCGGCGGGCGGCTATCAGGCCACTGACCTGGAAATCGAGTCCGTGGCGGAGTGCCGGTATCGGGGGCAGTCGTTTGAGATGCCGGCGGCGATACCGGCGGGGCGCGTTACGAAGCGGACGCTTGAGACCATCCGCGACCGGTTCGAAGCGCTGCACGAGGCCACGTATGGGCACCGGGATTCGACGAGCCCGGTGATCGCGGCGGTGCTGCGGGTGAGCGCGGTGCGGGCGAATGACCCGATTGCGTTGCGCGAGTCGCAGGCGCGGAGTGAGACGCAGATAAAGCGCCGGGCCTGGTTTGAGGGGCGTTGGCGGAACGTGCCGGTGCTGCGTCGCGGGGACCTGGGCCGGCGGCCGATGTTGGGTCCGTTGATCGTGGAGGACTATGACGCCACCACCGTGGTTCCGCCCGGCTGGCGCTGCGCGCGAGAGGCGGATGGGGCGCTGCTGCTGGAGTCGAGCCGATGAGCACGCGGCGTCGCGCAGTGGATCCGGTGCAGCGGGAGCTGTTTCGGCATGCGGTGGCGGCGCTGGTGGACGAGATGGCGGTGGCGATGGTGCGGACGGCGCGGTCGACGCATCTGAAGAACTCGATGGATCTGTCGGCCGCGCTCTGCGATCCGCAGGGGCGGCTGATCGCGCAGGGGCTGACGCTGCCGTTGCACCTGGGCTCTGTGCCTGACGCCATGCGGGCGTTCCTGGCGCGGTTCGGCAACGAGATGCGGCCGGGTGACGTGTACGCGTTGAACGACCCGTACGCCGGCGGCACGCATCTTCCCGACATCTACACGGCCCAGCCGGTGTTTCGGAACAGTCGGGTGATCGGGCACGTGGTGACGATTGCGCATCACGCCGACGTTGGCGGCAAGACGGCGGGCGGCAATGGGTGCGACGCGACGGAGCTGTTTCAGGAAGGGATCTGCCTGCCGCCGGTGCGGCTGATGGCCGGCGGCGAGCCGGTGGAGCACGTGTGGCGGCTGCTGGAACGGAATGTGCGGGTGCCCAACCAGGTACTGGGCGACCTGCGGGCGCAACTGGCGGCGGGACACGTCGGGGAGCGCGGGCTGCTGGCGCTGGCCGAGGAGCACGGGCCACGACGCCTGGGCGACCTGGGCGTGGCGGTGCTGGACTACGCGGCGGAGCGGGCGCGGCTGGCGATCCGGGAGATTCCGGACGGGGTGTATGAGTTCACCGACTACCTGGACGACGATGGGATCGACCCGGAGCCGATTCCCATCCAGGCGACGCTGCGCGTCGAGGGCGACCGGATCGAGGTCGACTTCACGGGGTCGGGCGACCAGGTGCGTGGATCGATCAACTGCCCGATGCCGTTCACCAAGTCGGCGGCGTACGCCTGCGTGCGCTGCGTGATGCCCGCCGATATTCCCAACAACGAAGGGCATTTCCGGCCAATCGAGGTGACGGCGCCGGAGGGGACGATCGTGAATCCGCGTCCGCCGGCGCCGGTGGCGGCGCGGGGGTTGACGGGGTTCCGGATTGCCAACGCGGTGCTGGGGGCGCTGGCGCAGGCGGTACCGGACAGGGTGCCGGCGGCGGAGGCGGGGGGCGACACGGGGGTGAGCCTGGCGGGGTACGACGCGCGGGGCGAGCCGTTCGTGATGCTGGAGTTCCTGTTCGGGTCGTGGGGCGGGCGGCCGTTCGCGGATGGGCCGGACGGGGTGTCGAGCGTGGTGGTGAACTTCGCGAACAACCCGGCGGAAGTGATCGAAGCGGAGCATCCGATTGCGATTGACCGGTACGAGTTCGTGCCGGACAGCGGAGGCGACGGGCAGTTCCGCGGGGGGCTGGCCGTCGAGCGGCACTACCGGTTGCTGGCCGAGCAGACGACGCTGAACCTGCGCTCGGACCGACGGACGCGGGGGCCGTACGGGTTGCAGGGCGGAGAGCCGGGGGCGACCTCGAGCAGCGTGCTGGTGCGGGACGGCGAGCGCATCGAGCTGGCGGGGAAGGGGACCACGGCGCTGCGACGTGGGGACGTGTTCGAGCACCGGACGGCGGGCGGCGGTGGATGGGGTCCGCCGGAGCAGCGCGAGGCGGCGGCGCGGGAGCGGGACCGGCGGGCGGGGAAGGTCAAGAACTGAGCCGGATCGGCGGCCATAAGCGAGCGACTTTGCGCGCGTAAGAGTTTTTTCCAAAAAACTCTTGAGGTACCGGGCGGGCCATCCGGGCCTGAATCGAAGCGCGCCGAGGCCCGTCCGGCGAGGGGCGGTTGCGCTTGCCTGCCTGGCCGGAGCCGCGGCCCGCCGGGGTCCGGACCGGGGCGTGCTGGGAATGCCGCGGTGGGGGTTGGGGCGGGTTGGCGGGGTGGGCACGAGGAGGTCTCCGGGAGCAGTTGCGTACACGTCGGCGGATAGTGTACACTATCCGAGAACGATCAGCAATTCAGGTTGACAGTCGGACGGTTGACGGGGCTGGCGCCGGTTCGCTGGGGACCGGTGGCAGCGTCCAGGGGCCGTCGGGTCGCGGCGTCGACGCCTGCGCGCGGCTCGAGCCGCAGTTTGGGTTGCCCTGACCGCTGGTCTTTCCGCTGGTCTTTCGTGTCCCCCTGCGGCAGGACGCCGAGCGATTGGTCGGCGCGGTCAAGGAGGAGGTGGCAAGCCTCGGGGCTCGGGTGCAGGGGATCCGGCGAGCGTCATTCGACGAGGTCGGCGCTCCCTGGGATCAAATGAGGGTCTGGCACCGCCAGGCAGCCACTACGTGAATTTATCCACATGCTCCTCTTGCATATATGTAACATTTCATATATGATCTTCTCGGTTCGTGGCTCGCTGGAGTCAGGATCAATGGCGATTCTCCTGGCGAGCAGAGCCGAGGAGGATTGCCATGCGGCAGTCAGTGCTCCGAATTGTGTTTGCCCTGCTGATCACAGCAGTCGGCGCGTCCCTATTGATCGGGAGCGCATTTGCCAAAGGTCCGGTACCCGAACAACCTCATGGGGATGGGCCTCCAAATCCATTTGGTGAAATAGAGATCGTCGAGGAATACAGCGTCACGCTGACTTCCGACATTGACTTTCCGACTGGCCTGCTAGCGACAAGCGGCGGCTGCAAGTCTCAGAACTACTCGAAAAAGATCAAGCAGAAAGTCAATGGTCAATGGTTGACGCGCGTTCATGTGTGGTCAGATACGGATTTCTGCTACGACGGCACCTACATCGTCGATGAACCAGACGAACTCGATTGGGACAAGGGCGACTGGTACAACCAAACGGCTGGTTGGCAACGGGTCCAGTTCAAGACCAGGGAATCCGGCGGCCATGGTTGGGAATTCCATAGTGATCTTGTGGACGCCGAATACAAGCAGTGCCTACCATTCTGCACGAATCACACTGACATTTACGTGCAGAAGACCCAGCGCGGAAACGGAACGGTAGAGAAAAGAACGTAAGATTCGACGGACCCTGGGTAGGTGCGATGCCTACCCAGGGTTTCTGTTGCTATATCCCCGAAACGTGAAAGGCAACAATCAGATCGACAATTTCAGGCTCGATGAGCTGGTACACCTGCGGTCCGGCGGTGGCCTTCCGAATGACAGTTGAGCGCGAGGAGCAGTTCGTCCGTGGCGTCGAACGCATGCGGATCATCCTAAAGAACGTCGGCGCGATCTTGCGGGCAGTCGCTGATGTTCTTGCGCGCTGGCTGGCCAGGCCGCTGCTCGAGACGTTTGGCCGGTTAGCTATCCTCATCGTAGCTCAGCAGCGATATGCACGTCTTCCCATCTATTTTGGAAATTTGCTATATAAACCCCACATTCACATAAGGGAAGAGTAGGTCGGAGACGGAACCACAGTCAAAAGCTTATAGAGCTTCACAATCCCGACCGATCTCTTTGTTCGGTCGTGGATCAGTTATTTATAGTCTTTTGCCAGTAGCTCTCAGATACCGAATACCTTCAACAAGCAGCCACAACAAGACAGTCGTCGGAATAGTCAGTAGTACCAAATGTACAACCAGTATTGTCGTCCAATGTTGTTGGTTGGATGTTGTGATCTGAACATCACCATCTGCTGTGGTACGTGTCTCCACTGTCGTTTCTGAACCTACCGATAAGTCACTGAAATATGAAAACACGCCATAGGCAATGAATCCGCCAAGGAAAGCTGCAACGATCATTCCTAAGACGAGTCGTCTCATCACGTCATCCTTTAGTTGGAAGGCATGGTTCCTCAATAGGAAGCGCTTCTTAGTATAACAGACTTGATTTAGATTCTGCGGGCGTCCATTCTTCAGCGGTGCATCAAGGTGGTGGTGCTGCCGAAACTGGGTGCCGGTTGGTGCCAAGATTAGCTAGCGGTGCAACCAGCGTGATTAGCGACATATAAGACAGCACGCTACAAATGACGGCGTTGATGCGGCCGGGTTGCGCACTGCACTCCTTGGGAGACTCGACCGCTAGCTCTCGTCTATTTCCCAGTGGAGGGCGACGCCGGGGGTATGGTTGGGGTGGTCGTGGAGGAGGTCGAGGACTTCGGGGACTCGGGTGTAGGGGAAGCGGTGGGTGGTCATGCGGTTGGGGTTGATGGCGCCGGACTGGATGAGGGCGAGGGACCGCTCCATCGACCTTAGATGAATGAAGCTACATCTGTGAGTTGATACATGATGTGTATGTCATATATGATCCTTTCGGTTCATGGCTTGCTGGAGTCAGGATCAACGGCGATTCTCCTGGCGGCCAGAGCCGGGGAGGATTGCCATGCGGCAATCAATGTTCCGATTCCTCGCCGCTGCGTTCGTCGCAGTTCTCAGCGCGTCCCTATTGATTGGGACGGCCAGCGCCGAAGGTTCGGTCCCCCATCAGCCCCCTGGCAGCGATAGGGCGCCAATGGACCTCTATGACGCCGGAACCGACTGATGGTCGAGGTCACGTACGCCGACCCATCTGTACCACAACAGACCGGGACCTGGAGCCTCGAACCGGGTGCAAGCATGTCCGGCGTCATAGCGAGTATCAACGACCTGATGGCCGCCTCTGAGAGCGGCTGCACGACAGCCAAGGTGACGAAGAAAATCGGCGGAATCAGCGGACAGGGGTCGGCCAAGTTCTACTCGCAGACCTGGTGGTGCTGGGACAGCCGAATCATCACGAACAATCCGGAATTGAGCGTATGGGGCAAGAGCACCTCAACGGTCAAGTTCAAAGGCGTCACCTACAAGGAAATCGAGCGTGGCGGCAAGGGCCAGAGCTACGCCGATGACCGGGCCGAGGGCAAGTTCTGTGGCTTCTACTGCGTTACGGCGTGGATTACCAAGTCGATCGACGCGAACGGCCGCCTGACGTCCTCGAATTCGGGGCTCAACTAGTCATGGTGTTGGCCTGGGATCCGCTCATTCCGGTCGCCCTGACGGTGGTCGCGCTGCTCGTCAGCGCCGTCATCATCAGGCGCGCGCCGGACCGATCGGACGCGTGGAAGGTGAGGGTCCTGGCCAAGTCGCTCGCGCTGGTCGTTGCTGCGGTGCTGGTATTGACGATCTTGGACCTGTTGATCCCCGGCAATCCCTTCATCCTGTTGGGGTAGCGCGCGATGCGGTGAGTTTCGGGCAATAGCCGGGCGGGGCTGCTGAGCCTGGCACTCAGCAGCCCCGCTGCCACCATCCGGGACTGCAATACACTCTGGCGTCCACTGTTGATCGGACGCGTAACCAGACCAGCCCGTGGTTCGGCGCTCTGCTACATAAACCCCACCATAGTATTAGGACCGCATCTTTCGGAGTGCGGGCCTCTGTTATTAGAAAACTGAAATGAGATACCCAATACCAGCTATCAGAGCGATGATTCCTAAACCTACAAGAACTCTACACAAACCGCCGCCGAACCACGACTCGACATACTCATCGGACGGCATGTCGTCAGGTTTTGGCGGCGGCCAATCGTGAAGGCTCATTTCACACCAGAGGACAGATCCTGAAGTAAGCCTAGCCCGGCTCGGCCCAGGTAACTCAAACGTTGGCCTTCCGAACTTTTCATGTCGATCGCACTCCCAGGACTTCAATGTATGCGACTTGTTCCACGAGGCCATTCCGTAGGGTGTAGGGCGATGAATATGTGAATTCACTGTTTGCTGGTACAGTGAATTCGTCGGAGTAATAGGAGCGATCAAGCGCAAAGCCCTCGGCGTCAAAGAATCGGATGTTTAAATCATAAGCGTCAACCACGACATCCTCACTAGTAGGATTGCGCACCACAAACTTGAATGAAATACGCGCACTATTGCCAGACTGGTCGTTGGACGGTGATATCAGCTTCCATTCAATGGAGTCCTCAACCAACACAATGTTTTCATTGGGCTCGTCGTCGTCCGGCAGCCCGCTGTAGCGAGTGATCGAACTTAAACCCAGCCCCCAGACCGCGAGGGCGACAATCACGGCTGAAGCGATAAACACCCATGTCCCGATGCCCAGCAGGATTTTCTTTCGCATCACTTCCTACGATCCGGCATGCCCGCCGCGGCAATGAGCGCCACCACGCTGAAGGCCAGGCCGCCAATCAACCACCATCCGAAGCGATAGCCCTTGGTTGAGGCGACCGTGGCCGTGTAGAACCCCACGGCCATCCAGCCCGCGACGATCCAGAGGAATATGAGCGCATTCAGGAACCCGAGGACTTCGAACAATGGTCTTCCTTTCGGGCTTAGCGCGGGTCCTACCCAAAGTCCTCCGGACACCAGGCCCGACGAAACGTCAAGGTTCGCGGCTCCTTGATGGCCGACGAGCTAAGTACGAAGAACACGAAAACAGCAGTGCCGATACCAATTCTCTTTCTCATTTCGATCTCACTCCCAGGACTTCAATGTAAGCCACCTGCTCGCCGAGGCCACCTCGCAGACCATGCGGCGCCGAGTAGGTGTATTCGCCGTTGGCCGGCACGGTGAACTCGTCAGCGTAGTTGTGGCGTTCAAGAGCAAAGCCTTCAGAATCGAAGAACCAAATGCGTAGATCAAACGCACGTACCTGGATATCTTCGCTGGTCGGATTGCGTAATGTGACTTTGAACGAGATACGTGAGTTATTGCCGTATTCGTCGGATTGCGATATCAACTTCCATTCGACGGAGTCCTCAACCACCATAATGTCCTCATTGACCGGTTCTTCCTCGTATCCCGAGGACCTCGATAATCCGATCAAATTGATGCCAACCAAGTACAGAACCATGCCGGCAATCACCGACACGACAACAAGAGCACTGCCACCTACGGCCAAGAGCGCGATAGTTGATTTCTTCATAGTCACCTCACGTCTCCCTCCAGAAACAAGCACCCCTGCGAAATAAATACCTGCATGGGAATCTGTGGCGGCACCGTCCGACCGAGGTGTCGATCCAGTGACACTCCAGTCGGTTCATGACTCTTCGATCGTAACTTCGATGCCGCTGGCGGGCACCCTGTAGATCTCGTTCAGCAAGAAGCCTGCAAGCCCATCCTCAGTGACCGAGACGCCGATCACGGCGATACCTACTCGGTCGTTCATGGCTTGCACTCCACAGCTAGCGTCCCAGGAGCCGTAGATCGACGATTTGTTCGTACAATTCAGTTTCAATATGCTCAACGCCGGTGTGCGTGTACTCCCCGTTGGCCGGGACAATGACCTCACCGCCGGTTGCCGCTTCATGAACAGCGAAGCCTTCCGCATCAACAAACACGGGTATGAAACTGCGCCAGTTATTGATGGTCAGATCCTCGTCCGTCAAATTGCGGACGGTGTATTTGAATGTGACGCGTTGGCCAAAGTGATCGGTAGCACCCAGCGTTCGCCAGGCAATATCGACGACTTCGATACTGTCAGTGAACTCCTGGAATTCGTCGTAGGTGGTCTCGATGCTTGTATATGACGTCGAGGTCGATAGTCGCGACCAGAGGAAGGCCGTGCCGATTTGACCCGCGCCGAGGCCGACCGCCATTGCCAGGGCCACCATCAGGAATCCCGCGAAGGCCAGGCCGATCTTCTGTCGCATGACAATCTCCTATCGACTGATGTGACCGTCAGCTGTTCGCGTCATTGAATCGTCAACCAGGGAAATGTCCTTGCTCGATTCCATCGACGTGCGCGGCGTGATTCTTGTGGTCGTAAACGCTGTAACGCCGGACCACGCCGGGAAGTGGCCGACGATCACGACCCCAAGGGTCACGCGCACAATGTTGGGCTGTTTGAGATATCAGTCCTTTCTTGCTGCCGTATCGGACACATATTTCACCGCTGTCCGGCCGGGGTGAGCCGGCCAGGGCATTGGATTGCTCGCTGGTTGATGACAGCCCCTTGCAGGTTTCAGGCCCAGCGCAGGAACCGGCAGGGGTGGTGCATGAGTGTATCTGCGCAGCTAGTGTCGATCACGCAATGCTGAGTAGAAAAAATCATGGACCGAACCGATCGAGATCGACGAGCTGTGGCAGCGATCCGCGGTGCCGATTGCCGTGCGGCCGCCGGAATTGACATGGGGCCACCCGTGGGCTGCCGGCGGCCTCCTGAGTAGCGGTGAGCGCGTAGAGAAGTGCGTCCTCGTGGTAGAGCACGCGTGATTCGTCCTGAACGCACGTCGACGCCTTCTGGCGGCCAGTCCTGATGCTCTCACGGGCTGACCGGCCGGGTGGGTGCTTAGGAGGTTTGGCGGGCTAGTTGTCGTCTATGTCCCAGTCGAGGAGGACGCCGAGGGTTTGGTGGGGGTGGTCGTGGAGGAGGTGGAAGGCCTGGGGGGCGCGGGTGTAGGGGAAGTGGTGGGTGGTCATGCGGTCGGGGTTGATGGCGCCGGACTCGATGAGGGCCAGGGCGCGGCGGGCCGAGCCGAGGTGCCACTGACCGCCGAAGAAGCCGCCGACGATGCGGCGGCTCTGGATGGTTTCGGAGCTGAGGGGCAGGTCCTGCTGCTCGTACTTGCCGACGAGGTGCAGCGTGCCGCCATCGGCGAGCATGTCCATGCCCTGCCTGAAGGCCGTGGGGCCGGCCGGTCCGCCGACGGCGTAGACGACGAGGTCCGCGCCGACGCCGTAGCTGATTTTTCGGACCGCGGCCACGGGGTCTTCGTCGGCGGCGTAGACGACGTGGTGGGCGCCGAGTGCGGCGGCGAGTTTGCAACGCAGCGGCGTGGCGTCGACGGCGATGAGCGTGCCGGCGTCGATGGCGCGCATGACCTGGAGGATGAGGCTGCCGACGAGGCCCTGGCCCAGAACAACGATGACGTTGCCGGGTTCGAACGGGGCGATGTCGGTCCAGCGCACGGCCGAGGCGCTGAGCATCCAGTAGGGAGCCTGGTCCCAGGTGACGTCGGGGGAGAGCGGCAGGATCTCCGGCAGCTTGGCCTGGCGCTCGGGGATGGCGGCCGCCACCACGAACTGCGCGTGCGGCGAGACGGCGCAGACGCGGTCGCCGAGGTCCAGGTGATCCACGCCCTGGCCCAGGGCATCCACCACGCCGGCCATGGAATAGCCCATGATCTGGGGATCGACGGCCTCTTCCAGAACGTAGCGCCGACCGATTTCGGAGCCGCGGCTGATGAGGCTGCGGACGGCCTTGACGCGGACTTCGCCGTAGCCGGGTTCGGGGATGGGGGCGTCTTCCAGGACCACGTTGCCCCGGCCGGCGGGTTTGGCCATGCGTTTCATGGGCTGGCTCCTTGTGGGGCTGCTGCGCGTCGGTGGGGTGCCGTCATCATGCCAGTGGGTACCCAGAATAGGCGCCTGCCGGATCCTGCCGGTTGACAGGCATCGATGGGCGGCTAGTCGGCCAGCCCGCCGCGGTGAAGGTTCATGGCGAGGGAGCGGAAGTTGGGGATGCGGTGGATGGTGCAGAGGTCGGCGTCGTGCTGGTTTGCGGCGTCGCGGCTGGTGCGGGAGAGGATGACGAGATCGTGGCCGTCGATGACGGCGCTGGGGTACATGAAGCTGCGGTGGACGCTGTCGGGCCAGCGGGCGACGCAGCCGGCGGGGAACCAGTTGAGGCAGTCGATGCTGTAGTGCAGGAAGAGCCATCGCCGTTCGTTGCCGGGGCCGCCAGTGAACTTGGTCTCGCGCATGCGGTCGCCCCAGCCGAGGAGGTCCTGCGAGTTGGTGACGAGGTTGCTGAGCATCCAGTACATGCGGTTGGGCTGGTCGTGGACGATGAAGAACTTGCACTGTCCGCCGGGCCAGGACGTGAACTGGGTGAAGCTGAGCTGGTTGGCTGCTTCGTCGTAGTCGAGCACGGCGGCGATGTTGGCGGTGGCTTTCTCGTCGATGATCGCCCGGGCGAACACGCGGATCTTGCCGCCGACCTCGACCGTGTTGGGCTCCAGCCACACCAACGGCGAGGGCCACCCGCCTTGGATCTGCGGCCGGTGGTCTACGGGGAAGAGCCCCCGTGCCAGGGCCGCCGGCACTTCCGGCGGCGGGACGATGTTGGAGATCGACCAGGCGTTGGGGTCGAACGCCGTCCTGGCGCGGTCCCAGCGGACCATCACCTTGCCCTTGTAATCGACACCCGTCGAATCGCGGTCCATCGCCCAGTAGAGCGCGTCGGGCCGGATGACCTGCGCCGTGGAGATGTTCCAGAGCGGCCCCTGGATGACGGTGCGCGGCTCGGTCCAGGTTTCGCCGCGGTCGTCGCTGGTGACGATTTGGAAGTCGCGGTGGGTCTGTTCCTGAATGAACATCAGGAGCTGGCCATCGACGACGAAGGGGCGGCCTTCTTCGTAGGGCAGCGTGGGCAGGTCGATCCAGGTCTTGCCGCCGTCGGTGCTGCGGACGATCCGCAGCGAGCGTTCGAGATCGGTATGTCGTCGGCCCCACTGCGGGGCCGCGACGATCAGGGCGCCGTCGTCGAGGCGGGCCAGGTTGGGGTCGTGGAAGAAGTAGAGCCTGGGGTCGGGGACGCGGGCGGCTATGGCGAAGTTTTGGGCGAGGGGGGTGACGTTGGGGTTGGGCATTGGACGTTCTCAGTCGACGGGTGGCAGATTTCATGCAGTATTCATGCTACTCTCATGCCATGGCCAATCTTCAAGTGCGAAACGTCCCGGACGAGCTTCATGAACGTCTCCGGCGGCAAGCTCGCGAGCACAACTGCAGCATGAGCGCGGTTGTGCTGAGTGCCGTGGAGCATGAACTGGAGCGGTTGGAGTGGCGGGAACGGCTGGCCCAGCGTCCGACGACGGACCTTGGCGTTGACGCGGCGACGATAATTTCCGAGGAACGCGCACGCCGCGACCTGGAGCTCGGGTAATCCGATACGTCGTCGATGCGTCCGTGGCGGTCGAATATCTGCTGCGGACAGCGCTTGGCCGGTCGGTGGCCGACATCGTTGAGCGTTCCAGGTTGCTGGCGCCGGAGTTGTTGGATGCCGAGGTGCTATCGGCCCTGCGGCGGGCGGTGCTGCGCGGAAACCTTGACGAGTCGCGGGCGCGATTCGTGCTGGATGATCTGCGCCATTGGCCGGTGGAGCGCATGTCGCACCAGGACCTTGCTCCCCTGGCCTGGAGGTATTACCGCACGGTCAGCGCCTACGACGCCTTCTACGTCGCCGCCGCACAGATTCGAGACTGTCCGCTCATCACGGCCGATGGTCGACTTTCGCGAGCGCCGGGTCTGGATGTCGTCGTCCATCACGTTCACATCGGCTAATCCGGCTGGTGGGCTGAGCGCAACTGATCCGGTAGCGTCGGACATGCCGGCGTCTGGCGGGCCTTCAAGGCCAGGCACACGGCAGCGAGAAGGACCCTGGGATTCGGTCCTTACGATGGGTGGAGTCGAGTAGCCTGACCGGTTGCGACATGCGCATTGCGAGGCAAATGCGGAATGGCCGGAGGACAGGTGCCAGGGGCCGGACCTGAGGTTATTGGGTATTACGAGGGGATTGATGAGGCGGGGCGGTTGGTGCGGGGGGCGGGGCCGCTTGAGTTTGCGCGGATGCAGGAGTTGATTGGGCGGTTTCTGCCGGCGCCGCCGGGGATGGTGCTGGATGTGGGCGGCGGTCCGGGGCGGTATGCGTGCTGGTTGGCTGGGCTGGGGTACGAGGTGCACCTGCTGGATCCGGTGGAGACGCATTTGGCGCAGGCGCGAGAGGCTTCCAAGGCGCAACCGGAGCATCCGCTGGCCAGCGCGACGCTGGGCGACGCGCGTTCGCTGGATCAGGCCGACGGGAGCGCGGACGGCGTCCTGCTGATGGGGCCGCTATATCACCTGACGGAGCGAGACGACCGGCTGGCGGCGCTGCGCGAGGCGCAGCGCGTGCTGAGGCCCGGGGGCGTGGTGATCGCGAAGGCGATTAACCGGTTCGCTTCGCTGCTGGACGGTCTCATCGAGAGTTACATCGATGACCCAAACTTCGTCCCGATCCTGCGACGCGACCTAGTGGATGGGCAGCACCGCGGTCTCGCAGATGACTATGGCTACTTCACCACGGCGTTCTTTCACCGGCCGGACGAGCTTGAGGCGGAGGTTCTTGAGGCGGGATTCGAGCAACCGGGCACGTACGCGGTGCAAGGACCTGGGGTCTTGGCCACAGACCTCGATGGGCGCATGTCCGACCCTGTGAAGCGAGCGCAGCTCCTGGACTTGATTCGCTCAGTCGAAGAGGAACCGACGTTGTTCGGAGTGACGGCGCACTTTGTCGTGGTTGCCAGGAAGTGACTGCCCTGGGCAGCGACGGAGCGTCAGGCCGCGGGGTCGATGCTGGCGCGGGTTTCGGCGAGGACGAGGTCGACGACCTCTAGGAGCGCTTGCTGGTGCGAGTCGCCTTCGAGGCGGCGCAAGCGGTAGAGGTCCACCTGGCGGTCGGCGCCGGTGCCTTCGGTGATGATGGTGAGGGCGTGGCGCAGCTCGGGTTCGCAGTCGAGGGCGTGGGCGTCGCCGGCGAGGGTTTCCACGAGTTCTTCGGTGACGTCGATGATGTCCTTGCGGCCGCCGCCCCGCTCGTCGCCGAAGAAGGCCAGGACGCCGTAGCGCTGGGCGAGCCAGCGGTTCTCGGCAATGATTTCGGTTGGCGGCTCGGGCGGTAGCTCGCCGGCCTGGTCCTGGCGGAGCAGGTAGCGGATGAGGGACGCGTAGAGGGCGACGATGCACATGGCGTCGTCGATGCGGGTGCAGACGTCGCCGATGCGCATTTCGACGGTTGGAAATTTGCCGGAGGGCCGGATGTCCCACCAGAGTTCGCTGGCGTCGCCGATGAAATCCAGGCGCTGATAGTCGGCCACCAGGCGGTCGAACTCGGCGCGCGAGCGGAGCGGGCCCGGCAAGCCGGTGCGGGGAAGGTTGGTCATCAAATTGAGACGAAAGGACTTGAAGCCGGTTTCGCGACCCTCCACAAAGGGCGATGAGGCGGACAGCGCGTGGAGGATGGGCAGGTAACGCCGGACGGCAGTCATGACGCGAATGCGCGAATTGGGATCGCCGAAGCTCGCGTGGATGTGCATGCCGCTGATGAGAAAGCGCCGGACGCTGTCCTGAAAGGTGACGACGAAACGCTCGTAGCGCTCCCGCGGCGTGGGGGCCTGTTCCTTCCAGTCGGCGAACGGGTGGGTGGAGGCGGCCATGACGGCGGCGCCGTAGGTCTCGGCGGCCCGGATGACCGTGCTGCGAGTCTCCAGCAGCGCCGTGCGGACGTCGGCCACCGATTCGCAGACGCGAGAGTTGGACTCGATCTGGGTGCGCAGGAATTCCCTGACGAACTTGTGCGGTCCGCCCTGGGCCTCGCACGCCTCGAAGATGCGGATGTCGGGGTCGGCCAGCAGGTCGCGGGATTCGGGGTCGACGAGGAAGAACTCCTCTTCGATGCCCAGCCTGATATTCAAATCGTCCACACATCGCCTCCGTGCTGACCGGCCGCTGGTTGGACTGCCCGTTGCGGACGTTGGCTCCCGTCGGGCGCTTCCAAGCCCGGGAGCATATTCGATCCGGGCGCGCCGACCGGTCAGAAGCTAGTTGCAGGAGATTGTGTGTTCAACCTGCCCAGACGTCGGGCTGCGGGTGGTAAGTCGTGCCTGGTCATTGAGGACGTATTTTGCGGAAGCCGACGTCCGAAGGATTCGTTCGACGTTAGGGGAACGGCAGGGGCCCGATCCCAATGACTGATTGCCGCTTGCGGATGCCGAAGGCGGCCAGGTCAGTTGGGTGGGAACCCGGCAGGCGTCGTGCTTATTGCTCGGGGGCGCGGCGTGAGCGTTGCCTGGAGGTCCTCCAGCTGGCCCAGGCGCCGGACCGAGAGGGTTAGCGGCTCGCCGACTCGCGCGCCGTCAATGGCGTGTGAGAGGTCGAACTCGCGGGTCAGGGTCTGGCCGTTGATCGCCACGATGAGATCGCCTGCTCGGACGCCCGCCGCTTCAGCGGTTGTATCCGGCATGACCGCGCTGACCGCGACGGCGTAGGGGTAGGGCGTTCCGGCGAATCTGTCGAGTTCGGGATCGACGAGTTGATAGCGCACGCCCAGCAACCCGCGGGCCACGGTCCCCGTGGACTCAAGCTCCGACAGGCGGCGGACGATGTCGACAATGGGTAGTGCGAACCCGATGTCGTTGGCATTGGACTGCACCGCGGTGTTGATGCCGATGACGCGGCCATCCGTGGTGACCAACGGACCGCCGCTGTTGCCCTGGTTGACGGCGGCGTCGGTCTGGATGAGGCCGCGCAGCGGAATGGCCATCGGGCCGCTGTCGGTGTTGACGGTTCGCGGGATGAGGCGATCAAGGCCGCTGACGATGCCCGAGGTGGCGGTGTTTCGGAAGTTGCGGGGGCTTCCGATGGCCAGGACAGGTTCACCAACCCGCAGGTCGGCATTGTCGGCCAGCTCCAGGGCCGGGAAGGGCCCGCCCTCGGCCTGCAGCACCGCGACGTCTCCCCAGACATCGCGACCAAGAATCTGCGCGGATATGCGCTGTCCGTCGGACAGCGTGACGCGCACTTCGCCGTTGGAGTCCTCGGGAAGCACGTGGGCGTTGGTGAGGATGCGGCCGTCCTCGCTGTAGAAGAATCCGGTCCCGATACCGACGCCGCGGTTGAGCACGCCTTGCCGGGCTTCGACGGTCACGACGGCCGGCATCAACTGTTCCAGCAGGTTGACGTACGACGTGGGAGCGGCGCCGGAAACGACCGCGGCCGTCGCGGCGGGGGATGGTTGTGGCTGCGGCGCGACAGGCGCCGGCGTTGGGGTCGGTGCGGCCGCGCGCCCCGCCAGATATCCGCTGAGGGCGCCACCGCCGGTGCCCAGAACGACGGTTAGCGCCAGGAGCCCGACGATCAAGCGCGAAACGCCCGGCGGCGGCCGGGGGGACGGCGACTGAGACATGGGACGATCAGCCATTCCTGTTATTCGAGTATAGGCAGGAACTGCGTGGCCTCGGTGTGAAACGTTACGACCGGCCTGGCGGTCGAGATTCGCCGCTAGACTGACGCCGACCGACCGACCGCCCGGCGAGGCGCCGTGCACGACTTTCGGCTCGCATTGGCCCAGATTCGGCCGGCCCTGGGCGACCTGGACCACAACCTGGCGCTGCATCTCGAATACATCGACCGGGCCGCGTCGGCGGGCGCAGACGTGGTGGTCTTCCCCGAACAGTCCCTGACCGGCTACTTCCTCAGCGACCTGGTGCCCGACGTCGCCTTGCCGCTGGACGATGCGCGGCTGGACCCGCTGCGCGAGGCCAGCCGCTCGCTGGACGTGATCTTTGGGTTCGTGGAAGAGACCTCGGACCACCGGTTTCTGCCGGCGGCCGGCTATTTGCATGACGGCGAGTTCGTTCACGTTCACCACAAGGTGTACCTGGTGACGTACGGCCTCTTCGACGAAGCGCGCGATCTGGCCGCGGGCGGGGCGGTGCGCGCGTTCGACACGCGGCTGGGTCGTAAGTCCATGCTGATCTGCGAAGACCTGTGGCACCCAACCACGGCCAGCATCGCGGCCGCGGACGGCGCTGACGTGATCTATGGGCTGTCCAGCAGTCCCGGGCGCGGCGTGGCGGGCGGCACGCACGAATTGGGGTCCGCCGAGACCTGGCGTGCCATGAACCGGCTCTACGCCACGCTTCACGTTTGCTACGTGGTGCATTGCAACCGGGTCGGCTTTGAGGACGGCGTGAACTTCTGGGGCGGATCCGAAGTGGTTGGCCCGGACGGCGAGGTCCTGGTCCGAGCGCCGGATTTCGAAGAGGCCCTGGTATTCGCCGCGCTGGGCGACGGGCCGCTGCGTCGCCAGCGCACGCGTCTGCCGTTGCGGCGTGACGAAAACGTGATGCTGAACGGCCGCGAGTTTGCCCGTATCGCCGCCCAACGGCATTGGGTGGACGACGGCTAGGGTGAACCTGCTCACACGGGCGCGGCGCGGGCTTGATCTTGATCCGGGCCTGACCTGCCGGGTGCTCGAAGCATTTATCCGTGACGAGATTGAAAAGTTCGGCATCCAGCGCGCCGTCGTGGCGCTTTCCGGCGGGATCGACTCGGCCGTGAGTTGCGCCCTGGCGGCGCGTGCTTTCGGTCCCGAGCGGGTGCTGGCCGTGCTGATGCCCTATCGCACCAGCAATCCGGCCAGCCGCGCCGATGCCGAGACGCTGGTGGATCAGCTGGGCATTCACTCAACGCTGATTGAGATCTCCGCGTCCGTCGACGGCCTGCTGGGCGAATTGGACGACGATCCGAGCCCGCTGCGGCGCGGCAATATCATGGCGCGCGCGCGCATGATCGCCCTCTACGACCAGTCCGAGGCGTTTGGCGGATTGGTGGTGGGCACCAGCAACAAGACCGAACTGCTGCTCGGGTATGGAACCCAGTTTGGCGACATGGCCAGCGCCGTGAATCCGATCGGGGACCTCTACAAGACCCAGGTGCGCGCTGTCGCGGCAGCCCTGGACATTCCCGGCGCGATACGCGAGAAGGCGCCCAGCGCCGACTTGTGGGAGGGGCAGTCGGACGAGGATGAGCTTGGCTTCGACTACGAGCGCGCCGACCAGGTGCTCTATCTCTTGATTGACGAGATTTACTCCACGGCCGATCTCATCGCGAACGGATTCGACGCTGATCTGGTCTACGAATTGCAGCGCCGCGTGGTGCGCTCGCAGTTCAAGCGGCGGTTGCCGCTCATCGCCAAGCTATCGAACCGTACGATTGACCGAGATTTTCGCTACCCACGCGATTGGGGACGTTGACCCATGCCCGAATACAGCCTGGCCACGGCGCTGTGGCCCAACGGTGTGCCGTTCGATCAGGTGATTGCCGAGGTCGCCGGCGCCGGATTCAGGCAGTGCGAGCTATTCGCGCCGAAGGACCTAGCCGACGACCGCACGGCCGGCGAGCGCCGCCGCATCCTGAACCAACACGGCGTCTGGGCCCGCACGATTCACTCCGAGCTTGGCGTCGATCTGGCGGCGCTTGACGATGACGTTCGGGCCGGAGCCGTCGCCGCGGTGGATTCGTGCTTTGAGCCGTTTGCCGAATTGGGCGGCTTTGCGGTGATCGTGCATCCCAGCCGTGGAGACAATCGCGAGGAGGAGCTGGAGCGCAGGATCGACGCCTTTCGGCGCTCGCTCGACACGTTATTGCCCCAGGCCGAATCGTTGGGCATCCGGTTGGCTTGCGAGAACTTGCAGCACAAGGGCGTGCCGCGTCCGCTCTGCCGGATGGAGGACTTGCGGCGCGTGGTGGACGAGTATCCGGAGTCGGTCGGCATCTGCCTGGATACCGGCCACGCCAACAACAACGGGTTGGACCCGGCCGACGAGGCCCGCATTGCGGGGGAGCGGCTGATCGCCCTGCACCTGCAGGACACCGACGCCCTGGAAGACCGCCACTGGCCGCCGGGGCTGGGCAACATCAATTGGCGTCGGGTTAGCGCCGCGCTCATGGAAATCGGGTTCGACGGCGCCTGGACGTTTGAAGTGGGAACGGGTGCCTCAGGTCCAGCGGCTACCGCGGCCCTGATACGGCGAATCGCCGACGCCTGGCTGGCTGGTCGCGCGCCCTCAGACCTCCCAGAGACGGAGACCGCCGGCGGCTTCAACGCGCTCTAGCAGCGTCCGCGCCTGGTCAACGCGCGCCGGCGGTTCGCCGCGGGTGTGTCGCAGGTACGCCTGTAAGTCGGCGGCCGCTTCGCGGTGCCGGCCCAGCAGGCGATACACGCCGGCCCGGTCAACCAGCAGGCTGCGGTCATTGGGGTCCATTTCGATGGCTCGCGTCAAGTCAAGGAGCGCGAATTCGGGATTGGTTCGCAGGTTGGCCAGGGCGCGGCGCTGATGCCGGCTGGCGGTTGAGACCGGCATAACCGCAAACACCGCGGCGCTGCCCGCCGTTAGCAGCCCGAGGCCAATGAGCGGGTAGGCGAAGGGGATCCGCTCGGCGCCCAGCACAAGGCCGAAAGCGACCGACGATGCGAAGACCGCCACCAGCAGCGCGTAGTAGCGCATTCTGGGCGAGCGACCGTGTAGGAGGTCTTTACCGCAGTTACTACAACGGGCGACAGGACCATACTGTCGCGTCCAACACCGCGGACACTGCAACTCGCGCGTCACTCCCCAGGCGGTCCCTGCCCAAGCCGACGCAGGCCAGCCGGAACACGCCTTATAGATTAACTAAGGTGACATAAGATATTAACAAGGTGACATAACGCACGCAACGCCTCTTTTTGGCGTGGCGTGCATTCACTCGCTGGCGCCCGCTCTGTTCGGGCAGCAGGCGCTGGGCGTTCCGCCTTCTCGCTATACTTCCAAAGCATCCCGCGCGTACGTGCACGGCACGCTCTCCAGTTGTTCGCGGGCCAAACACCATGATTCGCAGTCGGCTGTCCGCTTTGTTGTCCGAAGGACTCGCCGCGGCCCAGGCCGCCGGCGCGGTTGGCGTCACGCCAGCGGTCGAATTCACCTTGGAGCGTCGCGACGACGAGCTGGCCCACTACTCGAGTTCCGAAGCCCTGCGCCTGGCCCGCATTGTGGGCGCCCCCCCGCGCACCATCGCCGAGGCCATCGTGGCCAATCTGCCGGCGTCGCCGGTCGTCAGCCGGGTCGAAACCGCCGGCCCGGGGTTTATCAACTTCTGGATCGACGATGCCTGGGTGCTGCGGCAGTTGCGGGCGGTACAGGAGGCCGGGGCGGCGTTTGGCGGTTCGAAGTCCGGCGGCGGCTCTCGAGTGCAGGTTGAGTACGTCAGCGCCAACCCGACCGGGCCGCTGACGGCGGGTGCAGGGCGCGGCGGCGTCGTTGGCGACGCCCTGGCCCGGCTCTTGGATGCCTGTGGCTATGACGTCACCCGCGAGTATTACGTCAACGATGCCGGGCACCAGGTCGAAATCCTGGGTCTGAGCGTCTATCACCACTACGCCGCGGCGCTCGGGGAACAGGCGCCGTTTCCCGCGGACGGTTACCTGGGCGACTACGTGGCCGAGTGGGCCGGGCAAATCGCGCGCGACGACGGCACGCGTTGGCTGGGCAACGGCGCTCCGAGCGACGTGCGCGCGTTCGAGGCTCGAGCGGTTGAGATAGGCCTGGGGGAGATTCGCCGGGATCTGGATGACCTGGGGATTGAGTTTGACGTGTGGTACTCCGAGCAGGCCATGCGCGATCGGGGCGCCGTGGAGGACGTGCTTCAGGCTCTGGACGGGCGCGGGTTTGTGGCGGAGCGCGACGGCGCCGTCTGGTTCATCGGTGGCGCGGGCGCGGATGATCGCGAGAACGTGCTGGTGCGTTCGCGCGGGGATCCCACCTATTTCGCGGTGGACATCGCCTATCACCGGGACAAGTTCGAGACGCGCGGGTTCGAGCGCGTGATTGACGTGTGGGGAGCCGATCACCACGGCCACGTCCCGCGCATGCATGCGGCCATGGAAGCCTTGGATGCGAGCGCGGACGCGGGACGCCTGGAGATCCTGGTGACCCAGATGGTCGGCATCCGCACCCACGGCGAACTTGGACGTCAGGGCAAGCGCAGCGGCAAGTTCGTGACGCTACGCGAGGTGCTGGACGAGGTCGGTCCGGCGGCGACCCGCTACTTCTTCCTCTCCAAGGCCATCGACAGTCAGATGGAATTCGACCTGGACCTTGCCAAGCGCGAGGACCCGGAAAACCCCGTCTACTACATACAGATGGCGCACGCGCGCTGCGCCGGGATCCAGCGAACCGCGGCGACGGCCCCTACGGATGCCGGTGCCGCGACCCTCACGCCCGACGACGTGTCCCTGGCGCGGCGCCTGCTCGCCTATCCGGAAGTCGTGGCCGACGCTTGTGAGAATCGCGAACCGCATCGGGTCACGCACTATTTGCTCGACCTGGCGCGGGTGTTCCACTCCTACTACAACAAGCACCGCGTCGTGACGGATGACGCCGGCCGGACCGCCCGGCGGCTGGAACTAGTCCGGGCCGTTCAGCAGGTGCTGGCGAATGGCCTCGGCTTGCTGGGAATCAACGCGCCGGAACGAATGTAGGTCGGAGCTAGGCGAGCGTGGCCAGGTTCGGCGTCGGCCAGGTCGCCACGCCGCCCTCGGCCAGGCGGACGCGCACGAACTGCGTCGCGATACCTGAGTCCAGGCGGCCAACCTCCGGCGCCTCGCCAAGCATGATTCCCTCCGCGCCCGAGGACGTACCGATGGTCAGGCGCACCGGCAGGCCTTGTGCGGTGCGTCGGGCAAGACCCTCGGCGGCCACGGGTGGCAGCAGGACTTCCGACTGCCCGGGCCGCCGCGCACCGATCACAGCGCCAATTTCGCCCTGGGTGGCCCGAAACAGGTCCTGCAGCGCGTGGGGCATGCGGGCAAAGCCGACGCCGCCCGTCAGCACGATGGCCTGCGGCGGGCGGCCGTAGCTGCCCTCCGGCGGCGCAAGACCGGCGATGGGCTGGGCGAGCCCGAGACCTGTCACCATTTCGGCATCGGCCGATGGGGCCACGATGCCGGCTGGCCGGGTTTCCAGGGCGCGTCGCACCCACTCGGCGCGCAGTGGATCCGGGGTGACGAGAATGCCCGGCTCCTGGTCGTCGGCCCGGGCGTCCGGGCGCTCGCCGGACTCCACAAATCGGAGGGGTCCAAAGGCGCGTCCGCCGCCGCCCAGAGCGCCGACGACGGCGACGCCATCGCCCTCAACGACGATTCCGTCGTCCGGATCGGCGCTGACAACCTCGCCGCCCAGGCGGCAGGCGAGGGCGGCGTCGCGCTCCTCGCGGACAAACGCCGCAACCCCGGTCCGGGGATTGAATTCGGCGAGCATCCCGCGCGTTGGCGCCACCCAGTTGCGGTTGCCGCGCAGGCGGCCCGGCGTTCCGGCGAGCAGGGTTTCGGCCTCGACCGTCTGGCCGGGTTCGACGACCAGCAAGTCGTGGACGTCGTCGGGCGGAACCTGGAGCAGCCGGGGAAGATCGACCACGACCACGCCGCGCCTGACGCGGCCGCGACACCAGATCTGGCCCGCGGCGACCATGTCGCCAACGTCGACCAGGATGCGCCCGGGAAACGGCAGGGCGTGCCGGCGGCGCAGGCGTCCGACCAGCACGCCGCGCGGCTGCGCTGGACGGTTCACCGGCTCACGAGACATGTACAGGGTCCTGACGACGCGGCCGCGCGGCGGGATAGGCATTCAAGGCCCGGTGCCACTGGGCGACCCAAGCCTGGCGTGCATCGGAGGCGTCCGGCCACACTAATGGTCGGCCGCGCGCGTCCACGATCAGGCCGACGCTGCCGGCCACAATTGGCGCGCGCAGGTGCACCGGCCGCCCGTAACCCAGGCCCGCATCAAACTCGGGCGCCGGCCAGATGCGGACTTCAGCCTCCACGTCCGCGTCCCACTGAATGACATCCATGGAGCCCGCGGTGACTTCGCGCTCGATCACGGACGCACCGGCCGGATGCACCTCCACGGCCACGGCCGCATTGCCCAGCGAGGCGTCACCGCGCAGCGCCGCGCAGGCGCCCAGGCGCACCAGCGAGGACTCAACGGCCGCTGGCAGTCCCGCGTGAATCAGGGATCCACTCATCACCAGCGCGTTTGAGGCGTCAAGCGCCAACTGCGTGACGCCCACGGTCTCAAGGCTGTTGATCAAGACGAGCGCCGCCTGCACGGGTCGCGCCAGCGTGCGGGTAATGTCGCCGGTGATCACGGCCAGGTCGACCGACGGCGACTGGCCGCGACCGCCGCCGGACTCGCTGAGAGTCTCTCGTGCCGCGGCCGTCCAGATGGCGTGGGCCAGTTGCAGTTCCGACGACGAACTCGGCAAGGCAGTCGGTTGGGCGGTGCGCTCCAGCACGAAGACCTGCAGGGCCTCGGGCAGCGGTTCGTCGGCTGTCCAACGCGCGACGCGGTCAACGGGGGTGTACAGCCCCAGGTGGAATGGGCGTCCGTGCGCTCGTTCCGCGTTGAGCCGCGTCACCACTGACGTCTCATCCTGCGCCGTCGCGGCCGTCACATCGCCGTAGTCGAAGGAGATGATCGCCACGTCGAGTTCCTGGCCCGCGCTCAACCACTGGGCGGCCGCTCCCAGCGCCGCCTCGCGCGGGACCTGGGGCGCGCGACTCACGGCTGGCGGGACGACCCGATCTGCCGACTTAGCACGCTGCACCGCGCGCGCCGAATCCTGCAGCGCGGCCAGTGGCGTGCCCATATCCATGGGCTCGGTCGGCGACCCGCCGTAGACCTGGAAGATCGTGGTTGGCAGCGCGGCCGTAAGGCGGTCGGCGGCCGAGGCTGGCGCGGCACCGCCGTAGAGCACGACCACGCGCGGGAGGTAGCCGGACTCATGGTTGGCAAGCCCGAGCGTCAGCAAGTCAACGGCATAGTCCAGGCTCTCGTCGGCGTCATCACCGGTAAGCGCGACGACGATGGTGTCGGGCATGCGCGACACGATGACTTCCAGGGCCGCCGGTCCGTCAACGCGTTCTCGAAAGGCGCGGACCGACGTGGCGGCGCCAATCTGCTCGAATCCGGCCTGCGTAATCGTGCCTGTCAGCTCGTCGAGATCGCGCTGAACCAGGTTGCCCAGCAGGAAGGCCGTGGGCCTGCGCACCGCCTCGTCGCCAGTCACCGCCGAAATGTCAGGGGCGCGATCTGCGAGCGGTCCGTCGCGCGGTGGGCCCGGAAAGGCGAAGCTGCCGGCGCGGGCGGCGATATCGGCAAGCGCACCCTCAAAGGCCGGCGTGAGGTCGAAGTGAGGAGCATCCAGCGTGGACGGCGCCGAGCCGGCCGCCAGGATTCGGTAGCCGCCCGGACCACGGGCATAAACGCCCGCGCGCACATAGGGCCCGAGGTCCACGACCATGAGGCGTTCCGCGTCAGAGTTCACACGCATCGGGGAAGGCGTCGCATACTCGTATCAGTATGAACGAGGCGAAGCGAACACGCGCGGTTCGGCAGCCACGCGCCAGCGGCCGGCTGGATCCATGAAGTCAATCTCCTTCCAATGGACGCCGGGGGTGGAAAGCTGGGAAGCCGAAACCGTGGTATCCACGGTGGCGCACCTTCAGGAAGTCGCGCTCGTGCTGGGCCAGCGCGCCGGGTTCAGTATCGAGCGCGGGCAATTGCGGCCGTTCGGAACCTGGGTGATCCCGCAGCTTCCTCGCGGTTCCCCGTACTGGAGCACGCTCTGGTACGTGGAACAGAGCCTTGACGCCGAGAACGGTCAGATCGTCGGGCCCCGCTACATCCGGGCGTTCGAGCAGGAACCGTGGCAGCAGGCCGGACCGCACTATGACGTGGCCATCCTGGACCAGGATCTGCGGGACGCCCCCGAGCACAATATTTCGTCCCAAAGCGATCCCCATGTGTTCGCCAGTTGCCGGCCGAACCTGGCCGCGGTGATGTCGGTGCACCGCCTGCGCGCGATATCCCGGTCGTCGGAGCGGCAAACCGCGTTGCGGCGGCTGGCCATGAACGCCTTCGGCCAGGTGCTGGAGTTGCCCGGCGCCGATCGACAAACCAACGTGGCGCTGGCCCTGGGCCGACGCGTGTGCCTGAACCAGTGCGCACTGCGTTTCGCGCCCGACCTGGGGCAGCTGCTGGAGTTTGCGCGGGAAGAACACGAAACCCGCACTATTTTCTGTGCCGAGTGCACGGCCGACCTGCTGAACCACGTCATCCGGACGCACTTCCACCCGAACTAGGTCCCGCGCGCGCAGCGGAGTCCGGCGTCGGTTCGTCGATGCCGGTCGGGGTCGCGCGGCGTGCGGGGTGTTGCGCCCGTGAACTTTACGTAACAAACTGGATGCCCGACCGTTGAAAAACGTGGCGGCGCAACGTAGTGCCTTGCCGCCGGTCGTCGCCCAGGGAGTTGAAATGCGCAAGCTCGTCGTTGGTCTGGCCGTTCTGCTGGTCGTGTTGGCTTTGGCCGCTCCAGTCCAGGCCTTCGAATGCGATGGCATTCCACTGAACGACGGATGCCTGTTTACCGCCACTGGCGGCGATACGCCCAGCCGGGACGACGATGGGTACGCCGTGACCAATGCTGGCGGGGTTCCGATGTGGGACTTCACTCGCGACAAGGACCTGCAGGCGCTCGGTTACCCGATCAGTGGCCGCTGGGTGGAAGGGCCGTTCACGTTGCAGGCCTTCCAGAAGGTGATCCTGCAGTGGGATTCCAGCAACCGGCGGATGAACTGGTACAACACGCTTGACGCGCTGGCCAACCGCTATTCGCACATCGCTCTGCCGAACGTGCCGCCGCATCAGGTATTGCCCGAGGATCGAGGGGTTACGGACTTCTCGGTCATCGTCCGGAACCACCTGGCGCTGCTTGACGCGAATCCAAAGATCAAGGCCGAATTCCTGGCCGACCCGGACTGGCTGAATCTGTACGGGCTGCCGATTCGCTACGAGGAGCGCGAGGTCAACGGGAACCCGCAGGGTCTCCAGTTGCTGCGCGCGCAGCGAATCGTGTTTGAGGTCTGGAATGTACCCGCGCCCGGGACGTCGATCGGGGCGGTGGGTCGGCAGAACGTGCCGGACAAGGTGAAGAGGCTCAGTAACGTCATCATCCCGGACGCGGCCAAGCCGCCAATCACGGCGGACGAGGCGGGCGGACGTGCGGCGACGGCTCCACCCAGGCCTGTCTCACAGCCAGTACCAGCCACGCCGCCCCCAACGCCGACTCCAACCGAGGCCCCTGACACCACGCCGAGGACCACCCCGACGACCGTCGGCACGATTCCCGCACCGCGGGTTCTTGCGCGCGGGCTGACCGGTTTCGGCATTCAGGGCGAATACCGTCGTCCGGACGACGGCCGCCTTGCGGATATCGTCAAGGCCGCCGGTCTGAACTGGGTCAAGCAGCAGATTCCGTGGGAGGAAGTCGAGAATCGCCCCGGCGTCTTCAATTGGGGTCCGACGGATCGCCTGGTGAACACGATGAACGCCAAGGGGCTCAATATCCTGCTGAGCGTCGTGAAGGCGCCGGACTTCTATAAGGCCGAAGCGAGTAAACGGGGTACCGGCCACGGCCGACCCGCCGATCCGGCGAAGCTCCGCGACTTCATGCGCGAGATCGCCGCCCGCTACAAGGGCCGCGTCCAGGCCTACGAGATTTGGAATGAGGAGAATCTCTCGCTGGAGTGGGGCACGTTCTCCAACGCCTCCTATGGCCAGTTCGTCCAACTCGTGAAGAACGGCTACCTGGGCGTGAAGGAGTCCGATCCCAACGCAATCGTCATCCTTGGGGCGCCGACTCCCACGGGTGTGCTGAGTAACACGATCGCGATTGACGACGCGGTGTATTTGCAGCGCGTCTTCGACTACAACAACGGCGAGGTCTTCGACTACTTCGAAGCGCTCGGCGTACACCCGAACGGCGGCGCCAACGCGCCGGACGACTGGGTTGGCTCCGCGCACAACAGCAACGCCAAGTGCGGGGGCGGATGGTCCACCCATCCCAGCTTCTTCTTCGACCGCTACAAGGAGCTGTACAACCTGATGGCGGCTCGCGGACACCCGGAGAAGACGGTCTGGTTCACCGAGTTCGGCTGGGCCACGATTGACGGTCCGGGCGCACCCGGGGCGCCGGCTCGCGGGTACGAGTACGCGGCTTGCAACTCCGAGGCCGATCAGGCGACGTTCCTGGCGCGCTCCTTCGCCAAGGTCCGGGCTGAGAGTTCATACGTCACCCACATGATCATGTGGAACCTGAACTTCCAACAGGTCGTGCCGAACACCGACGAGAAGTGGGCATTCGGCATCCTGCGGCCCGACTTGTCGCCGCGTCCGGCCTATGACGCGATCAGGGCGATGCCTAAGTAGCTGGCACTGCCAAGAGGGGCCGGGCCATGGACAACTGTCCAGGCCCGGCCTCTTGCGTTAGCGAACGTACACCTGCGGCGCTGCGTAGACTCGTCGCATGGGCACGCTCTACGTGGTCGCCACGCCGATCGGCAACTTGGAAGACCTCACGTTTCGCGCGGACCGGGTGCTGCGCTCGGTTGCGGTGGTGGTGGCCGAGGACGTGCAGCGCGCCCAAAAGCTGCTTGGGTACGTCGGAAGTTCCCCAAAGATCATCACCTACCGCGAGGACAGTCCCGAGAGCCGTGAGGACGCCATCATCGAGCGGCTCCGCGGCGGAGACGTGGCCCTGATCGTCGACGCCGGCACGCCAGGCGTCTCCGATCCCGGTCCGGACCTGCTGGCGCGCGTGCGGGCCGAAGGGCTGCCGATAGTTCCCATCCCGGGGCCATCCGCGCTGACCACGGCGTTGTCCGTGGTCTCCTTCGCTCGCCAGCCGGTGGCTTTCCTGGCCTTCTTGCCGGAACGGCGGGTTCGGCGGGAGCGCCTGGTGCGTCGGGCCGCCGACACCGCGCGAACCCTGGTGATCTACCTGCCGCCGCACGGCGCGGCGGAACGCCTGGCCGAGTTGGAGTCGTGGCTCGGCGACGTGCCGGCCGCGATGTGCCGTGAACTCACCAAGCTTCACGAGGAGATTCGCGAGTCAACCCTGGCCGACATTGCCAACTACGTCGCGGTCGTGGGCGCGCGCGGTGAGCTGACGATCGTGATCGACGTCGGCGGCGTGGCCGAGGCGCCCCAGGTCGACCGGGCGACTGTGGAGGAGCAGCTGCGAATCCACCTGGACGCCGGAACGCGACCGGCCAAAGCGGCCGGGGCCGTGGCGCGCGCCCTGGAGTTGCCCCGCGAAGATGTCTACCGAATCGCACGCGAGTTGCGCGAGCCGCCGGCCGATAGCGCGTAGAATCGCCCTGTCGACCAGCCCATATTCAACGGCCCCACTTTGTCCCGCTATTACCTGACCACGTCCATTCCCTACCCCAGCGGCGAGCCGCACGTCGGTCACTCGTTCGAGATGATCACGGCCGACGCCATGGCGCGCTATCGCCGGCTGCGGGGCCAGGACGTCTTCTTTCTTGGCGGTCTGGACGAGAACAGCCAGCGCGTCAGCCGTTCGGCTCGCGAGGAAGGGATCGACACGCAGGCGTACGTGGATCGGGCGGCGACGCGTTTCCAAGCAGCCTGGGACCTGGTGGGCGTGGAGTTCGACGACTTCGTGCGCACCACGGAGCCGAGGCATCTGCAGACCGTGCAGGCCTTCTACAACCGCGTCTACGAAAGCGGTGACATCTACAAGGGCCGATACGAGGGCTGGTACTGCGTCCGCTGCGAGGCCTTCTACGGCGATGAGGAGCTCGTCGACAACTGCTGTCCAACGCATCGCGTGCCGCCTGAGTGGGTGGAGGAGGACAACTACTTCTTCGCCCTGTCGAATTACCAGGAGCGGCTGCTGGAGCTCTACGAGCAGCGCCCGGACTTCGTCTGGCCCGAGTCGCGGCGCAACGAAATGCTCGGTTTCCTCCGGCAGGGACTGAAGGATTTCAGCATCTCGCGAGCCACCGGCGGCTGGGGCCTGCCGCTGCCGAACGATCCCGATCACGTCATCTACGTCTGGTTCGACGCGCTGATCAACTACATCACCGGAATCGGCTTCGGCCAGTCCGGCGGCGATGCCCTGTTTGAGAGTCGCTGGCCGGCTGACGTGCACGTCGTCGGCAAGGACATCGTGCGTTTTCACGCCATTTACTGGCCGGCCATGCTCATGGCGGCCGGCGTCGAGGTGCCGCGGCAGGTCTGCGTGCACGGCTGGGTGAACTTTGCCGGCGAGGAGTTGAGTCAAAGCGGCGGCCACGTGGTGCGGCCGGCCGAGGTGGTTGATCGTTTCGGTTCGGATGCTCTGCGCTACTTCCTGCTGCGGGAGGTCGCGTACGAGCGGGACGGCGATTTCACCTGGGAAGGCATGGCCCGGCGCTACCAGCACGACCTTGGCAACGACCTGGGCAACCTGGTGCTGCGCAGCACGTCCATGCTGCACCGCTACCTGGACGGCATCGCGCCCGAGTTGACCGAGCTCACGAATCAAGAGTCCGAATTGCGCGCCGCCGAGCAGGCGGCCTGGGAACTTGCCGCCCACCACTTCGAGGGCTGGCGCTTTCACCTGGCCCTCGCGGCCGTCTGGCGCTATATCACGGCTGTGAACCAGTACATCGAACGAACCGAACCCTGGCGGCTGGCGCGGGACGAAGCGCAACGGCCGCGCCTGCGCACGGTGCTGGCGATGCTGATGGATGCGCTGCCGCGTATCGCCACCATGGTCCGTCCCGCGATCCCCCAGACGGCGGACGCCATTGAAGCGCAGCTGGGGATTGTGGGTCGGTCAGCGGTCTGGGGCGATGACGCCGGAGTGATCGAAGCCGGCCAGCACGTGCCGGGTGGACCGCCGCTGTTCCCGCGCCTGGACGGTTAGTCCACCTGTTCGACAGTCACGCGCACCTGGCCGATCCGGGGTTTGCCGACGACCTCGACGCCATCCACGAGCGGACCCGAAGCGCTGGTGTCTCAGAAGCGCTGATGGTGGCAACCGACCTGAGCACCAGCGGGCGGGTGATTGCCCTCGCCCGCAGGTTTGCCGGCTGGCATGCGACCGTGGGCGTGCATCCGCATGACTGCGAAGGCTTCGATGACACGACGGTCGAGGCGCTGCGCAGCCTGGCCGCGGACGACTGCGTGAAGGCTATTGGCGAAAGCGGCCTGGATTTCTACCGCAATCACCAGCCGCGAGCGCTCCAGGAGCGGGCCTTCCGCGCCCATTGCCGACTGGCGACGGAACTGGATCTACCGATCGTGGTCCATCAGCGCGAAAGCCTGGATGCCGTGGAACACGTGCTGCGCGAGGAGTTGGGACCCGCCGGCGGCGTCATGCACAGCTTCACGGGACCGCCGGAGGCCGTACCGCGATTCGTGGATCTGGGATTGCACATCTCGTTTTCCGGCATCGTTACGTTCAACAAGGCGGATGACGTGCGAGCGGCGGCGGCCGCGGTTCCCTCCGAGCGGCTGCTGATTGAAACCGATGCGCCCTACCTGGCGCCAACGCCGATGCGCGGGCGCCGAAACGAGCCGGCCTACCTGCCGCATACCGCGGCGGTGGTCGCGGCCATGCGAAATGTCTCGGTATCCTCGCTGTGCGCAACCACGACGCACAACGCTCGAGAGTTGTTTCGGTGCGCTCCTCCGCCGTGACGAAGCGACGGCCGCCGCGTGACCTCGCGGAGATCCTGGCCCCGGTGCAGATGGGACAGTCCCAGGTCGAGGCGGAGTTGGACCGCTGCGTAGCGGATAGCCAACTCCCCATGCTGCAGAGCGTGCTGACGTCGGTTTTGGGCGGCTCGGGCAAGCGATTGCGACCGGCAATATCCCTGCTCATCGGCCAGGCCTACCGGGTCGACCCTGCGGAGGTCGTGCTGCTGGCGACGGGCACGGAGGTGCTTCATAGCGCGACGCTGGTCCACGACGACATCGTGGACGAGGCGGATTCGCGGCGGGGTCAGCCTTCGGTTCATGCCGCCTGGTCGACCAAAGTGGCGGTCCTGGCGGGCGATTACCTTTTCGCCAGCGCGGCAGACCTGGTGGCCAGGCTCAACCGCCCAAAGATCGTGCGCCAGTTCGCGGACACCATCCACGTGATGTCGCGCAGCGAGTTTGTCTTCCCGAGTTTCGACGGGGACGCCGAGGCAACACGCCGCCAGTACCTTGAGAAGATCGGGGGCAAGACAGCCGCGCTGATTGCCCTGGCCTGCGACGCGACCGCGGTCCTGGCCGATGCGCCAGACGCCGAGGCACAGGCGCTGCACGACTTTGGATGGTCGCTGGGCATGGCATTCCAGGTGACGGACGACGTGTTGGACATCGCGGGTGTTTCGCGGGAGACCGGCAAGCCGGTGGGTGGCGACCTGCGGGCCGGCCTGCTGACGTTGCCGGTGGTGGAGTACCTGGACGCCGCTGCCTCGCCGTCACCGATCATGGAGCGGCTGGCGGACGGCGAAGGCCTGTCCGAGGCCGAGGCGGCGGAAGCAATCGAGACGCTGCGAACCTCGGGTTCCGTGGACGCGGCACGCGCCGTCGCCGAGGGGTTCGCCGACCAGGCGCGTTCGGCCCTGCGGCAGCTGCCGTCCGATCCGGCGTTTGACGCCCTGGCCGATCTCGTCACGTACGCGACGAATCGGCACTCCTAGGATTCGCGGCAAGCGCCGTGTCTGAGCGCAAGGCCTCCTGGGTGCGGCCGATGTTCGACGCCATCGCGCCGCGCTACGACCTGCTCAATTTCCTGATCAGCTTCGGGATGCACCACGGCTGGCGGCGGCGTGCAGTGCACGAGGTGCTGTCGGCCGAGCCGCGCGTGGTACTGGATGTTGGAACGGGCACGGGTGATCTGGCGCTAGCCCTCATTCGCGAGGGCGCCGGTCCCGAGGTCGTGGGCCTGGACTTCGCCGGGGCGATGCTGAATGTTGCGAAGCAGCGCGCCGCCGGGGCCCGGGGGAGCGAACGCGCTCGGTTCGTCATGGGCGACGCCTTGCGCCCACCACTCGCGAACGCGTCGGTTGACGCGGTGGTAAGCGGGTTTCTGCTGCGAAATGTGGACGGGTTGCCGCAGGTCTTTGCGGCCATGGCGCGGGTGCTGCGGCCGGGTGGCCGCCTGGTGATTCTGGAAATGACCCCGATGCGCAGCCGGCTGCTGCGCCCGTTCTTTCGTCTCTACTTCAATCACTGGGTCCCGCTGATGGGGCGCCTGGTGAGTCGGCACGCCAGCGCGTATTCGTGGCTGCCACAGTCCGTGGACGAATTCGTTAGCGCCGAGGATCTGGCCGCCCTGATCGCGGCGGCCGGGTTCGCGGACG
>LXNI01000426.1_pt1 | contig 48853 bp, 37 predicted proteins | sample 809091 | NCBI WGS metagenome assembly LXNI01 (sample SAMN04870527, study PRJNA318959) | sponge metagenome | biome: 01000161; feature: marine sponge reef; material: water | host: Sarcotragus foetidus | place: Greece: Milos, Mediterranean Sea | collected 2013-05-29 | depth 5-7 m
CTCCGTAGCCGTCAACCGGAAGACTGCCGATGCCGATTACGCCGCCGCGGGCGTCGTAGACGAGGTAGGTGAGGCGTTCGGCTGACGGGTAGGTGCTGGTTGTGCCCCTGATCTCGCCACCGCTCGCCACGGTCTCGCCCGGCAGTGGAGACTCGATGACCAGCGACTGGCGGGGCACGAGTTGGATTCCCTGCAGGGCAAACGATCGGGTGATTTCGAGGGTCGGGCAGCAGAGGCCGTCGCTGGGTCGGTGCATGACTGTCTGGGCAACGATTTCGCCGTTGGCAATGTCCAGACTGTCCACCGGCACCCGGTCGCCGAGGAAGGCGTGCGCCACCTGGATGGGTGCGCCGTCGCGATCGAGTAAGGCGACCAGGTGGATGAACGTGCCGCTGCCGCCGCCGGAGATGAAGACGACTGCGACGGCGTCGGCGATGGCGTCACCGTCTAGATCGCCGAAGGCGACGGTGTCGTTGACGAGGCCGGCGTGGACTCTTTCCGTGGCGCCCTCGCCGAAGACGAACTGTCCCTGGCCGTTGGTGAACTGGATGGGAGTGTCCTCGTCGCCGAGGAGGGGGAGGTGGTATTGGGCGTTGCGTAGCTGATCCAGGGTCAGGCGCTGGGTCTCCGTGCTCGGCACTAGCGCGTCTCCGCGCAGCACAAATGCGCGGGGGTCGATGACCGACGGGCAACACAAGGCGTCGTCGGGACCGTGTGCGAGCACTTCCAGATGGATTCCGCCGTTCTCGATGTTCAGGCCTTGTGGGCGCACCCGGTCGCCGAGAACGGCGTGGGCCGCTTGCACCGGCGCGCCGTCGCGGTCCAGGACCGCGATCAAGTAGATGAACGTGCCGCTGCCGCCCGAGTTGATGTATGCGACGACCGCGGCATCGGCGATCCCATCGCCATCGATATCGCCGAAGGCGATCCCGTCGTCGAGGAGGCCTGCGTGCACGCGCTCGGACGCACCCTCGCCGTACACAAGAGTGCCCATGCCATCCACAAGTCGAATCGCGGTGTTCTCGTCGCCGAGGAGGGGGAGGTGGTATTCGGCGTTGCGTAGCTGATCCAGCGTCAGCCGTTGGGTCTCAACGCTTGCCGGGCTTGCAGCTTCCCAGGGCAGACGCTCGGAGTTGAGCCGCTGCTGCAGGCCCTGCGGACCGTTGATCCAGGTGCGCTGGCCATCCGTGAAGCCGGTCCAATTATCGGCCTTGCGCCAGGTGAGCCGACCGTTGGTGGTGGCCTGGTGGGTGATTCCGGTTGCGGGGTTGTGCTGCTCGTTGTCCAGGCATTCGCCCACGGCGTCCGGGATGAGGTCGTGCAGGGCCTTGAATCCGAGCTGGAATGCGCAGTCCTGGGCAAGGGCGGGCAGGGCGGAGACGGCAAGACTGGCAACGGCGATCAGCAGAACGAGCCTCGTCTTCATTGAGCCGCCCTTCCCGTGGAGACCTGCGGTAGCTAAGCATAGAGGCGCTGACAGAATTTGAAGGCGGGTTCAGTCCAGAACTCGAGGGGCGGCCCGCGGCCCATCTGGTCCTTTTGTAGCGATACGTGGGGCCGGTGTTACTTTGTGTGACATCGGCATACGGGTAAAGCGACTTGTGCGATGAGCCGGCATCTCTCGGTGCGGGTGGGCAAGGATCTGTTTGAGCAGTTGGAGGCGCAGAGCCGGAGAAGCGGGCAGACACGCTCGGCGGTCGCGAAGCAGTTGCTGGAGGAGGGGCTGCGCATGGAGCAGCATCCGGGGATCGTGTTCCGGTCGGGTCCCGGCGGGCGACGGGCCGGGTTGGCCGGCGGTCCGGACGTGTGGGAGGTCGTGGGTGCGCTGCGGGGAGTGGACGGAAGCGACCCCGAGGACCTGACAGGCATCGGCGAGCGGATCGGACTCACCGCTGACCAGGTACGAGCCGCGCTGGGCTACTACGCCGACTACTCCGACGAAATCCATGGCTGGATTCGGCGAGTCGAGGAAGAAGCCGAGCGAGCGGAGGCCCGCTGGCGACGGGAGCAGGCGCTGCTCGGCCGGTGAAGCTGCTGCTGGATGAGATGTGGGCGCCCGCGATTGCCGAGGCGTTGCGGGACCGAGGTCATGCGGTGGTGGCGGTGGCCGAGCGGCTTGACCTGCGAGGGATGCCTGACGCAGCGATCTTCGAGGCGGCGCTGGCGGAAGGTCGGGGAAACGTGACCGAGAACGTGGTCGACTACCGACCACTGGCGGCGGACGCCATGCGGGCCGGGCGCGCCAGTCCGGCGATGATCTTCACGAGCAACCGCGCCTATCCACGAGCCAATCGTCGGACGGCCGGGCGGCTGGTGGTAGCCCTGGACGCGTTGCTAACGGGGCGCGACGCGGTTGAGGGTGAGTACTGGCTCGACCAGGCAGGAGTCGCGCCAGGCGCTCTTTCGACGTCGGATCGAAGGCATCAGCCGACGACGAGGTTGATGAGGCGGCCCTGGCGGTAGATGACTTTGCGGACCTGGAAGCCGTTGGTGTGGGCCTGGACGCGGGGGCTGGCCAGGGCCAGGGACTGGGCGGCGGCTTCGTCGGTGGTGACGGGGGCCTCGATGCGGTCGCGGACGCGGCCGTTGACCTGGACGACCAGGGTGAAGGTCTCGTCGGCGGCCAGGGCCTCGTCCCAACTGGGCCAGGACTGCAGGTGGATGCTTTCCGAGTGACCGATGCGCTCCCAGAGTTCCTCGGCCAGGAAGACGGCGCTGGGGGCCAGCACGACCAGGAAGGTGTCGATGGTCTGCTTCCAGGCGGGGGTGGCGCGCAGGTCGTCGTCGCCGACCTCGATCAGGAAGTTGGTGAACTCCATCAAGGCGGCGACCATGGTGTTGAACTTGAGCGCGTCGATGTCGTTGCTGACGCGGCGGATGGTCTGGTGCAGGCGGCGCTGCAACTCGACCTGGACGTCGGCGTAATCGGCGCGGCGGCGGCGGGTGCCGCCCATCTCCAGGTCCAAGACCAGGTTCCACACGCGGTTCAGCCAGCGGGAGACGCCGGCCAGACCCTGATCGCTCCAGGGCAGGGTGCGGTCGAACGGTCCCATGAAGAGGATGTAGCAACGCAGGGCGTCGCCGCCGGCGGTGGCGGCCACTTCGTCGGGCGTTACCACGTTGCGCCAGGACTTGGACATCCCGGTGGCGCGGAACTCGACCAGCGTCTGGCCGTTGCGCCGCGCGCGCTGGCCGGTGAGCTCGAAGCGGGCTTCCAGGGGGTAGCGGCGGAAGGGTTGGGCGGCCTCGGGGCTGTCGTAGGCGTCGGCGCCATCGGGCGCGTCCACGCGGGCGCGGCCCTGGCTGTCGACCCGCAGGATGGACTCATCCACCCAACCGGGCTGGGCCAGCATCAGGCCCTGGTGGCGCAGGGCGTGGAAGGGCTCGGTCAGGTCCAGCACGCCGGCGTCGCGCATGGCCTTGGTCCAGAAGCGGGCATAGAGCAAGTGCATGACGCTGTGCTCGGCGCCGCCGACGTACAGGTCCACCGGCATCCAGCGGCGGACGGTGTCGGGGTCAAAGGCTTGTTCATGCTGGTCGGGGCTGCAGAAGCGCAGGAAGTACCAACTGGAGCAGGCGAAGCCGCCCAGGGTGTCGGTTTCGCGCCGGCCGGGCTTGCCGCAGTCGGGACAGGGGGTGTTGACCCAGTCTTCGACGGCGTCCAGGGGCGAGCGTCCGCCCAGTTTCTGCGGGTCAATCTGCTCGACGTAGGGCAGCAGGACGGGCAGCTGGTCCTCGGGCACGGGGGCTTCGCCACAGTCGTCGCAGTGGACGATGGGGATGGGGGTGCCCCAGTAGCGCTGGCGCGAGATCAGCCAGTCGCGCAGCTTGTAGTTAACGGCAAAGTCGCCCTTGCCCTGGTCGCGCAGCCACTCGGTGACGGCGCGCACGCCGTCGGTGACCGACAGGCCGTCGAATTGGCCGGAGTTGACCATGGGGCCATCACCGACGAAGGCCTCGGCGAGTGGCTGGCCATCCCAGTTGGGCGGGGCGATGACGGTGCGGATCTCGATGCCGTACTTGGTGGCGAATTCGAAGTCGCGCTCGTCGTGCGCCGGCACCGCCATGATGGCGCCGGAGCCGTAGGACATAAGGACGTAGTCGGCGATCCAGATGGGCAGGCGCTCGTTGTTGACGGGGTTGATGGCGTAGCCGCCGGTGAAAACGCCGGTCTTGTCGTCGTCCAGCGCCACGCGATCCAGTTCGGCCTTGCGGGCGGCGGCGGCCACGTAGGCCTGGACCTCGTCGGCGCAGTCCGGCGTGGTGACGCGGCCGACCAGCGGGTGCTCGGGGGCCAGCACCATGAAGGTGGCGCCGAAGAGGGTGTCTGGGCGGGTGGTGAAGACCGGGATTTCGTCGCCGGTCTCGGCCGTAAAGGTGACGTCGGCTCCCTCGCTGCGGCCAATCCAGTTGACCTGGGCCGCGCGGGTTTCCTCCGGCCAGTCCAGGCCCTCCAGGTCTTCGATCAGCTGGTCGGCGTAGTCGGTGATCTTGAAGAACCACTGGGTCAGCTCGCGCTGGGTGACGTCGGGGTGGTCGCGCCAGCAGGTGCCGTCGGCGTTGACTTCCTCGTTGGCCAGGGCGCCGCAGATGGGGCACCACCATTGCAGCCCGGAGGCCCGGTAGGCCAGGCCGCGCTCGTAGAGCTTGAGGAACATCCACTGGGTCCAGCGGTAGTACTCGGGGTGGGTGGAGTTGATCTCGCGATTCCAGTCAAACGACCCGCCGGCCAGATTCAGTTGCCGCTTGTAGTTGGCGCTCCACTCGCGGGTCAGGTCGGCCGGGTGGCGGCCGGTCTCGATGGCGGCGTTTTCGGTGGGCAGCCCAAAGGCGTCCCAGCCCATGGGGTGCAGCACGTCGTAGCCGCGCATGCGCATGACGCGAGTAATCACGTCGGTGGGCACGTAGTTGCGCAAGTGGCCGACGCTTAGTCCGTCGCCGGAGGGGTAGGGGAAGAAGTCGAGGCAGTAGAAGGTGGGGCGGTCCGACGGCTCGGGCGTGCGGTACAGATCCTGCTCATCCCAGCGGGCGCGCCACTTGGGATCGATTTCGGTGGGATGGAAGTCGGTGGTCATGGCAATACAGCAGAACAGTCAGAGGACGGGGAGGTGGGGCAATTCTAGGGCAGGCGAGAGGGTGCGTGGCGCACCCCAGGTAGGACGGAGGTGGCTCACCCCAACCGCCCGGGTAGCCGAGGGCATTCGACAGGATTTCGTCCGCCGGAAACCCGTGCGCAACCCAGTCGGGCGCAGGACGACGGGTGCCAGGCGACGACACTTCAGGCCGGGTACGGCGTGGAAGCCCGCTGGAGCGGCACCGCCGCCGGGTCATACCGAAGTCTCCGCTGGGGCGGGCGACGAACGCGGGTCGCAACCTGCTCGGCGGGGCCGGATTCGGAGGATCGCTACTGGGCGGTGAGTTTCCGGTCCAGGCGCATGCGCCCTTGAATGCCGGCGATTTCCTTCAGCCGGGCCGATGTCTCGCAGGTGCGTTCCACGAAGCCGGCGTGCTTGTAGAACTGGTGGGCAGGGAGGTTTTCCGCCAGGACGTAGAGACTGCAGGCTGGCGCGAACGGTCTGGCGCGCCGGTACACGGAATCGAGCAGGGCGTGCGCCACGCCGTTTCCCCGGTGTTTCGGGGTCACGGCCAGGTAGGGGATGAACCAATGGTCCGGCGGCACGGGAGGGCTGGCTCGCATCAACGCCCGGAGCCGCGGGACAAGCTGGAACGCGCGCGCAGGGCCGTAGACACGCAGATAGGCCCACAACGTGGCGCGGCGGCGGCGGGCCAATTCGGTCCAGGCGGCGTGCGAGACCATTCCCGCGACCACGCCGTCGACCTCCGCCAGCGTGATGAGGTCGTAGCTCCACAAGGTGCCCGGACGCACGAACAGCCGTTCGAGGTATCGCGCGGCGCCTCCATCGACGCCGAGGCCGAGCACGGCATCGGCGAGCCGCGGCGTCAGCGCTTCGCGTAGCAAGAGCCCCGCAGCCTGGCGGTCGTCCAGTTGAGCGGGGCGCAGCTTCAGCCCTTCGCCGTGGGTCGATTCCGGCTGGGACCCAGGCGACGTGGCGGCAGGCTCTCGCCCGAATGGCACGCTGATGTTCCGGTCCTCTTCCCGCCACCTCCCCGACGTGATGGTGAAAGTAGCCGCAACTGATGGACCGCCTGTGCAGCACATATGCAGGTTGTGTGCATTTCTCCGAGTGTGTCCCCCGTTCGCGCCGATCGCTGCCCGACTTGACGGAAGCGGGCGAAGAGCAAGCGGCGCGCAGGCTGGATCCACTGGGACCCCAGCCGATTAGCGCTGCCGTTCGTCCGCCGCCGGCAGCTCGATACGGAATGTCGATCCGTCGCCCGGCGTGCTGGCGGCGGTGAGCTGGCCGTTCATGGCCAGGACGAGCGCCCGCGCGATGGCGAGACCCAGGCCGCTGCCGCGGGTCTTGCGGCCGGAGGCGTCGCTACCACGGTAGAAGCGGTCGAAGATGTGCGGCAGGTCCTGGGCGGTGATGCCCTCGCCGGTGTCCGACACCTCGATCCAGCAGGCTGTGGCGCCGACGGCGCCCGAGCGAATGTTGATCGTGCCGCCCGCGGGCGTGTGGCGGACCGCGTTGTCGAGCAGGTTGGCCAGTACCTGGCAGAGTCGCGCCTCGTCGGCCAGCGCCGCCCCGGGCGAGGGCGCGACCTCAAGTGTCAGGTCCCTGGCCAACGTCTGGCCGCGCATGGCCGAGGCCGCGGCCTGAAGCACACGATCAAGGGATACCCGCTCGACGGTCAGGTCAAGTTTCCCTACTTCGGCCAGCGACAGATCGCGGATGTCCTCGACCAGGCGGTGGAGGCCTTCGGCCCGGTCCAGCGTCAGCTGCAGGGTCTCGTCGGAGCGGTCGTAGACGCCGTCGAGCATGGCTACGAGATTTCCTTCAATTACCGTGACCGGCGTGCGCAGCTCGTGGGCGATGTCGGCGAAGAGGTTGCGCCGAGCGGCCTCCTGGGCCTGCAGGCCGGCGGCCATGTCGTCAAAGGCCGCGCCAACCGTGGCCATTTCGTCCCGGCCCGCAAGACCGCTGCGTGCGTCCAGGTCACCCGCGGCCACGCCTCGGGCCGCCGCCGTCAGCCGGCCCAGCGGCCGGGTGATGCCGGCAGCCATGAGAACTCCAACCACGAGGGCCACGGCCAGGGCGACGACCAAGCCGATGAGGAGCGAGCGAATCGTCTCATTGACAAACGTTTGCTCCAGGTCGGCCCGCGTATCGAATCCGGTGGGCAGCGCGTGGCCTGGCGCCAGCGCGCGCGGCATGTGCAATCGCCCGATCTGCTGGCCCGCGGCCACGAGAGGCGTGGCCGGCCAGGCGGCGGGCACATGGGTTCCCACGCCGTCCGTCGCCAGAACCAGGTTGCCGGCAGCATCCACTACGGCGAGCGGCAGCGTGCGCGATAAGTCGCCGGGAAACACCTGCCGCGCCGCCTGCCGGAGGTCGCCCGTGCGCTCGTAGGCCATGACGATACGTTCGGCCGAGTGGACGGCTTCGTGGTGGCGCACGTCGGTCGCGAACCGCTCGAACCGGCTGGTCGTCGTGAGCCCAACCACCACCGCGGCCGTGCCTACCGCCACCGTCGCCACGGTGACGAAGGCCAGCACCAGCCGCAGCGAGAGCCGCATGCCTATGGGTCGCCCAACCGATACCCGATGCCCGGCACGGTCACCACGTAGCGCGGTTCGCCGGTGCCCGGCTCCAGCTTGCGCCGCAGGTTGCGAATGTGGCTGTCGATGGAGCGTTCGAGCGCAAAGCTATTCGGGCCCGCCACGGCGCCCAGCAGGTCCGCCCGCGAGCGGACCCGCCCGTCGGCGCGGACGAGTTCCGCCAGCAGGTCGAATTCGGTTCGCGTGAGCGAAATCGGCTCGCCGTCGCGCCGCACGAGACGGCGCTCGATGTCGATTTCCAAGTCGCCGACGCGCGCGGTCCAGGTTGACAACGGAGCCTGCGCCCGCCGCAGGACCGAATGGACGCGGGCTACAAGTTCGCGCGGATGGAACGGCTTAGTGACGTAGTCGTCAGCGCCCAGTTCCAGGCCCAGGACGCGGTCCGTGACCTCATCCCGCGCGGTCAACAGCACGATGGGCCGTGGGCCGCGCGCCCGAATGGTTCGCAACACGTCGAGACCGCCGATGCCGGGCAGCATCAGGTCCAACACCACGATATCGGGCTGCTGGGTGGCCTCCTGCACGAGGGCCGTCTCGCCGTCCTCCGCCGTGATGACCTCCATTCCGTCACGGTCGAAATAGGCGCTGACCAGGCGGCGAATGTCAGGGTCGTCGTCGACAACGAGGATGCGCTGACGTTTCACCGGCGATCTCCCGAGCTCATTTCGTTGCCGGGTGTCTGTTCACGACGTTCACCGTACCGGCGAACTGTCAAGCCAGCCCGCAGACGATGTGCAGATTCTGTGCACTTTGACGCTCTCCATGCGGCGAGCGGAGGGTCGCGTCAGCTAGCGGTCCCCGGCCGAGACCGTGGGATTGCCGTTCAGCCACTGCCGGGCGATTTCGGCGCCCTCGGTTAGCACACGGGTCCCCGCGAGTATGGCCGCGCGGCAGGCGTTGGTGTCGGCGAAGCCTGAGAGGAAGCAGTCCCAGCCGGACAGGTAGAAGGCGGTGTAGGAGTCGGCCAGTGTGTCCAGACCCAGATTTCGCAGTTCCGCGGTTACGTGGGTGCGGTTGAGGCTCCAGGCGTGTTCGGTGCCGAGACCAGCGAGATGCAGCGCGAGCGGGCCGACGGGCGATACGCGCCAGACCAGTTGACCCAAGAGGTCGCGCGCATGCGGACCCAGCCGGTCGATGGCGAGGAGGGGCAGGCGCCGCACGAACTCTGCTCGTTCCAGCAGGTCGGCGGCGTTGTGGTGCCGGATGGAGTCGGGGTCGCTGTAGTCGTCCTTTGGATAGGGCTCGCCATGGAGTACGACGGCGGTTGATTGGGGGGCGTAGACGAAGCCCGGCCGCTCGAGCATGAGTTGGTTCGTGACCATGAGTTGAAGACGAGGATGGTGGAGGGGTTGCGGGATGCGCCTGGCGAAGCACGCCTCGATCCCGGACTGGACTTCCAGGGCCCGCGGCACGGTGTCCAGATATTGGCGCCATGCGTGGTCGTGATGGAAGGACACGTGGATGTCGACGTCGCTGACTTCGGGCACGTAGTCGAGCGGCGACTCCCAAGGCTTGACCGTTGAGCCGGTGAGATAGATGCCGCCGATTTCGTCTTCAGAGACGCGCGCCAAAAGCACGTCGCGAACGCAGGCGGCCAGGCAGCGGGACTCGGCCCGCAACTGGTCGCGGTTGGGATGGCGGTCGCTCCACCCTGGAGACGACTGGCTCACGACAGGTCAGCTTTCTGTGCCGAAAGCAACCGACGAGACTAGCTCCCAAGTCCGGGATGGCCGCAGGTGGCACCACGGGCGCACTATGGGCGGGAGCGTTGGCGTGCGAGACCAGGGAGTCGAGTTATGGCGCGCGAGGAGATGGCGGCAGGGCTGACGCGGGAGAATTTGCATGGGATCTGGATTGCGCTGACGACGCCGTTTACGGCTGACAACAGGATCGACACGGGCGTGGTGCGGGAGAACGTGCGGCGCTGCCATGCCGCGGGGCTGCACGGGGCGTATACGACGGATAGCGACGGGGAGTTCTACGCCGTCGAGCTGGACGACTTCCGCACGCTGGTGGAGGCGTTTGGCGACGAGTGCCAGAAGGTGGGGATGCCGTCGCAGGCGGGGGTGACCTGGCTGAACACGCAGGGCACGGTTGACCGGCTGCGCATTGCCGCCGACTGCGGGGTGATGGGCGCGCACGTGGGGCATCCGGTGTTCATGCCGATGACGCCGGCTTCGTTCGACCGGTTCTGGGAGGACGTGTCGGACGCGGTGCCCGACGAGTTCGGCCTGATCCAATACAACACACCGCGGCAGCCGCACGTGCTGGGCGGCGCCGAGTACCGGGCGCTGGCCGCGAAGTTTCCGAAGCTGATCGGGGCCAAGTACGTGCAGGCGGGGGTGGACGGCTTCATGGACGTGCGGCGGCAGGCGCCGGAGTTGAGCTGCTTTGCCGGGGAGCACGTGCTGACGGCGTTTGCGATGCACGGGGCGCGGGGTAACTACTCGTGGATGGCCGGTTACAACCCAACCTTCATGCTGGAGTGGTGGGACGAGATCGAGCGCGGGGACTGGGATGCGGCGGCGCGGCGCAACGAGCGGCTGCAGGCCTTCGGCGCCGTGGTGAAACGACACCTGGTGGAGGACGGCAACCTGCACGGCATCGTTGGCAAGGCCATGTCGGCGGCCTCGCCGTTCCTGGTGGAAACCACCTGGGACACGCGCCGGCCGTACCTGCCCGTGTCCCGCAAGGGCTGGGAAGCGTTCGTGCGCGCGGCGGCCGAGGAGTTTCCGGACCTGGCGTACCAGCCCTGACCGGTCGGCCGGTCTCCATGGCTCGCTGCCGCTAACTGCTCCGCTGGGGGCTTTGGGACTCCGACGGCTCCCCAGTATGCGTGTGCGTCAGCGCATCCGCCGGGCTCTGCCGGAGCAGTTCGTCAACGGCCTGGTGGGCGGCGGCGAGCGCGGCGGCGGGATCCGCCTGGCCCGAGGCGATCGGAAGATCGACGTGGTGGGCCATCGCGGTCCTGATGCCCGGGGCGTAGGGTCCGTGGAGCGAACGGGCGCCGTTGACGGCCTGCATGACGGCGCCGGCGTCCGCCGCGCTGTAGCCGCCCTGGAGTTGCAGTTGGGCCGCGGACGCTCCGCGTGCGGGGACGGTGGCCACCGGGGCAATCCGGGCGGCTATCCAGTCGAGCGTTCGGAAGGCGGCGTCGGGGTGGTCGCTGGTACTCAGCAGGGACAGCACGCCAAAGACCGTTGAATCGGACGCTGCCTGTTGCCGGCGGGGCGGCGCCAACAGCCCGCCGGCGTTGAGCTCGTTGCCAAACAGCCCGCCGAACAGCCCGCCAACCGGCGCGCCCAGCATGGCCACCGGGGCGCCTTCGACCAGCATCTCGGCGCTGTCGGTCGATGTCGAGATCGACACCCCCTGCGAATCGGGTTCGAGCCTGGGGCTAATGTCGTCATAGGCGAGGTCGTGCAGGAACTCCACGGCTTCCAGGGCGGCGGTGGTGTTCAGGGTGGCCTCGCGGGCGTCCAGGTTCGCAACCGAGCCGCCGTTCTGCCAGATCCATTGGTGGCTGGGCATCAATCCCGGCGGCGCAAACGCTCCCCACCGCTGCGGCTGGCCGTCGACGTCGACCTTGGTAAGCCGCCGGGCGGTCTCCCGGTACTGTTCCCAGTCCCAGTCGCGCAGGGCTTCGGGATCGACGCCGGCATCGGCCAGGTGGGACGGGGTGTAGCGCACCATGCTGACGCTGACCCAGAGCGGCAGCCCGAACAGGTTGCCATCGGTCGTCAACTCGCCCACGGAGGAAGGTAGAAAGTCGTCCGCGCTGAAGCCGGGGGCGGATGCGGCGGGGCCATTGACGGGCGCCGCGTGGCCGCGCTCGGCAAGCGTCAGGGCGATTTCAGGGCTGAGAATCAGCAGCGCGTCAAGCTGTGGATGATTGGGCAGCATGGCTTCGACGGCCGTGACCATCTCCTGCGAATCGAAGGTGAGCGCTTGCTCGAATTGGACGATTCGCAGCTCGGCGGGCGCGTCTTCAGCTTGCGCGGAGTCCGCGGCGAGCCCGGCAATCCTCAGCGCCACCGGGTCGAAGAGCGGGTTTCCGGTGGGGATGCCGATAGTGACCGGGGCGGCGGCCTGGGGCTGGGCGGTGCGCTCCTGGACGGCGACCACGGGCGCAGCGATCTGGGAACCCGGCGAGGCGGCCCGTCCTGCGACCGCCGGCGGCTCGGGCAGTTCGGGATCGCCGCAGGCGGCCAACACAGCGGCGGCGGATGCGCCCAGCGCGCCCCAGCCAACGCCGCGCAACAGCGTGCGACGAGCCAGGGGGCGCGAGCGACGGTTCAGGCGGGACGGGGTGGAATGGCCGGACATGAGGCTTGCTCCGCGGCATGCAGCTACTACGCCAGAGCTTGGATGGCGGCGCGCGCCTCGCCATCAGCCAATCTCTATATTTTTTGACCAGCCACTAGGTCGAACGGGTTAGATCGAAAGGGCTACAGACCGCGCAGTTTTGGCGCGCTGGGCGGGGAAAGCACGAGACAACGGCCAGGCGGACGTGCCGAATGCCCGGGGTCGGACTAGCGGGTGAAGACGGTGCCGCGGACGTAGTCGGCTTCGTCGGAGGCGAGGAAGGCGAGGACGCGGGCTACGCCGGTGGGGTCGCCGAGTTCAGATTGGCGGCGTTGAATCTCTTCGTCGGAAACGCCGGCAGCGTGGCCGACGTCCTCCACGTTTTGCAGCTTGAGGGCGGTGGCGATGCTGCCCGGAGCCACGGTGTTGACCCGGATGGGGTCATAGCCCATTCGTCCTTGCATGACCAGACCCAAGCCGTGCACGGCGCCCTTGCTGGTTCCATAGGCGAACGACGAACTGCCGCTGGTGACGCCGGCGCCGGAGGCCAGCAACAGGATCACGCCGCCGGCTTCGCCCATGGCGCGTACGGCGTGCTTGGCGCTAAGGAACATGCCGCGGGCGTTGACGCCGAGGACACGGTCGAAGGTGGCGGTCTCGAAGTCCTGGATCGGCACCGTGGCGCCCTGGAGGATGCCGGCGCAGGCGATCAGGACGTTGAGGCGGCCAAGCTCGGAGGTGGCGGCGAGCAGGTTTTCGACGTCGGCCTCATCGGAAACGTCGCAGGCGACGAAGCGCACGGAGTGGCCCTCAGTGGTCAGTTTTTCGGCGATGGCCGCGCCCTGGCTTTGTGGGAGATCGGCGAGGACCACGCGGGCGCCGCGCTGGGCGCAGACCTCGACGGTGGCGCGGCCGATGCCGGATGCGCCGCCGGTGACGATGATGACGCGGTTCTGTAGGGAGTCGGTGGTCATCGGACAGCGTCCTTGAGGAGACTGGGATGTTTCACGTGAAACATTCGCGCCGTTCCTGGTGGGCCACCTGGCAGTCAAGGCGGTCTGCTTCCGGAATCTACGGGATTCGTTCCGGCCGATACAATTGGCGCAGGGCGGGGATCCGAACGAGATCGCATGAGGGGGACTCGCCTGGCTACACCAACCATTGACGTCCGTGTCGCTCGACTTGAGCGGCGGGCCGAATCAGACGACGACACGCTCCAGCGCATTCTGCAGATCCTGGAGCGCATGGATCAGCGACTGGCTGCGCTCGAAGCGGATGTCAGCGAGTTCAAGGCGGACCTGGATGCCATCAAAGTCAAGGTGGCGACCACTACGGCCTCGCCCGACGACTCGGATGAGCGCGTTCGGGACCAGGGCTACGAGGAGTACCGACTGCTCAGCCTCGAGACTTCAGTCGACCGACGGCGGCCGTTCGCCCAGGGCACGTCGGCAGGCTAAGAGCAGACGGCGTCGGACCACCTGCGTCGCTGTCAGGCAGGATCCCAGTTCAGGCCGGCCTCAGCCATCGCGGCGTCGAGGACGCGTTTGGCTTCGGGGATGAGTTCGGGTGGGAGGTGTTCGATGAGGACCCAGGCGTGGGGGGCGATTTCGTTCAGGGCGGTGAGCCAGGCCGCGTGGTCGATGACGCCCTGGCCGAGCGGGACTTCCTCGATGTGCAGCACCAGGCGGTCTTCGAGCGTGTAGTCCTTCCAGTGCGCCGCCCGGATTCGCCCGCGCGATGCTGCCAGGAGGCGCGCGTAGACGGGCGTCGGGTCCCAGGCATCCCAGATGCTGCCGATGAAGTTCACGGGGTCGAGGTTGAAGCCGAGGGCCTGGGTGGGGATCTGGCGGAAGAGGTCGGCGATGCGCTCGGGGCGGTCCAGCACGGAGAGGACGTGGCCCTCGACGGCGAGCGAAATGCCTTCGGCCTCGGCGGCCTCGGCGATGGCGGCGATGCTCTCGACCGCGCGATCGAAGGCCTGGTCCTGGTGATGATCCGGGTGCGGATACCAGGGACCCACCGGGTTGAGGCCGCCCGGGCGGATGTAGAGCGTCTCGGCCCGGAGCGCCTGGGCGGCCTGCATGTGGCGTTTCATGCCGTCGATACCGGCCTGGCGGATGGCTGGATCGAGGGAGATCAGCGAGGGGTACCTGCCGTTGGCCTGGGCGACGGAAAGGCCCTCAGCACTGAGCAGGTCGCCGACGCGCCGGAACTCGTCGATCGAGTAGGTGTTCGGATCGCCGAGCTGCACGCTGGACCCGGTGAAGCCGAGTTCGCGGGCGCGTTGGGCGTCCGTGGCTGAGATTGACGGGGGCTCGGACGGCAGCAGGCCCACAACACCGCTACGCATATGCCGGCTCCTTTGGCCAGGAACCCGAGGATGGTAGTACGGCGGCCGCGGCTAGTCCTCCGAGGGGTCAATCGCCGAATCGGCGTCGATGGTCCAGAGCACGCGACCCCAGACCATGATGACCAGCACAACCGCGACGCTGAGGCCGCCGCCGAGGATCATTGCCAATGGCATGCCGTGCTGTTCGGCCACAAGCGAGATGGGTAGCAGCCCTAGCGGCGTAAGTCCCCAGCCCAGCATCCAGATGGACATCACGCGTCCGCGCAGCCGAGCCGGGGTCAGGAGCTGAATCATGGTCTGGTTGGTGGCCATGTAGGTCGCGAAGAAGAAGCCGGCAAGCGCGATGACGATGCCTGCCATCAGAGGCGAGCGCGTCAAGCCGAGCACCGCGATCAGCGCACCGAAGGCGGCGGCGCTGAGCAAGACGACCGGGCCCTTGCGACGGTGGTTGGCGTAGGCGACCACCACGAGGGAACCGATGACCGCGCCAACGCCCTGCGCCGATAGAACCAGGCCAAGTTCAACGGATCCGGCCTGCAGGTCCTGCTTCACGAAGATCGGCAGGATCATGATCATCGGCATGCTGAATAGGGCAGGCGACAAGACCAGCAGGAGCAACGACGCCAGATCGCGGGTGCGGAAGGCGTACGTGAAACCCTCGCGCAGGGCGGCGAAGGTGGATCCAGCGCTCCCACGACGATGTCGACCGCCCCGAATCGTGAGGATGTTGAGCGTGCCCCAGACATAGCCGGCGGCCTGCACAAGGAAGGTGCCGGCGATGCCGATAATGCCGATCAGCGCGCCGGCAAGCGCTGGACCGATGATGCTCGAAGCGTTCTGTGTGGCGTTGGTCAGCGCCACGGCGTTGCCGACGTGCCGCCGGGGCACCAGGTCGGAGACCAGGGCGGTTCGCGTGGGCAGGATGATGGCAAAGGACGCGCCGATCACGACGGCCGACACAGCCAGGTGCCAGACCTCGATGGCATCCGCGGCCACCAGTAGGCCAATCGTGAGGCCGGCAAGGCTCATCAGCACCTGGGCAGCAATCAGCAGGCGCGTGCGGCTAAGCCGATCAGCCAGCACCCCGCCAAACGGCGATAGCACCAACAACGGAATCGCGCGGATCATGGCGAGGGTGCCCAGGATGAGCGGTGATTCGGTAATGACCGCAACCAGCCAGCCCTCGGCGACGCCGTACATCCAGAAGGCCATCGTGGATCCCAGGTTGGCGCGCCACAGCCGAACGAAGTCCGGGTGGACAAAGGCGGGCGCCAGGCGGTCGCGCAGCCGGACCAACCTTGACGAACGCTTCCGTGGAGCCTCCGGCACCGATGCAGGGGAGCCGCGATCACCGTTGGTCACAGGTCCGTCCTAGGCGGAATCGTCCGACGGGTCGACCGCGGCCTCGGCGTCGAGGGTCCAGAGTTCGCGGCCCCAGACCATGATGAAGAGCACGACGGCCACGCTGAGGCCGCCGCCGAGAACCATGGCGGTTGGCATGCCGCGGTTCTCGGCCACGATGGAGATGGGCATCAGGCCCAGCGGCGTGAGGCCCCAGCCCAGCATCCAGATGGACATCACGCGTCCGCGCAGGCGGTTGGGTGCGAGCAGTTGAATCATGGTCTGGTTGTTGGCCATGTAGACGGCCGAGAAGAAGCCGGCGAAGGCCATGACGATTCCGGCCGACAGGGGCGAGCGGGTCAGCCCAAGCACCACGATCGCCAGGCCAAAGGCGGCCGCGCTGAGCATGACCATCGGGCCCTTGCGGCGGATTCCGGCGTAGGCGACCACGCCGACCGACCCGATGACCGCCCCAATGCCCTGGGCGGCCAGCACCAGGCCCAATTCCTCCGACCCGGCCTTCAGATCCTGCTTCACGAAGATGGGCAGGATCATGACCATGGGCATGCTGAAGAGGGAGGGCGAGAGACCCAGTAGAAGCAGCGCGGCCAGCGGACGGGTGCTGAAGGCAAATTTGAACCCATCGCGCAGCGCCACGAATGGCGACCCTCGAGTTCTGGGGTGCTGATCGCCGCCGCGGACCGACAGGATATTGGCCATGCCCCACAGGTAGCCGCCGGTCTGCACGAAATAGGTGCCGGCGATGCCGATGACGCCGATCAGCCAACCCGCCAACGCCGGGCCGACGATGCGGGACGCGTTCATGGTGGTGCTGGTGAGCGCGATGGCGTTGCTGACGTGGCGGCGCGGCACCAGGTCGGAAACCAACGCATTGCGTGACGGCACGCTGATGGCGAACGAGGTGCCCGCCATGACGCTGGAGACCGCCAGGTGCCAGATTTCGATGCGCCCGGTCGCCACCAGCACGCCAATGGCGAGGCCGGCCGCCGTAAAGATCAGCTGGGAGGTGATGAGCAACTTGGTGCGGCTGACCCGATCGGCCAGGACGCCACCGAATGGCGAGAGAACCAGCATGGGAATCGCGCGAACCATGGCCAGGGTGCCGAGGATCAGCGGGGACTCCGTGATGACGGCGACCAGCCAGCCCTGGGCGACGTTCTGCATCCAGAAGGCCATCATGGTGCCCAGGTTGGCGCGCCAGAGCCGGACGAAGTCGCGATAGGTAAAGGCCGGCGCCAGGCGGTCACGGTGGCGGGCCAGGCGGGAGCGCCGGCTGGGAGGCGCTTCAAGCGGCGAGGGCGGCGCTGCCGGGCTATCGCTGGTCATGGGTCGGGCCTGCGCGGATCCTATCGGCGAGAACCTGAGATCCAGGTCCGCCAGTCCGAATCATTGACGATTGGCGCGCGCGCGCCAACTTGCGGATCAGGTTTCGGCGAAGGCTGAGCCGGCGTCGGCCGCGCGGTAGGCCGCGTCGATGATGTCGACGACCCTTGCGGCCTCTTGCGCCGAGACGGACATGGGACGGCCGTCGCGTATTGCGCCGACGAACTCGCTGAGCTCGTCGTTCCAGGAGTCTCCGTCGGGAATCGGCAGCATTCGCGTCCCGTCCGCGTCGGTGACGCCAATGTGATCGGCGGCTTCGCTGAAGTCGACGGTCCCCCGCCGGCAGATGACCGTGCGGCCTGATTCGGAATCACCGTCAAAGCCGCGACGGTAGGTGATGGTTGCCAGGCCGCCGTCCTGGAAGCGCAGGTTGACGACCGCCACGGCCCGGTCGAAGACGTGGCCGGCCGGCTCCATGGCGGCGGCCGCGGCGATGTGGGTGACTGGCCCGCGGCCGTAGATGGCGGGGTAGCCCAGGAGGATGGCGTAGACGAGGGGATGTCCGCTGATGCGCTGGTCGAAGCCGGCGTCGCGGCCGGCGCGCAGGTCGTAGGGAAAGTGAACCACCAGGTCGTCGTGGAGCGCGCCGCCCAGCGCGGCGACCTGCTCGCGGACCAGGCGCGGACCCGGGCGCAAGGGACTGGTATGCCCAACGCGAATCACTAACCCCTGCCGGCAGGCAACTTCGATGAGCCGCGTGGCGTCCAGCGGTGTCAGGGCCAGTGGCGACTCGCTGAACAGGTGCTTACCGGCGGACAGCGCCGCGGCGCCCATGGGGGCATGGGTGTCCGGGTGGGTGGTGACGATGACCGCGTCCACGTCCGGCCGCGCGATGGTGGCCGGCCAGTCGTCCGAGTGTTCGACGCCGAACCGCCCAGCCAGCGCCGCCCGGGTTTCGGGATTGCGCGCCGCGATGGCCACGAGCTCCATGTCGGAGCGGGCGGCAATGCGCTCGGCGCGCGCCACGGCCATGCCGCCACTGCCCACGATGGCGACGCGGAGCGGGACGGAGGGAGCTTCAGGCAATTTCCCGCCTGCTCAACGGTAGGGCGGGCCGGCTGATTCGCATGCGCTCATCTCTGCGAACTCACGGTCGCGCACATTCTGGACGGTGGACGCGCGGTACGCGAACCGGCGCGGGGCGTGCCATGATGCCGCGGCAGCGATCCCCTGAATCAGGAACTCACATGTCCAATGGCAGCCTTGGCATTGGCATCGTCGGCGCGGGCGACATCGTGCGTACGCGGCACATGCCGAAGCTGGCGGAAGTCGAAAACATCACCTTCGCGGCGGTGACGAACCGTCGTCGCGAAACCGCCGAGGCGTTTGCCGCCGACCACAGCGTGCCGAACGTGCTGGACGACTGGCGCGCCGTGGTGGAGCACCCCGACGTGGACATCGTTTGGATCGGGGCAACGCCGTACATGCACGCGCGGGTCTCGGTGGCCGCCCTGGACGCCGGCAAGCACGTGTTCTGCCAGGCGCGCATGGCGCGCAATCTGGCCGAGGCGCGCGACATGCTGGACGCGGCCGAGCGCAACCCCGGGCTGGTCGCGGCGGTCTGTCCTCCGGGCACCGGGGTAGCCGGCGACCGCACGATGCTTCGTCTGCTGAAGGTGGATCGCTTCGCCGGCGCGCTGCGCCAGGTCCGCATGTCGTCGTTCGGCGACACCGCCGTGACCAACGACATCCTGCACTGGCGGCACGACTTTGATGTGAGCGGCTACAACGTGATGAACGTCGGAATCATGGTCGAGGCCCTGCAGCGCTGGGTCGGACCGGAGCGTGACGTGCAGGCGATGACGCACGTGCACATCAAGGAGCGCCGCAACGCGGAGACCGACGCGTTCGAGGCCGTGCGGGTGCCCGATTCGTTCACCGCCATGGGCGAACTGGTTTCGGGCGCGGACTACGTGTACCAATGGTCGGGCCTGGCGCATCACGAACCGGCAACCGAGCTCTGGCTCTACGGCGACGAGGGCACCCTGGTCTACGACTTCGACCACGACACGATCGCGGGCGCGAAAGCGGGCGAGGACGAACTGGCGCCGATAGAGATTCCCGCGGACGAGCACTACGACCCGAACGTTGAGGTGGACTTCATCGACGCCATCCGCAACGGAAGCCAGGACACCGGGCTGGCGCCCAGCTTTGCGCGGGCGTACAAGTACATGGAGTTCATGGAGGCCGCGACGCGGTCGGCGCGCGACGGACGGCGGGTGAGCTTTCCGCTTGAGTAGGTCACGAACAGCCGTAGTGGCCCACAAGGTCGTGCCGTTGCCTCGGTAATGACGGCCCTCGTCCGCTGGCCGCGACTGGCGGGGATTCTGCGCCCGGCCCTGCTCGGGATTGTCCTTGCGCTGGCGGCAACCACGGCAGCCGGCGTTCAGTCGTCCGAGCCGACGACCGCGCAAGCCGACGCCGCCTTCTTCGCGGCCGCGGCGCCGGATCTGGGGTTTGCGGTGACCGACTTCGAAGACGTCCGCCTCTGGTCGTCGTGGCGGGACCTCGGGGGCGAACTGACGTTTGGCGCCCCGGTCTCGCGCCGTTTCACCAATCAGGGACACGTTGCCCAGCTATTCGAGCGCGGCATGTTGCGTTGGGAACCTGAGCGCGGCGTGACCGTGGTTAACGTCATGGACCTGCTCTCTTCGAACGGCTACGACGATCAGCTGCACAGCGACTTCGGGATTCCGGCGTCCGCCGACTGGTCGGGCAACACCGGTCTGGCCTGGCCGGACGTCCAGCAGCGGCACATGGCATTGCTAGAGGGGTCAGAGCCCTGGCGTAACGCGTTGCGCCAGGCGTTCTATACGGCGGGCGCGGTCCTGGGCAACGACGCCGCGGCCATCCTCGTACACGGCCTCCCCCTGGCCCTGGTCGAGACTGACGGCGCTTACGCGTTACGGGCTCAGCGAGCTGCCTGGGTCTACGCGCCCGATGTGGACGATGCCCCACGTCGGGTGGACGTTTCCGAATTCCTGAAACGCACGTCGATCATTCCGCGGCGCGCGACCGTCCCACACGATCCGGACTTTCGCCTGCCGCCGCGCCCCGTCAGCGTCATTCAGTTCTTTGACTGGTGGGACCACGACTACCTGCCGACCAACTTCTTCACCCACGAGTTGTCCTGGGAACGGATTGGCATCACGCGCGAGCAGGTCGGGTCTCCCGCCTACTACGACGCCAACTTCCGGCTGATCCGCGACCTGGGCGTCGACGGCGTGATGTGGGAGTGGTACCTCACCGGCGACAGCCTTACGCCCAACGACGTGGTGTTGGACTCGTTGCGCCGCCACGACCTGCGGATCGGGCTGTTCTACGACTGGGAGGTGCTGCACGCGGGCGGCCAGGCTGTCCTGAGCGACCGCGCCTATATCGCGGCCGATGAGGAGAGTCTCACCAAGATCGCGGATGAGGTCATCTCCTTCTACCAGGGGATTCCGCGAGATCTCTGGCTCTATGACGCCGATGGCCAGCTCCCCGTGATCGTCTACGCCTACGGCTTTCCGGACGTTTTGGACGACACGGAGGCCTGGACCTGGTTCTTTACGGAACTCGTGCGGCGCGTGGAAGCCGCTCTGGACGTGGACGTGATTTTCGACTGGTCGGCCTCGTCCCGCGTCCAGGAACTGGCGTTCGAGCGTTGGCCGGACGATTACGCGCCCTTCAACTTCGTGGTGGATACGCCGCAGTGGCAGTTCGGACACCACGTGGTGACGTGGAACTACATCTTCGACAACCGCGGTGTCGCCGCGCGCGACCAACTGGAACGCGTGGTCCGCGACGACAACCGGTATCTGCAGGAAACCGCCTGGCTGGCCGCGCACACCCGGCCAAGCCTGGTGTTCATCTATAGCTGGAACGAGTTCTGGGAAGGCTCGCACCTTTTCCCGGACGATACCTACGGGTGGCGTCGCTACGAGTTGGCGCAAGCGCAACTGACCCAGCTCGCCGAAAACCGGGCCGACGACCTGCCGCGGGCGGTGATCATCGGCGATCCGGTGGACGCCTATCCGGCGCACACCGACGGGCTGTTCGAGAGCCAGCGGCTGCATATTCGCCACACGTTGCGGCGTTACGTACCGCAGGCCGACTTCATGACCCCTGCACAGGCCACGGCCGACGCGCTGGCCGGCTATGACCTCGTCGTCAGCATGGCCACCGACCGCACCGTTGACGCGGTGTTGGCCGCGCTTCCCGACGAGGTGCAGATTGTGTACTGGAACTCCACGGACGGGGACAGCGCGGTGTTGCAGCGATTTGCGCAGGTTGCCGCGGAGGAATGGCTGCGGCCGGAGGGCGATCTGGAGCTTCTCGACAGCGCGGGACAGCCGCTGCAGGACACGGTCAAACTCGGCGGCGACGCGTGGCTGGCAACGGCCGCGACCGGCACGATTACCACGCTGGCGTTCACGTTCAACGATCAGCCTTACCCGCTGGTGGTGCAGGCCGGGAACGACTACTGGATCAACGTCTACGGACCGAACGAGGCCGTCCTGGCCGCGGCGTTCGAATCCGTCTACGGCCGGGAACTCGAACAGGCGATCACCTTCGCGCTCGGCGACCAAAGCCAGCGACTGGAGATCTATCCGGATGGGCGCGTGGTGCAGAACACGTTCAGCGCGCCAGCGGTATTCCTTCACGAGCCGCTGCCGATACCCGATTTCGAGCCGGTACCTCCGGAGGGGGTCTAAGTCACGCCGCTCGCGAGCCCAATGAGTGGCCAGCGCCGGGTCGCAACTATTCCGCCCGGAGCCGCTGCCCGATTTGGCGCCCAGGTTCGACCCGGACGCGGCGCTACACGATGAGCCCACGGCGGGACATACGGGCCGCGCGACCTACGCCTTCGTGGCTCCAGTGGCCACGCTTAGGTGTTCTTGGACACCGCAACTTCGCGCTGTTCTGGTTCAGCCTGGTGATCTCGCACTCCGGGACCTGGATGCAGATCATGGTGGTCGGGTGGCTCACCGACGAGATGACCCAATCGGCCTTCTGGGTGGGCATGGTGGCCGCGGCACGCGGGATTCCCATGGTGGTGCTGCCCTTCTTTGGCGGCGTGGTGGCCGACCGGATGGACCGCCGTGCGTTGCTCTGGATCACCCAGGTCAGCCAGGCGCTGCTGGGATTGATGCTCGCAATCATCGTTGCCGCCGACGTGGCGCAGATCTGGCACTTCGCCGTCATCGCCATGCTGGCCTCCATCGCCGGCGCGTTCGACCAACCGACGCGGCAGGCCATCGTTCCCGCGCTGGTTCCGCGTGAGGACCTGCGCAAGGCCATTGCCCTCAACGCCGTGGTCTTTACGGGAGGCGCGCTTATTGGACCGTCGATCGCCGGCTTGCTGGTTCCGGTGATCGGCGCCGCAGGCGTTCTCTTCATTAATGCCGCCACGACGCTGCCGGTCTTCGCGGCCCTGGCGCTGATGAGGCTGCCACGGTTCCGGCCGCGCCCACCCGAGGCGGTCCTGAATACGGTCCGGGACGGTCTGCGCTTCGCCTTCAGCCGCGAACTGATCGTGCTGGTGCTGCTGGTATCCGCCATCGCCAGCTTGTTCGGCCGTTCCTTCCAGCAACTGGCGCCGGTCTTCGCCCGGGAAGTGCTGACTGCCGACGTGACCGGCCTCGGCTGGCTCGTCGCCGCCCCGGGCCTCGGCGCCGTGCTGGGGGCGTTCTTGGTGGCCGGCGCCAACTGGCTGCCGGCCAACGGACGTCTCGCCGGCATTTCCGTCGCGGGCTACCTGGCCGCCCTGGCCGGCTTTGCGGCCTCGACGAGCTTCGGTCTGTCGCTGGTGTTGCTCGTGCTCGTGGGGCTGCTGAACACCGTCTTCTCAGCCAGTGTGCGCACCATGCTGCAACTGGAGGCCACCGAGGCCTACTACGGCCGGGTGATGAGTCTCAACACCATCACCTTCATCGGACTCTCACCGATTGGCGCGTTGGTCATCGGCGCCATCGCCGAATCGGCAGGCATCCAGACCGCCACGCTCCTTGGCGTGGTGGTGGTGGCCGTGGTGTTTGGCGCCGTCTGGTCCACTCGTCCGACGCTACGCCGAGCCGCGTAGACTGCCCGGGACCAGGTTCCACGGGTACCCACGCATGGCACATATCGGCGTGTTTTACAGTGAAGGCTTCGATCCCGGCGCCTACAGCGTGGCGCTCTATCACGCGCAGTTGGAGGCGGCGCGGGGCGGGCACGGGCTGAGCATCCACCAGTTCCCCGCCGGCTCGCTGGCGGCCGCGGCCGAGCGCGCGCCGGAGGTCGACGGCTTGCTGGCGTTCGCCACGGACGAGACCGACCTTGCGTTCCTGCGCGGGCACTCGCGACCGTCGGTCGTGTGCGAGCGCATCGTGCCCGGCTGCGCCTATGTCGCCCCGGACAACTTCGACATCGGGCGCACCGCGGCGCGGCATCTGCTGGACCTGGGGCACGAGCGGCTGGCGGTGGTATTGCCTGGCGACCCCGCCAATCTGGACAGCTATCACGGCTCCCGCTTTGCCGGCGTTCGGGACACGGCGGCGGCCGCCGGCCATCCGCTGGACGACGCCGACATCTATTTCGGAGCAAAGGTCGCGACGACCGGACAGGACGCGGCCGAGGCCATCCTGGCGCGCGGCGACCTGCCGGACGCGATCTACGTGCAGAACTTGCCGATAGCGCTGGCGGCGCTGCGGACGCTGACGGCGGCGGGCGTTGCCGTTCCGAATGACGTCTCATTCCTCGGAACCACGTTCACCCAACTCAATGCGCCGGCGGCTACCGAGCACACCATCCCGCCAATGACGGCGGTGACGTTCGAAAAAGAGGAGATGGGCCGCCAGGGCGTGGCCTACCTGGCCGCCGCCGTCGAGGGCCGCGCCAGCGAGCGCCTGGAAGCAATGCTGCCGGGCGTGCTGGTTGAGGGTGCGTCCACGGCACGGGCGCGAGCCGCGGCGAGCGTGGTCTAGCCGCTTAGTCGGCGGGCTGGCGCTGGAGGACCGGCCGCCGCAGCGACTGCGGCAACGGCGGACCAACGAAGCCCTCCTCTTCCAGGCGATGTCCCAGCTTCAGGGCCAGCGAACGCCCGATCCCCAGTTCCCGGGCCACCATGTCAGGCGTGATGCTGTCGTGGCGCATCACCAGTTCGGTGGCCTCCACGAAGACCTCGTCCTCTTCGTCTTCCTCCGTCCGCTGAAGCTCCTGCCTGGAAACCTGGGATGGTTCGCCCTGCTCGCGCCAGTGCTCGACGATCGTGCGGACTTCCTCGTCGGTGACGCGCGCGCCCTGTATGCGCTGCGCTTTGCCGCCCTCGGGCGGCGCATACAGCATGTCGCCGCGGCCGATCAGTCGCTCCGCGCCGGCGCTGTCCAGCACGGTGCGCGAGTCGGCCTGGCTGCTGACCATGAACGAAATGCGGGTCGGAAAATTGGCCTTGATCAGGCCGGTTATCACGTCCACCGAGGGGCGCTGGGTGGCGATGACCAGGTGGATCCCGGTGGCGCGGGCCATTTGGGCCAGGCGCGCCAGGAGCCGCTCCACGTCGCCGGGGGCCGTCATCATGAGGTCGGCCAACTCGTCGATCACGACCACGATATTGGGCAGCGGGCCGTCCGCGTCCTCCGGCGGCGCCGCGTTGTAGGCCGCCAGGTTGCGCACGCCCACCTTGCTGAACGTGCGGTAGCGGCGGGCCATCTCGTTGCTGACCCAGGTCAGCACGTCAACCACCTCGTTCACGTCGGTGATGACGGGCATGCGCAGGTGGGGAACGCCGTCGAAGGCCACCAACTCAACCATCTTGGGGTCGATGAGTACGAGCTGCATCTCGTCGGGCGTCTTGGTGAACATGATGCCGGTGATGAGCGAGGTGAGGCAGACCGACTTGCCCGACCCGGTGGCGCCGGCAATCAGCACGTGCGGCATCTTGGCCAGATCGGCCACCCGCACGTTTCCGGCGACATCCTGGCCAAGTGCGACCTTGATGTCAGCGTCGGTCGTGGCCCAGGCCTGGCTTTCCATAACCTCGCGCAGGGTCACGACCGCTGGGTTGTCGTTCGGGGTTTCGAGCCCAACAAACGGCTGGCCGGGAACGGGCGCCTCGATGCGCACGCTGCGGGCAGCCAGCTTGAGCGCCAGGTCGTTGGCCAGCGCGGTGATGCGCGCAACCTTGACACCCGGGCCGGGCTCCAGGAGGTATTGGGTCACGACCGGTCCGGGCACGGCTTCGGCAACCCTGACCTGCACCTTGAATGACTCCAGCGTCTCCTCGATCGAGGCGGCCTTGCCGACGATCTCGTCTTCGGGAACTTCGCCGGAATCCTCGGCGGGAAGCAAGAGCTCCATGCCCGGCAGCTGCCAGCGGCCGTCCACCTGCGGGGGCGCGGCGGCGGCCGGCATTCGGTCGGCAACGCGAATCAACGGCTGCTGGCCCCAGGCGGGCACTTCGTCGGCCTCGTCGTCGGGCGATGCGTCCTCAGCGTCCGGCCGCGTCCGGTCAGGCTTCTCGTCGGCCTGCGCCGGCTCGGCCGGCGAAAACCATGGCCGCGCACGGTCGTTGGCGGCGGCAATCACCCGCACAAAACCTGTCGCCAGATAGCGGCTGGCCCCGATAACGAGGCGTCCGGGCCGCATCACGGTGTCGGTACCCCACGGGGAGGCGGCCATGCCATAGGCGAGTGCCAATACAGCGGCGACGGCCAGAACCAGAAACGCCGGTACATCCCCAAGTGCGGTCCGCACGGCCGACCCAATGAGCCCGCCAATCACTCCGCCGCCTTCAGGCTGACCCTGGTTAGCGACGGCGGCGGCAACGTCGGTCATTGCCGACAGGGCCGCGACGAACACGGCCGCCGCCACGAAGTGGGTGACATCAATGATGGATCGCCGACGCGCGCCGGCCACCAACACGGCTCCGCCAATCAGCGCGCCCGCCAGGGCGCCCAAAGGCGCGGCACGGCCCAACCCGGCCGCCATGGTTTCCGCAGCGCCGGTCACGACCAGGGCGTCGTCGACGATCAAGCCAACGAACGACAGCACGCCGAATGCGGCCACGATAAAGCCGCCAAAGCCCGCAATGTCCCAGTGTTCGGGCCGCGTCGCGCGTGCAGGCAGCGCGGCGGCCTTTCGGCTCGTGGCCACGGGAGGCCCTCCTCGGTGCGAGCTGTCGCCCGCCCCCTAGCTAGACCTCAGTGACGATCGGCAAAATCACCGGTCGCCGCCGGGTCTCCCGGAACAGACGCCTCCCGAGTGCGTTCCGGATCTTCCTCTGTAGATGCTCGGGGGATGCGTCCGCATGGTCGCCGGTGTCCACCACCGACCGCACGGTGTCGCGCGCACGCTTCAGCAACTCGTCCTGAGCGTCTGACGCGTACACAAATCCCCTTGTGATGATATCTGGGTCTGTCAAGCATTGACCAGTGTCACGATCCACGTTAACAACGGTAATCACGAGGCCGCCCTCAGCCAGGTGCTGACGGTCGCGAAGGGTGGCGTCGCTCTCCTCGCTAACGGTAAGGCCGTCCAGGTACACGTTGCTGACCTCGGTCTGGCCGACCACGCTGATGTCGTCCGCCGATAGCTCGACGATGTTCCCGGACTCGGCCACCAGCACGTGCTCGGCATCCACGCCGACACGCTCCGCCAGGCGCCGGTGTTCCTCTAGGTGCCGGAACTCGCCGTGCACCGGCATGAAGAACTTGGGCTGCAGGGTCGTCAGCATGTACTTGAGGTCTTCCTGGCCGGCGTGGCCCGACACATGCACCGGCAAGAGGCGCTCGTACAGCACACGCGCGCCCTGCCGGGCCAGCCGGTCGATGGTCTGGTTCACGGCCTCTTCGTTGCCGGGAATGGCCGAAGCCGACACCACCACCGTGTCGTCGGGCAGCAGGTCGATGAATCGATGATCGCGGTTGGCAATCCGTACCAGCGCGGAGCGAGGCTCGCCCTGGGATCCGGTGCAGATGACGGCGAGTTCGTCCGCCGGGTAGTCCCGCAGATCCCGCGGATCGACCTCCATGGCGTCATCAGGCACGTGCAGATAACCCAACTCGCGGGCCACGCCGACGTTGCGCTCCATGCTGCGTCCGACGAAGCACACACGACGCCCGTAGGCGTAGGCGGCGTCTACCACCTGCTGGACGCGGGAGATCAATGAGGAAAACGTAGCGACGATGATGCGCCCTGGCGCATCGTTGAAGACCCGATCAAAGGACTCGGCAATAACTGCCTCGGACGGCGTGTGTCCGGGCTGGTCGGCGTAGGTACTGTCCGACATCAGCAGCAAGACCCCTTCGTCCCCCAGGCGGCCCAGGGTCTGAAAGTCCGGCGGAATGCCATCCACCGGCGTGTGGTCAATCTTGAAGTCGCCGGTGTGAACGATGGTCCCGATGGGCGTGTGGATGGCGATGCCCATGGCGTCCGGAATGCTGTGGCAGACGTGGAAGAACTGGCAGCGGAACGGTCCGATGGTCACGGTCTCGCGCGCCCCGACGACTCGCAGATCGGCCTGGTCGCGCAGGCCCGGCTCTTCCAGCTTCACGCCAACCAGGCCCAGCGTGAGTTTGGAGCCGTAGATCGGCAGATTGAACTCGCGCAGCGCATAGGGCAACGCGCCAATGTGGTCCTCATGGCCATGTGTGATCACGAAGGCGCGCAGCTTGTGGCGAATCTCGCGCAGGTAACTGAAGTTCGGCAGCACAAGATCAACACCCAACATGCCGGCGTCGGGGAACGTGATGCCGCAATCGAGAACGATCGCGTCGTCGCCGTACTCGATCACCGTGCAGTTCTTGCCGATTTCGCCGATGCCGCCGATGGAGACGACACGAACGCGTTGGGCTGTAGCTTTGCCAGTCATATGCAGGTTTCCGGTGTTGTGGGGCGTTAGGCGAAGAACGAGAGTTGCTGCGTATCGGGCGGCGGCGGTGGGTCGGGCTCAACCTCTGTCGCGTCGGCCAGCAGCTTGGGAATCATCTGGAAGTCCTGCGACAGAATGTCGCGCAGTCGCAGCTGTCGCAGCGCCGCCGCCGGATGGTAGACGGGCAGGTAGACCCGGCCGTTCAGCCGACGCGCTACGCCGCGCGCCCGCGAAATCCGAGCGTCTGGGAAAAAGGCGTTCAGCGCGTGCCGTCCCAGCAGGACGACCAGGTCGGGATTGATCAACTCCAGCTGTTGGTCCAGGTACGGTCGGCATGCCTCCGCCTCGTCGGGCAGTGGGTCGCGGTTGTTGGGTGGGCGGCACTTCAAGACGTTGGCGATGAACACGTCGGCTCGCTGCATGCCGATGCCCTGGATCAGTTCGTCCAGCATCTGCCCGGCCTGACCCACGAACGGTCGGCCCAACCGGTCCTCGTGAAAGCCCGGACCCTCGCCGATGAAGATGACACGGGCGGTGGCTGAACCCTCACCGGGAACGGCGTTGTTGCGTCCCTTGTGCAGACCGCACCGCTCACAGGTCCGAACAACCGAAGCGAGACTCGCGAGATCGGGAAAGGTCGGAAGGCCGATCACGCGCTACGCATGCACCGCGGCGGGCTGGAGGTAGGCGTCCAGTTCGTACAGGTCGAGCACGGACTTCAGGTCCTCCTGCATTCCGGCCGGCAACTCGATGAGAGGTGAGCGTGGGACGCCCACTGAGAAACCGCTCAGATTGACGGCGGCCTTGACTGCGATCGGATTGGGCCACCCAGCCGGGAAGAGCGCCCGAGCAATCGGCAACAGGTGCAGGTGCTTGCGACGCGCGGTCTCGAGATCGCCTTCCACAAAGGCATCGATCATGTCGCGGGTTTCGCCGCTCACCACGTGCGACTGAACGCTCACTACGCCCACGCCGCCCAGGGCCATGAGCAGGTAGGTGTCGCTGTCGTTGCCGCTGTAGATGTCGAAGCCGTCTTCGGCCGTGCGCGCGATCTCGGCGATCTGGTCAAAGTCCCCGCTGGCCTCCTTGACGGCCACGATATTGTCCACGGCGCTCAGGCGCGCCACCGTGTCCGCCGTCATGTTGAGGCTGGTGCGGGCCGGCACGTTGTAGAGCATGTTGGGCAGTGGCGTGGCCTCCGCAATGGTCTCGAAATGGAGAACCAGCCCGTCCTGGGGAGGCTTGTTGTAGTAGGGCGTGACCTGCAGAAGGCCATGGACGCCGATGTCGGCGGCTTCGCGCGACAGGTGCACGCTCTCGGCGGTGTTGTAGCCGCCCGTCCCCGCGATCACCAGGGCGCGGTCGCCTACGGCCGACAGCGCTTCCCGATAAAGCTGGAAGCGTTCGTCATCGCTGAGCACCGGCGACTCGCCGGTGGTGCCGGTGACGACGACCGCGTCGTTGCCGGCGTCGACGAGTCCGGAGACAAGGCGTCCGAACGTGTCGTAGTCCACCGAACCGTCATCGGCGAACGGGGTGATAACCGCGGTAATGAGCCGGCCAAAGGTCAACATGCGACAGCCTCCGCCCGCGACCGTACGATTGGCCGCGATACGCCGTGCTGTAAGGGCTGATTGTACCTAGCGACCGGGACAGGATGGCCACGCGGAGGTGGCCGGCAGCCGGAGGCCGCGGACCGGCGGGCTAGGCGGAAGTTGGAGCGCTCGTCGGCGCGGATTCGCGTGGGTCGTCGGTCCGTGCGGAGCTGGTCTCGAAGAGGGTTGGCTGCGCTGGCCGATCGCCGGTAGGCCGCGTGCGCTTCTCAACAAGGGTCAGCGTCTCCAACATGGCCTGCTGGGTGGCGTCGATGCGTGTGACGATCTGCACGAGTTCGTACTGCCTCGACTCGAGGGTGTCCATGCGGGCGTCCATGCGGTCCATGCGCGCGTCCATGCGGTCCATACGCGCTTCCATGCGCGCTTCCAGACGGCCCATCTGGGCTTCCATGCGATCCATACGGGCATCCGTACGGTCCATGCGGGCGCTCAGACGCTCTTCCATAGCGTCCATGCGATCATTTGAGCGGCTATCAAGCCGCAATATCAGGCCGACAACCGCGCCAGCGGTAGCTAGACCGCCCACAACCAGCGTCGCGCCAACGCTCAGGATGCCGACCAACTCAGCGCTCATGGCGAGCGGTCGTTTTTCCCGTGCGCGAACTATGCAGTCATACTACACAAGCTCGCCGCTGCGCCTTTGGCGGCCGACCGCCGGTACCGCAAGTCAACTCCACTGTCGGCCTGCTGGCCTCTTGTGGATCGAATTACCAGTTGACGCGGCGGCTGAAGTAGCGATGCCAGCGGCGCCAGACGCCCTTGCCGTAGAACTCCTCTTCCTGGCGCTCGATGATGACGGCCTCGGTGGTGAGAACCTGTGACGCGAGGCCCGCGGCGTTGTAGGGACTGAGCGCCTTCAGGAGTTCGGGGAAGGCGGATCGCCACAGCGAGCGGAACAGCAGCAGCCCCAGGGCCAATAGGAACAGCACCGGCACGGCGCTGGACTCGCGGAGATACGGGGTCAGCGCCAGCAGCAGCGGGGCCAGCATGGCGACCCATAGCAGGATTTCGACCTGCGCGTTAACTCGCCGGGTGCGGCGACGGTGGGCAAAGGAATAGGGCGCGCGCTGCCGCTCGAACCGCGCCCGCTCCAGTAGCGCCAGGCCGGCGCCCATGAAGCCGAACACGGCGGCTATCGCCAGACCGGCGGCAATGAGAACGCCGCCCGGAGTCCCAACCGGCGGGCCGTCGCGCTCCCGCGGAATCTGCTCTTCGGCCACGGCGCGATTGCCTTTGCCTTCGGGGTCGATCAGCAACTCGACCACGCCCGTCGCGACAATCATGAAAATGAAGAGCGCCAACGCCGCCAGGACAACCCCCATGCCGGCCAGGAAGCCGGACTTCAGGAGATCGAACGTCGGCGTTCGGGCCGCGCGAATCTCCTCCAGGTAGATATCCAACTCTTCCTGGGATGCCTCCGGCGACATGCCGGCCCGCACCAGCGCCTGCTGAGCCTGCCGGTAATCGTCGCGACGGTCCGCGGGACGCTTGACCTCACGCCACCACGACTGCATCGAGTACACCAACCCCATGGCGCCATCCTAGCCGGGGCGGCGCCGTTCGTCGGCCAGCGTCTGAGACCTTGCGGGGACTCCGCCCTAGACGAGCCCCTGCTCGATCATCGACTCGGCGATCTGGATGGAGTTCGTCGCGGCGCCCTTGCGCAGGTTGTCGGAAACGACCCAGAAGACCAGGCCGTTGGGGTGCGACATGTCCTGCCGCACGCGTCCGACCCAGGTAGTGTCGTTGCCTTCGGCCGTCATGGGCATGGGGTAGACCTCGGAGGCCAGATCGTCCACCACCTCGACGCCGGGAACATCCTCCAGCAACGAGCGGGCCAGGTCGGCCTCGATCGGGTCGCTGAATTCGGCATGGACGGCGGCCGAATGCGCTCGGAACACGGGCACGCGCACGCAGGTCGCGGACACGGCCAGGTCGGGCAGATGCATGATCTTGCGAGTCTCGGCCGAGACCTTCCATTCCTCCTTGGAGTAGCCGTCGTCGCGCGGATCGTCGATGGAGGGAATCAGGTTGGACGCGATCTGGTGCGGAAACACGTCCGGCGTCGACTTGGAACCGTTGGACATGGCGGCGCTCTGCTCCGCCAGTTCCTCCATTGCCAATCCGCCGGCCCCTGACACCGACTGGTAGGTGTCGGCGATCAAGCGACGCAGGGGACTGTGCTCGTGCAGCGGCGCCAGCACCTGGACGATCGGTGTCGTCGAGCAGTTGGGAATCGCCACGATGCCCTTGTGCTCCTTGAGGTCCTCGGCATTCACCTCGGGCACGACCAGCGGCACGTCGTCGTCGTAACGGAATGCCGAGCTGTCGTCGATGGCGATGACACCGGCGGCGGCAACCCGCGGCGCTACGGCGCGGCTGATCGAGCCGGATGCGGAGATCAGGACGAAGTCCAGGCCCGAGAAGTCGCTGTCGTCATCCAGGACCTGGACGGTGTGGGACTCGCCGTTGAATTCGATTTGCTTACCGCGACTGCGCTCGGAGGCCCACAGGCGCAACTCACCCACCGGGAAATTGCGCTCCTCCATCACGCTCAGGAATTCGCGGCCCACGGCGCCCGTGGCGCCAACAACCCCGATACCAAAACTGCGGCTCATGCGTCGTCTCTTTCCTCAAAGAGCAGGTGCTCAAGGCCTATAACAAGGCCGGCCAAGTCTCGCACCCGTCGGGCTGCCATCAACACGCCGGGAACAAACGATTCGCGGCTCGTGGAGTCATGTCGAATAGTGAGTGTCTGCCCTAGCGCGCCAAAGATGACCTCCTGGTGCGCCACCAGCCCCGGCAGCCGCACGCTGTGCACGCGCACGCCATGGTTCACACCGCCACGCACTCCGGGCAGCGTGAAGCGCTCGGTGGGCGCGTCAATGGCCGAATTTCCATCGCGCGCCTGTGAGATCAGGTCGGCCGTGTGCGCGGCCGTGCCCGAGGGGGCGTCGATCTTCTGGTTGTGGTGAAGCTCAATCACCTCGACGTGGTCAAGATGCGGCGCTGCCAGTTGCGCCATGGCCATCATCAGGACGGCGCCGATAGCGAAGTTGGGTGCGATGAAGGCGCCCACGCCCTCGCGCTCGGCCGCCGCGCGGATCCCGTCCACCTGGTCCGGCGACATTCCCGTGGTTCCGATGACCGGGGATACCCCGGCGGCAATTGCCATCGGCGCGTTCTCGGCCACCGCATCGGCCACGGTGAAGTCGATGGCTACGTCGGGACGAGTCTCACTGATGGCCGTGGCCGCATTGTCGAACCAGGGGAAGTCGTCGGCCGGCCCGACCTGATCAACGCCGGCCACCAATTCCATATCGGCCGTGGCCTGCACGGCTTCCACCATCGTCTGGCCAACGCGTCCGGCGGCCCCGAACACAACGACTCGCAACGGCGTTCCCATCAGCGTGCTCCTCTAGTCGCGGTAGCGAGGCCGCCTGGGTCCGCGACCGCCGCCACGGCCGCCGCCGCGACCATCTCGGTCGAAACGACCGCGTCCGCCGCCACCATCGCGGCGCGGGCCGCCCCGACCGCCGCCACGCCCGCCGCCGCGCGGGGCTGGACTGGCGGTAGCCTTCGTCTCCTCGGGCGAGAGCCCCATCAGCACGGCCCGCCGCGACAGGTTCACGCGGCCCTGGTCGTCGGTCTCGATCACCATCACCATGATGTCGTCGCCGACGTTGACCACGTCTTCGATCATCCCGGGCGGCTCCTCGGCCAACTCGTGGCGCGGGACCAGGCCCTCGCGACCGGGCATGAACTCGACCATGGCGCCGAACCCGAAGATTCGGGTCACCTTGCCAAGCATCGTGCGCCCGGCGTCGATTTCACCGGTCATGTCCCGGATCATCTGGACGGCCTGCTCGGCGCCCTCGCGTGACGGCGAGCCGACCATGATCGTGCCGTCTTCCTGGATGTCGATCGACGCGCCGGTGTCGGCTTCCAACTGGCGGATCATGCGACCGCCCGGGCCAATCACCGCCCCAATCTGGTCGGGGCTGATCTGGGTTCGGACGATCTTGGGCGCGTACTCGCCCACGTCGTCGCGGGGCTCCGCCAGCGCGCCGTCCATCACTTCCAGGATTCGCATTCGAGCGTCGCGCCCTCGTCGAACCGCCAGTTCCACGATCTCGGCGGTGAGGTACTTGACCTTGATGTCGAGCTGGATCGCGGTGATGCCCTTCTCGGTGCCGGCCACCTTGAAGTCCATATCGCCGAAGTGATCTTCCGCGCCCTGGATGTCGGTCAGAACCTTGAATGCCCCATCGTCCGAGGTGACCAGGCCCATTGAAATGCCGGCCACCGAAGCGCTGATCGGGACGCCGGCGTCCAGCAGCGCCAGCGTGCTGCCGCAGGTGGAGGCCATGGAGGTGGAGCCATTGGAGGACAGCACTTCGGACACCACGCGCATGGAGTAGGGGAACTCCTCGTAGCTCGGCACTACCGGCAGCAACGCCCGCTCGGCCAGCGCGCCATGTCCGATTTCGCGACGACGCGGCGAGCCGAGCCGCCCGGCCTCGCCGGACGCGAAGGGCGGCATGTTGTAGTGGTGCATGTAGCGCTTGGGCTGGACCAGTTCCTCAAGATCGCTCAGCCCGATTTTCTGCTCGTCGCGCTGGTTGCCCAGGGTCACGATCGAAAGCACCTGGGTCTCACCGCGCTCGAACAGGCCGGTGCCATGGGTACGCGGCAGTATCCCGACGTCCGCAGTCAAGGTGCGAAGCGCGTCGTCCGAACGTCCATCGGGCCGGATGCCGTCGTCCACGATCGCGCGGCGCGTGTAGGCGCTCTCCAGATCGTGCAGGGCCTCGCCAATGTCGCCGGCCTCGTGCTCGCCGTCGAAGGCGGCCACAGCCTCGGCCTGGATCGCCGACAGTTTCTCGCTGCGGGCGCCTCGGTCGGTGACGCGGGTGGCCTCGGCCAGCGCGGCGCCGAAACGCGCGTCCACGGCTTCGAGGACCGCGGGTTCGAGCGTTTCGGTCTTGATCTCGCGTGGCTCGGGCTTCACCAGGTCTCGGAGTTGAAGCTGCAGGTCAATAGCCGCCTGCAACTGCTCCTGCCCCCAGGCAATGGCTTGGATCATCGTGTCGTCGTCGACTTCGCGCGCGCCGGCCTCGAGCATCACTACGCCCTCGCTCGTCCCCGACACGACCAGGTCCAACTCGCCATTGGTGTTGTCTTCGATGGTCGGATTGAGTTCAAACTCGCCGTCGCGCAGCCCCACGCGTACGGCACCCACCGGCCCCTCGAACGGGATGCCGGAGATCATGAGTGCCGCGGATGCCGCGATGGTGCCGATGACGTCGGTTTCGGCCGTACGGTCGTGCGAGAGCACGGTCAGGATGATCTGCACCTCGTTGCGCATACCCTTCGGAAAGAGCGGCCGCAACGGACGGTCGGTCAACCGCGAAGCCAGAATGCCGGCCAGGGGCGGGCGGCCTTCGCGCCGGAACACGCTGCCCGGAATCTTGCCGATGGAATAGCTGCGCTCTTCGTAGTCCACGGAGAGCGGGAAATAGTCGATCCCCTCGCGCAGGCGGTCGGACATTACGACGGTGCCGAGAATCACGGCGTCGCCGTAGGTCACCAGGACAGCGCCATCCGCCTGCTGGGCGAAACGGCCGGTCTCAAACGCGAGCCGACGCCCCCCGAATTGGGTCTCAACGGTATGCATACAAGTCACTCCTCGCTGGCGGGCTGGACGAAGAGCGAAGAAGCGAGCCCGCAACCTGCGTTGCGCCCTCGGTTCTTGGCTCTTCCGTCAGTTTCCCCCCGGCGTTCTAATCCGAAGCGGTGTACAACAAAGAAAAGCGGTCCGGCTTCGGAGCGGACCGCTCATCAATCCGTGCGTGCGCGCCGCGTCTGAGGCGGCGTGCCGCGTATCGCCAGGTATGCACGCGCCGTTAGCGCCGCGCTCGAATCTGGAGCTTGTCGATCACCTGCCGATAGCGCTCGGGATCGCGATCCTGGAGGTACTTCAGGAGCCGACGCCGGCGCCCGACCATCTTGAGCAGTCCGTAGCGTGAGTGCTTGTCTTTCCTGTGCTGCTTGAGATGTTCGGTGAGCTCTTCGATTCGCGCGCTGAGCAGCGCGATCTGCACCGGCGCGGAGCCGGTGTCTTCGGAATTCAGGCGAAGCTCGTCTACGAACTCGCGCTTGGGAGAGGCAACAACCATTTGTGGTTTTCGATCTCGCCGATCCTGCGTGGACCGCGTCGCGGAAGGGGGCGTTCAACGCGCCGCCCGGTTTGGGAAGTGTAGCGCACGACCGCATCTCATGGACCGCTTTTTCGGAGTGCCACACAACGCGGACTTGCGCGCCTAGGCTTCGATCCATAAACTAGTTTGTATCACAAACCTAAGCGCTGCCACGCGGCGAGAGCATGATTTCGGAGACTGGGCATGCCGAACACTGAACACGAAGCACCGGCTATTCCGCCCGAGGAGAGTTGGAACACCATCCACGCCACTATGGACCGGGCGCGGAGTTCCATGTATGTCGCGGGGATGGAAGCGATCCTGCTCCTGTGGGGCGTGATCGTCGCTCTAGCCCTCCTGGCGCAGTACGCGATTGTGACGCTGGCACCTGAGTGGGCAGCGGACCGTCCGTGGTTTCCGGCGCCCGTGTGGGGCGTCCTGACGGCAGCCGGAATGGTTGGCAGCGCCGTTCTGGGGCACCGGGCCAGCGAAGCCAACGCCGCCGGTCCAGCTGCGCGCAGCGCCGGAATCCGGGTGTTCCTCTACTGGCTGGCGGTGGCGGTAGCGTCGTTTCTGGTGCCGGCGGCGGCGGGCATGTGGACGGCCGACGTCGCCGGGATCACGATTGCGCGCGTCGCCATTGGCATCGTGGCCCTGGGCTACGTCCTCTTCGGCATCATGCATCGCCCAGTGCTCGCGGCCGTGGGCGTGGGCTTTGCCGCGGTGTTCTATCTGTCCAGTCACCTCGCGGGCGACGCGGCGATGTTGTTGTCGGCGGCGGGGACGCTGCTGGTGGTGGCGCTGGGCACAGCGTGGATCCGCTGGAGCGACAACCGTTGACCGACGATCCCATCGTCCTCAACGAGACCATCCACCAGTCCACGCGACTGCGGATCATGACGATGTTGGCCAGTCACACCGCCACCGACCGGCTGGCGTACGGCTTCATCCAGCAAACGCTTGGCCTCACCGGCGGCAACCTGACCACCCATCTGCGCAAGCTCGAAGACGCGAAGTACCTGGTCATCACCAAGGAGTTCGTGGGCGCCAAGCCGCGCACCTGGGTTCAGGCCACACCGGCGGGCCGCCGCGCCTTTGCCCAATACCTCGCCAACCTGGAACGGGCCTTGAACTGGCGGCCTGCACCGTAGGCCCCGGCGGTTCCACGCAGCGTTGGCGCTGGGCCATGTGCGCGCAGATTGGCGGGCGGTGCGGTAGCCGCGCTTGCCCGATTAGCTCTAGCTACGCGTAACCCTGTAGAGCTTCTTCCCCACGTGATCACTGACGATGACCGCGCCATCGGGCGCGATGACGACATCCGTAGGACGGTCGAGCCCGGTCACGAAGGGATGCACTTCGCCGGTATAGGTCTCGCCCTGCGGTTCCAACGTCACCCGGAGCACGTTGTGGGTGTAGGAACTGCGGCCCAACCCCGGTCCCCAGGTCGCGATCAGGGCGTCACCCTCGAACTCGCCCGCCTGTGGGCCGGTGAAGAAGCTGAGGCCGGCGGCCGCCGCGTGCGCCGGCAGCGCCGCCACGGGGCGCTCAATGGACGAATCCTGCGGAAGATCGTCCCAGTACATCGGATGCCCGTAGTCGCGGCCCTCGACTACATGGTTCAGCTCGTCGGGCGCGTCGTCGGCCGCGCGCACCGGAGTGTCGGGGGCGTTATCAGTGCAGAAGAGCTCGCCGTCCGGTGCAAAGGCGAGGTCGAACGGATTCCTGAATCCGCGCGCCACCACCTCCACGCGTGACCCGTCGGGCGCAAGGCGCAGGATCGTGCCCGAAAGCTCAGTGTCCGGCACCTCGCCGCGGTTGCTGATGCTGCCGACCGCCACGTACAGCTGGCCGTCCGGTCCCGCCTCGATGCCGTTGTTGCGGTGGAAGAGTTCGGCGCGTTCCGGCAAGCCGGTGAGGATCTCGACAGACTCATCTGCGACGCCCGTGCCGCTCGTGTCGCGCAGGCGAATAATCTTCTGGCGCACGGAGGCGTACACGGCGTCGCCTACAAAAGCCACCCCGCGCGGCTCATCCACTCCCAGCGGATCCAGCCCCTGGGCAAAGGCGACCGGCGCCTCGTCGCCGGGAAGGCCGGAGTGCGTGAGGATCGCGTTATTCGACATCGAGATGTAGAGCCGATCGTCTGGCCCAAAAGCCAGGGCAACCGGCAGGCCGAGGTCACTGGTATCGAGTAGCAAGGAGATAGTGAAGCCCGCCGGTGGTCGCGGCGCGCCGGTGGCCACCACACCGCGCTGGCGTTCCAGCAATTCCAGCTCAATTCTGTCGCCGGCCTTGAGCGGACTGGCGGACCGGAAGCTACGAATCAGCGTCCACAGGCCGGCGGGATAGGCGCGATTGCGCACCTCGTCGCCGCTAAGCCGAAGGCGCACCGGCTCGGAGCGGCCCGGGGCAAACTCCAGCACGCCGGCCTGGAAGTACTGCCGGATCACGCCCGGTTCAGCCGTGGGGTCGATAACGGTGCCCGGCTCGCCGGTGTCGAGCCGGGCCTCGGTCTTCGGAAATCCAAGTCCGGCCGCGCCGCCCAGTTCCAGGAACGCGTCGAGGAATCCGATCTCGTCCCCGGCAATGGACTGGTTGGACACGACGTGCCCAAATGGACCCACGGCAGTGCCCCCGAACGGGTTGCTGGTGCCAGACTCCGTGCCAAGGTCCAGGCTCCCCGCCAGGCCGCCGCCGATGAAGTCCCACACCAGGCGCGGCGCGGGTTGTCCGTCGGCGGAATCGCCTGACCACTCCATCACGCCGCGCTGGAAGTACTGGACCAGCAGTTCGTTCTCGATAAGCGGTTCGGAAACCGCATGACCCCACCGCCGCAAGCCGCCGGATGCGTGGTAGAAGGTCAGGATCGAGACGGCGCGGGAGACGCCGTTGAGATTGACGTCGAAATCCGCAAGGTTGTGGCCCAGGGCTGCGTCAAAGGCCACGCGGCGAACCGTGACCGTTCCCAGACCCTCAAGCGCGCTCGCGCGTCCGGCGACAATTGCCGGAAAGCTGAGGGCAGCGGCCGCCAAGACCGCACGACGACCAATCCCGCGACCAACAGGCGCTCTGCGCATTTGACGTAGAAGGGGCTGGCACGCCCGTGGGTGCGAGAACGCGTAATAGTACCGAGACGCGCGACCGGCTTCCCTATACTCGCGGCAACCCATCCGCAGGAACAGCTCTATGGCCTCGCGCCGCCGCCGCCGTACCCGCCGTCAGTCCAGCGGCGGCCAGTCAGGCGCCGCACGTACCGAGCGCCGCTCAACCACCTCCGAAAAGGGCGGGCAGCGTGAGCAGCGCAAGGGCGGGCAGCAGAAGGGCGGACTGGGTCGCGGTTTCTGGCTATACATGCTTGCGGTCATGGCGCTGTTCATCCCACTCAACCTGTACTGCCTGAATCAAGCCAGCCCCCCAGGCCCCGGTGAGGAAACGGATCAACAGGCCGCCACGATTCTGAACTCCATCAACGACCCACACGAGCCCTACGCCACCGACCCGCCCACCTCGGGACCGCACGTCACGCAACTGGCAAGCCACGGCTACCGCCCCGACACCCTGGCCGATGAAATCCAGGTGGCCAACCTATCGCGCGGCTTCGTGATCGTTCACTTTGGCGACCCCGGCCTGGAATCCGAGATGCGCCGGCTGGCCGCGGAGTTCGAAGGACACGACGTGATTGTTCAGCCCGACGCCAATCTGCCGGCCGAGACGTCGGTGGCGTTGACCGCCTGGGGCCGAATTGAACGTCTGGATTCCTACGACAAAGACCGTGTCTACAACTTCGTACGGAACTACGCGGGCCTGGGACAGCCCGTGGCGGCGCCCGTTGCCGGAGGCGGCGGCTAGCTCACGCGCAACTGCACCGGGCCGAGCAGGCCGGAAACCAGCGACTCGGCCTCAATGTTGTCCTCGTGCCAGTAGCGGTGCCAAGCATTCCCCATCTTCGTCTCGTCCCGCTTCCAGCGCATCTCGTTCGCGTAAAGGTTGCTCACCCGAACCCGCAGGTTGTTGGATCCGGATTGCACAAAGCCGCTGAGATCGAATTGGTAGGGAGGCCAGAGCCGCACGTCCACGAGCCGGTTGTTCACGAAGACTTCGGCGTGATAGCGCACCTCGCCCAGATCCAGCGTCACCGTCGAATTCGCTTGCTCGGCCGTAAGCTCGAAGCTGCGCTCATAGACGCCGGTGCCGGAATACCAGCCGTATCCAAAGTTCGCCCACGGTTGGAGGGCAATCGTCGTCGGCCGCGTGAAGAGTTCCAGCGGCGCCAGGATGCCGTTGGAAAAGTCTGCCGCCTCGATTTCAACGGTGATCATCCGGCCGGTCGTGATGTTGTAGATGCCCTGAATGTCGGGCGTGCGTTCGCGCACGTCCACATAGACCTTGTGCGTCCCCTTGATGTTGGGAATGCCGATGCCAACGCAGCCCACCGGCAGGCGCTGGCGATAGACCACCGTGCGGGGAAACGCCACCGGCTCGCCCAGCAGCGGAATGTGCCGCCACGGCTCCACCGGCGGTTGCCCGCGTTCCCAGGTCTCCAGCGGCGTGTCGCGCTCATAGTCGAGACCGGTCCAGACCTCCGTCGGCGGCGCCTGCACCTCCCACGAATCGTCGGACACGATGACGATGGAGCCGCCGGACCGCAGGTCAATCTGACCTTCAAAGAGGAAGGAGATCGGCTCGTCCGACGCGCACTCCACATCCGCGACGATGGTGTTCTGGCCCGGACGCAGGTACGGCATGATGTTGTAGGTCACCGGGCTGGACCAGTCGTCCGACTCGCCCAATTGCGTGCCGTTCATGTACACGGCCACGCGGTCCACCCCCACAAATGTGGCCCACGCCTTGATTGGCGGCTCCGTCAGATCGATGGTTCGGTGGAAGCGCAGGCGACGGTGTTGATCGCTCGTGCGCTTGACGGCCCATCCATCGTATTTGCGGACACCCGTAATCCAACTGGCCCGCCAGTTACCAACGGTGTCGGCCCCAGCCCGGGCCAGCCAGGTCTCCGGCCACTCCGAGTCGTCGAACGTCGGGTCGCGCAATTGCTCCAGGCGGCCGGCGCCCAGCGAGAAGCTGGCGACGCGCATCACCGGAAGCTCGGAACGGCGAATCGATCCTTGGCCGGTTGGGATTCCACTATCCAGCGCAAAGGTCCAGTCCGTCTTGAACTCCAGATCCTTCTGCGGCGCCGGCTTGCCAACGGGCACCCGGTGGCGCGCGGCCCGCACCGACGTGTCGAACACCACCATGCGGGCCCCGTGCGGCGGCAATTCAAGCTTGAACCGCCGCTCTCCGTGCTTGCCGCTGATCGATAGGGCCTCGGCCGCCCCGGTCTCCGGATTCCACACCTCGGGCCGACCGGGCACGTCGGTCGTGACCGTCGCTGTCGTGTCCTCGGCCGACCGGTTCACGACCATCAGCACCTCGGCGCCGTCCAGTCGCCGGGGAACGATGATCACGTCCGTTGCACTGTCCACGGAGGTTCCGGGCGACAGGATCGTCGCGATGCGCTCGAGCGCCTCCGGCAGCGCTTCCGACGTCTGAAACGTACGGCCCTTACCGACCTGGGCGCCCGTCGGCGTGGACGCGTCGTCGCCAAACAGCGTGCCGGCGGCCCGCGTAATCGGGCGGTGCCGCCAGCCACCTTCGTTGCTCCCGGCGGGACGTTCGCCCATAATGATCAAGTTGCCGCCCGAGCGCACAAAGGCGCCCAGGCGCCGCATGGCCTGCGGGCTGATAACCGGCGTTGGCGGAAGAATCAGGGTCGTAATTGTCAGCGCGCCCTGCCGCAGTCGGCCGTTCTCCAACCGCGCCTGGCCGTGACTGATGAACTGCTCGTCCACGACATGCACGTCAATGCTGGCATCCGCCAGACCATCAATCAGGCCCGCGTAATCGTCGGCAATGGCGCGCGCCCGGGCGTTGGGACGCCCGTCGGCAGTGTTGGCGGCAATGCTGGTCCATGGGTACAGCACGCCGACCGAAGTCGCGGCCCTGGACTCGCCCACGACGGCCGACAGGCGCGCCACGTATTCGGCCAGGCCCTTGAAGTGCGTCCAATAGGGGTTCTGATGGCCAAAACTCGGCGGCCAATCGTCGGCGGCCTCAGCGGTCGCCATGGAATAGAAGAGCCCATGGAGCACCTGCATGTTGATGCCGTAGGCGGCCAGCAAGTTGGCGCCGTGCCGAATCTCGTCCAGCGTCACGCCCCATCCGGCGCCGCCAAAGGCTTCGGCCATCACGCGCGGTCGACCCGCCATGGCCGCAACCGAGACCGCCGGCTTGACCTCCGCCGCCTGAACCGTTCGCGGTCGCGCGTAGCGAAACCCGTGGTGATCGGTGCCCGGAATCGTGAGGTGCCGCAGGCCACGAAAGTAGTCGCCCTGCCGGGCGGGATGGGTGGCCACGTGCTCTTCCGTGTGACCCGTCCATTCCAGGCCATGACGTTGGCACCATGCACTGATCTGGGCGAACCAGGATTCCTCGTACAGCGCCGCCACCGTGTCGTAGAAGTCGCAGCGAACCTTGACGGTCTCGTTCCCACCCCGAAGCACGAGCAGCGGCAGTGAGGTCAGCAGGGCGTACCCCTTGTCCTTTTCGAATCGGGCGGGCAGATCGTCGGTCCAGGGCAGCGGTTCCGCGGTAATGTACGGCTCGTCGAAAAAGACGCCCGGGATTCCATCGCCGAACGCGGCCTTGTGACGCTCCGCGTAGCTTTCGTAGGTCGAATCAAGAAAGGCCTTGACTGTGGCGGCCCGCAGGTAATCGATCCGGTCGTCAAAGGTGCGGACCGAGAAACTCAGGACACGCCAAACGCCCTCCGGGCACTCCCAGGTCTCCAGCTTGGTCACGTCGGTCAACGTCTCGGGATCCAGGTCCCCATTTGCGTCAAGCCGGGCGGCAACCTGGCCAAGCGGCGTCCCGGTTGGATAGCGGCCTTCCAGCCCGACGTCGGCCGGACCTTCAACCTCGTGAATCATGCGAGTCAGGGTCTTGGCGTAGTGTTCGCTTCCCTGTGCCAGGACGGCGGACTCCGTCTGCCCATGACGGCCACCGGGCGATCCCGCCGGTCCGCTGGGCCAGGCGTATTCGTCATAGATCCAGGTCTTCAGGCCGGCCTCGCGACCCTTCCGGACCGCAAAGTCAACGGCGTCCCACCACCGCTCGCCGCAGTAGGGCGTCTGCAGGCTTTCGCGAGCATGCATAAACACGCCGCTGATGCCCTTGTTCGCAAACTCCTTGATCTGTCGACCAAGTTCGGCTTCGTGCAGCCGGCCGTTCCAAAACCAGAGCGCCAATGGCGCGTACTCGCGGTCCGGCTGAACGAAGGCCTTCCGCAAACGATCAAGTGCTCGGCTCACAGTAGTTCAGTCCTGACAAGAGTGCGCGGACGGCGCGCATCGGCGGGTCATCGCCAGCGCAGGTGCGTGTTCAGTGGCGCGACGAATGGGGTGAAAGTGCGAGAAAAAATCGCGCCGGAGCGGCACGCAGGGCCAATTATAAGAGCTAGCCCTAAATTACACCAAATTGCTTGACATAACGTCGGTTTTGAAGCGTGCTGAGCAGATCGCTTTCGTCCGCACCGCTGGCCCCGGGCACGCGTACCCCGGGCCAGCGGCGGCGGCGAACGGTTCTATTCCACCGGCCAGCCGTCAGGCGACTCGTTGGCGTCCAGGGCCGACTGAATGGCGGTTGCCGCGTCAGCCGAAACCCATCCGGTCCAAATGCCGGGATTGCTCTTCAGCCACCAGAGGGCAGCGTCGTTGGTGCTCGCGTCCGGGTTTTCGCGCTGCCACTGGGCAATTGTCTTGTACACGTCAATGTTGAGGCCCCAGGATCTCAGCATCTCCACGACGTCCGGCGCGCCGGACAGGACGTCGGGGTGTACCGCGATAAGGATCGTCGCGTCCTCGTACGCGCACGCCTTGGTGGTGAACCAGCACTCGTCGGTGTATTCCGGCTCCTTCAGCCGCACCAGGTCCAGCACCAGCGACGGGTCGTTCGTACCCCATTGGTACCCCAGCCACGGTTCGCCCCGCTCATACGCGCCGTAGAGGTCAGCGTTCGCAGCCGCGCCATCTCCGGGATTGACGATGTGCACGTGATCAGTGAGACCGTAGGCCTCGATCTGGGCGGCGTTTACCTCTTCGCAGGCCCAACCGATCACACATGAAACGAGGCGCGCCTTGTCTCCGGATTCTGTTGTCTGGAACAGAGCCTTGAACTTCTCGTCTTTCAGGTCTTCTACGCTATCCAGATCCGGATATTCCTCCTGGAGGTAGGCCGGAATCACGAACGAGGATTGCCAGTCCTTGCCAAGGCTTTCGCCAATGGACACCACCTCGCCGGCACTCTGCGCCTCTGCCCACGCTTCATCCTGGTTGGGGAGCCAAATCTCCATCGTGATATGACTGTCGCCACGACGCAGACCCTGGAACAACGGCAGCGTGGCGCCGAACACCACGTCCGTGGGGTAGCCGTAGCCCTTCTCGACGATGTACTGGGCAATACGGTTCTGAATCTGAGCACTCGACCAGTTCAGGTCACTAAACACCAGTGTCTGCTTTTCGCCGGCCGGCGGCTCCACGATTTTTTCGACGACTCGCTCGACCACGACCTCCTGCGTCACGATCTTCTCAACAACCCTCTCGACTGGGACTTCCTTCTCGACGATCTTCTCGACCTCGACTTGCTGCGTCACGATCCTCTCGACGACCTGCGTCTCCCCACACGCCGCCGCGACGATGCCCCCGGCGAATCCCATTGCACCGAACCGTAAGATCCGGCGCCTACTCATTGGTTTCATATCAATCCCTCCACTCAACGCCGCACAAACAGGACGGCTCTCTGCTACTTCAGCCTACCGCAACGGGTTTCTCTGTCCAATGATTACTCCCCCGCCTTAGCGCATCTGAATGCATCAATGCTTCAGGCAAGTTCAGCAGCAGACTCCATTGTCATCAAGTCAATCATTGGAACAGCAGTTAACATGCGGTTCTGTTCGAACTATAATCGCTTGCTTGAATTAACCGACCGATCGCAGCATTTCCTGACGACTGCGGGACACGGCTTGCGTAAGCCTGTCAATAATAATGGCAAGAAACACGATGGACAGTCCGGCGATCGCCCCGTTGCCCGGCTGGTTCTTCTGGAGCGCTCGTAGCACGTTGTCGCCCAAACCTCCGGCGGCCACCATGCTGGCGATGGTCACCATGGAAAGGGCCATCAGCGTCGTCTGATTGATGCCCGCCATGATCGTCGGCAGAGCCATCGGAATCTGAACTTTCGTCAAGACTTGAAACGATGATGCGCCGAATGACCGGACGGCTTCAATCGTTTCGCTGGGAACCTGGCGGATTCCCAGATTCGTCAACCGGATGACGGGAGGAACGGCGTAAATGATCGTGGCAAAAATGCCGGCCGGCTTTCCCAGCCCGAATGCGAGAATCCCCGGCAGCAGATATACGAAGCTGGGCATGGTTTGCATCGCATCCAGAATTGGGCGCATCAGGTTATCGGCCAACTGGTTCCGCGAGCCCAGAACACCCAGCGGAAGGCCGATCACCACGGCAATAGCCACCGCCACGACCATCAGCGCAATCGTGTCGATCATGTTTTCCCAGAGGTCCATGAACCCCACGAACAGCAGCGCCACCACCGTGAACGCCAGCAATCGCCACCCGCCGACGCCAAGCGAGAGCAAGGCAAGGCCTATCACAATTGCCGGCCAGGGCACCCACTTGAGGCCGTTCTCAATTTGAAGGAGCACGGTGTCCACGGCCGTGCTCAGTCCGTCGAACAGCCAGCTGCCATCGTTGGTTATCCGTGTCACCGCCTCGTCAATGGCACTGCTGGAGACTTCGCGTACGGTGCGATCCAGCGTGATGGATCCACCGCCTGAGGTCGGAACTTCGGAACTGGATACGGTCGTCGGGAACTCCATTTCCGGGCCCCACAGCAGCAAACTGACGAGCAGCGCCACACCGACGATTCCAAGTCCGGCCAGCCGCCTGGCGTGAAGTCGAACGACGTCGAGCGGCTGGCTTCGCGATGAAGCCTCCTGGCCGGGTAGTGCACTGTCAGCTCGAGCCATGCTCAAGTCTCCTGCTTTCCTTCAACCATGCCGGCGAGCAGCGCCCCGCGGCGAATCTCGCCCAAGATCGCTCCCGTGTCGCCAACCACCGCGATCGGATGCCGGGTCTGCGCTGCGATCGGGATGATGTCGTCAATCAGCGCGTCCGGCGTTGTGGTCGTCGCCGGGTCGACGTCTGCGCCTTCCAGGGCACGACGTCCTTCCTCGATCAACTCCATAACCCGATCCTTCGTCAGCACGCCCCGCAGCGTAAAGTCGCGACCGATCAAAAACACTGCCTCGAGACTGTGGCTGTCCATGATGTGCAGCGCCGCGCGCGGACCCTGCCGTTCATAAACGACCACTTCCGACTCTTGCATGATGGCCTTGGCCTGTATGACCTTGGCCCTGGAAACATCCTGTACGAAATCCGTCACATACTCGTCCGACGGCAGTGTGACGATCTCTTCCGGCGAACCCTCCTGGATGATCTCTCCATCCCGCATGACGGCAATTCGATCGCCGATCTTGAGGGCTTCATTCAAGTCGTGGGTGATGAAAACTATCGTCTTATTCACTCTAGTTTGCAGGGAAATTAGTTCGTCTTGCAACTCCCGTCGTATGAGCGGATCAAGCCCGCTGAACGGCTCGTCCATCAGCAGCATATCCGGGTTGACCGCCAGCGCCCGCGCGAGCCCGACCCGCTGTTGCATCCCACCGCTCATCTCTCGCGGACGATAGTCTTCCCAGCCGCTCAGGCCAACGGTCTCGATGCTCTCCGACGCCATTCGGTAACGTGTCTCCTTGTCGATCCCCCGGATTTCAAGACCAAGGGCTACGTTGTCGAGCACCGAGCGATGCGGGAGCAGCCCATAGTTCTGAAACACCATCGCAATCTTCTGGCGGCGAAACTGCATCAACCGACTCGGCGAGTACGACAGCACGTCGTCGCCGCCGATACGGATGCTGCCGCGCGTGGGTTCGACAAGCCTTATCAGCGCGCGTACAAGCGTGGACTTGCCGCTGCCCGATAGCCCCATGACGACGAAGATCTGCCCCTGATCCACGCGAAACGACACGTCGCGCAGGGCAACGACAAGTCCAAGCTCGTCCTGGATCTCGCTTCGAGACTTCGAGCCATAGGCCGGATCCAGGGCGCGCTCCGGTTTATCTCCAAATACTTTCCAGAGACCTTGCACGTCCACTTGCGGCGAATCGCGCTCCACGTCGCCCTTGCCTTCACTCACACTCGCACCGTTGCTCAAGAAGACGAATTACGGGCTCTCGTGACCGAAGTTCGCGCGCGCATCGCAGGCGACGCGCGCAGGTTTGGTGATCGTTCACCCTGCGACCGTTGGTACATACACGCTGGATGACGTTCATCGCGGTCCGCCCAATCCCGTGGGACGCGCTGTTCATACTGCCCCAAGCTCACGAGCCTGTCATAAGTCGTACCGCCGCTTCCGCCTGCGAATCGACGTTCGTGCCAGAATCCACGCAGTCACCCAGTCGCTGCGCGCGACCCTGAATGGCCTTGAGACGCCGCGGGAGCCAATGACCGACCACCAGGCGCCACCGCCCCGCGACCGGGCCGTGCAGGCCATGGTGGACATGCTCGCCGACGACGATTCAGATATCCGCGCCCGAGTCGTCGCTCACCTCGTCCAGGCCGATGAGCGCGCCGCCGCCGCGCTGAAGGCAGCTCGTAGCACGACCGCCTATCCGGATCGCATCGAGGAAGCGCTGACCGCAATCCACCGCGAACATGCACTGCGAGCGCTTGACCGGTTCCGCTCCATCGAACCGGACGGTGCGGCCGAAACCGGGGCGCTGCTGGTGGCGCGGGCGCTGGATCCGCACATCGACACGGACGACGTTCTTCGGTTCCTCGACAAGCTGGCGGACGCGGCGCCGGACCCAATGCGGGAGGCTGACCCGGCGCAAGCGCTGCGGACGCTGGCGGTCTATATGTACAGCGTGCGGGGGTTCGACGGCGCACGCAACGACTATCCGAACCCGGCCAACAGCTTGCTGGACCAGGTCGTCACCCGTCGCACCGGGCTGCCCATCACGCTCGGCGTCGTCTATCTGGCGGTGGCTCAGCGGGTCGGGATTCCCCTGGAAGGCGTAGGCCTGCCGGCGCACTTCGTCCTGCGCCATCCCGATGTTGCGGATCGTCGGTACCTCGACCCGTTCAACCGCGCCCGGCTACTTAATGAGGATGAGTGCGCGGAGATCGTCAAAGCCCACGGCTTTACGATGGGCCCTGAGCATCTGGCGGCGGTCAGCCCGCAGGAAATCGCCGCGCGCATCTGTCGAAACCTGATCCTGGCCTATCGACGCCAGCGGGATGTCGAGCGCGAGGATTTGGCCCGCGACGCCCATCGCCGCCTGCGACCCGGCCAGGACATGCTGATGGTATGAGGCCGCCACCCGCCGTTCGCACAGTGGCGTTCGCGAGAATCCCCTGAACGACCGGCCGCCGACCCGCGTCGGTTTTCACGACTGGCAGCTTGGCTTGATCGACGTCCAGCGCGTGTACGCGGCGCTGGACGTGGGTTGCGGCGAAGGACGAATGACGGCAGCCCTCTGCGCGCGGGCCGCACCTGGCGCCTGGATCGTGGCCGTTGACGTGCAAGAGCACGCGGTGGCCCTCACGCGCTCGCGGCACGCGGTAGACGGGATACACGCCAGCGTCGAGTCGCTGCCGTTGACCTCAGGCCAGTTCGATCTCGTCACCGCCGGGCACGTACTGCCGTCCGCGCTGAACATCCCGCGCGCCGTGCGCGAGTTGCGGCGCGTGCTGGCACCGGGCGGCGTCCTGTTGGTCGGCGCCGACAGCGAATCGTCAGGCCGGCGACTGCTCGACTGGCACATAGAGGCCTGCCGGCGCGCCGGCTTGATCGATCAGGCCACGCGGGCAGCCGAGCCGTCGGCACGCGGTCGTTTCACGCTCGAGAACGGCGGGCGGGCGCTCTCCGCCGCGTTTGGAGTCGTTGACGTGCGAAGCCGCGATGAGGGGCTGG